>Ga0224512_10000241_pt1 | contig 58681 bp, 49 predicted proteins | sample SF_May12_sed_USG_4_FD_169103 | JGI IMG/M metagenome (GOLD analysis project Ga0224512, IMG submission 169103) | Sediment microbial communities from San Francisco Bay, California, United States - SF_May12_sed_USGS_13 | ecosystem: Environmental > Aquatic > Marine > Sediment | place: USA...
ACCGAATCGACCCTCCGGGATCATGACCGAGGTGAGCTGCGGCAACCGGAACCCCTCGGTGGCGAACAGCTCGAAGCCTCGCTTCTCCAGGCCGTCCTGCAGCATCGTGCCGCAGTGCTGGTGGCGGGCGATGGCGTTGTCGAGCCCCTCGTCGAGCACCGCGCCCAGTCCGGCGTGGATGCTGAAGATCATGCTGATCGGGGCGGTGTGGTGGTAGGCCCGCGCTCCCGAGCCGGTGACGTAGCTGGCGATCATGTTGAGGTCGAGATACCACGACTGCGGCTTCGGTTTGATCCGCTCGATCGCCCGGTCGGACACGCTCAGCGGGGCCAGTCCCGGCGCCACGCCAAGACACTTCTGGGTGCCGGAGTAGGCGATGTCGACGCTGTTGGCGTCGAGCTCCACTGGCGTGCCGGCGAGGGAGGTCACGCAGTCGACGATGAACAGGGCGTCACCCTTGTTGGCTCCGATGTCGGCCAGCGGTGACAGCGCACCGGTCGAGGTCTCGGCGTGAACCATGGCGATGGCGGTCGGGTTCGGGTGGGCGGCGAGCAGACGCTCGGCCTCGACCGGCGTTCCCCAGTCGAAGTCGACCCGCACGACTTCGGCGCCGGCGCGGCCGGCCACGTCACACATCCGGTTGCCGAACACGCCGTTGACGCCGACGACCACCACGTCGCCGGGACCCAGCACGTTGATCAGCGACGCCTCCATCCCCGACGAGCCGGTGCCCGACACCGGGAACGTCAACCGGTTGGCGGTGCCGAAGACGGTGCGGAGCCGCTGGTTGGTTTCGTCCAACAGTTCGATGAACTCGGGGTCGAGGTGCCCGAGCATCGGCCTCCCGAGCGCGGCCACCGCCTCGGGATAGGGGTTGCAGGGCCCGGGGCCCATGAGGATTCGGTCGCTCAGCGGACTCATAGAGTCCGACTCTATGCGCCAAACCCCGTGCTGCAAATTCCGTGAGCGTTGGGCTAGCAGCCGAGCCCGAGCCAAACCGGGACGTCCCGGCTTGTGCCCCGTACCTTGGCCTGACCGCCGACGTTGAACTCGACCGAGCCACCGCCGTCGAACTTGATCAGGTCCTCGTAGCCGTTGGCGACGGCCCAATCCACCAGCGACGGCACGGTGGCACTGTTGGTCGCACCGAACACAAGCCGCCCGCTGTTCTGATCGACGGCGACGAACGGGTGGTACGAGGTCAGGTAGGTGTAGGGATCCCGGGCGTAGTCGCTGCTCAGGTCCTCGTCGTTCTGACCGTCGATCCGCAGTGGGATACCGGCGGCGGCCCAGATCCACTCGTCGGGCCCGACCTTCTGGGCGGGTTCGAGCTGGTCGATGTAGATCGAGGTCTCGGCCGACGCATGCCACTGTTCGAGGACGAGACTGCCCTTGGCGTGGATCACGCTGTTGAGTTTGGTGTCGGACGGGCTGGGACTCGGCCACGGCTGACCGGTCACCGGCCAGTCCTCGGCCACCGACTTCGGTGCCGAGTCGACCCGAACCCCGAACACCCCCCGATCGGTTCGGTCCGACGAGTTCTTGACGTGGGCACCATCGACCACCCCGATCCCGAGCGCCCCGGGATTGGACGAGTCCTTCTCCGACGCCACCAGCCAGTTGGCGTTGATCGACGCCACCGAGCAGCGGTTGTGGCCGGTCGAGAACCGACCGTCGGCGAGAACACGGTCGAGGTCGACGATCACGCCCTTGAAGGAGCCTCCGGGGAACGACTTGTCGTAGGCCTGATAGCCGTTGGCCGCCAATGTGGCTTGACCGAGCGGCACCAGGCCTTCGGTTTCGCAGTGGTTGGCGGCGGCGGTCTCGGCGTTGAAGATCGAGTGGCAGGTCTCGGTGAACCGCAGGTACTCCCGCAGCTCGGTGAAGTTGACGACCATGTCGGATCGGTCGAGCGAACCCGATCCGAGTTGGTTGACCCAGTAGTTCTGGCCGCTGCTGTCGGGAACCCGACACAGCACGTTGTCGTACACGAGGCGCACGAATTCGGCGTTGGACACGTTGCCGTAGCGGTTCTTGAATTCCGTCCCGCTGGTGAAATAGGAGGCGATCTCGTCGAGGCTCATGCCGTTCTGGGCGGCCTCGACCCAGTGGGCGAGACCCGTCGAATCAGGCTGACGCAGGAACGTCGCCTGGTACAGGCGCCACACCCGCGCGTGATCGGGTGAGAGGCCGACAACGGACTCGAACTCCGCCGTCGGCTTCGAGATCTTGCAGTCGTCCGTCGCCGCTTCCGCGGTTCCGGACACGGTCAACGTGGCGACGAGCGCGAGGCCAACGGCGACCGCCATTGCAATCGCGCCGGGTTGACGGCGGCGCGAAGCGAATCGAGAACCCATCACGGAGGTAACGGTCGAAGCGGGCCGGATCCTGAACCCTTTGGGTCGGAAGACCCCGGTCGCTCATCCGCTCACCGCCGTGCCACATCGCATCGCCAGGCCACGGAGCTGGCGACGGACCATGATCCCGTCGCCCCATCCCAGGCCGGCGCTCATCGCTCGACCGGCCGGACCGTCGATGCGGATGCGGGCTCGGGTCACCAGACGGGTGGCGGCTCCCTCAGAGCCGAGGGGTTCCAGACGGTAGGCGAGCGTGAACCACAGTCGGTGCCCGACGACCCGGCGGTCCGGCAAGGCCAACACGAGGTGGTCGGGCCGACGGTAATGGGTGACGTCGAACGCGATCGGTCCACCGGATATCTGTTCGCCCGCCCCACGTACCTGCCACTCCGGGTGGATCCGGTCGGCCGAGCGGCGGCCGAGGTTGTCGATCCAGTCATACGAGTACCAGCCGGCCCGCCCGAACCCCATCTGGGCCAGCCAGGCGAACACGTCCTCTCGCGGCGCGCCCAGCGACACCGCCCGGTCGTTCGAGACGTGCGGTTCGGTGATCAGCTCATCACCCGGCATCGGACCCGAGCCGTCGCCGCCGCCCACCGCCGGTTGATCGATCACCCGACCTCGGTCAGCAGCTTCGCCAGCTTGATGCGGTCGACGGCGGTCGGGGTGGTCACCGCGGCCAGCGCCGATTCCCAGTCGGGGAGGGTGTGGACGAAGCCGTCGTGGCCCATCATCCAGAACCGGTCGAAGTTGGCCAGGAACGCCCGGTCGTGGGAGACGGCGATGACGGTGCCCTCGAAGGTGTTCAGCGCCGATTCGAGCGCCTCGGCCGAGTCGATGTCGAGGTTGTCGGTCGGCTCGTCGAGCAGCAGGAGATTGTGGCCGTCGAGTTCGAGGCACAGGATCTCGAGCCGGGCCTTCTGCCCACCCGAAAGCGTCTCGTACGACTGTGCCGACGTGCCCGCCACCGCGGAAGCCAGCCCGTAGCGGGCGAGGGCGCCCATGGCCCGTTCGTGGTTGCCGACGCGGGCCATCACCGGATCGAGCACGGTGCCGTCGGTGAGCTCCGGGTTGTCGTTGACCTGGGTGAACAGCCCGGCCTCGACCCGGGCGCCGAGCTTGACCGTGCCGGAATGGGCAATGGGATGACCGGCCAGGAGCCGTAACAGGTGGGTCTTGCCCGAGCCGTTCGGCCCGACCAGTCCGAGCCGCTCACCGAAGTACACCTCGTCGGTGAAGGGGAACACGAGATCGGGCAGCTCGACCGCGTCGAGCGCCACGACGCGACGGCCCGAGTCGCCGCCTCGCAACCGCACCCGCACGTTCTGTTCCGGCGCCGGCGGGGGTGGGGGACCGGCGGCCACGAACCGCTCCCAGCGGCTCTCCGCCGCGTTGGCCCGCCCGGCCATGGCATCGTTGTACGATGCCTTGAACTTCATCTCCTTGTAGAACTTGTAGAGCCGCCGCTCCTCGTCCTTCCATCGTTGCAGCGCATCGCCGAGCTGCTGTTGCCGGGCCTCCCGGGCCTCCGGATAGGTAGCATACGACTGACCGTGCACCCAGGCCCCGAACGCCTCCAGGGTGACGATGCGGTTGGTGCAGTCACGCAGTAGCTGACGGTCGTGCGACACCATCAGCACCGTCTTGCGGCTGGTGCGGATGAGCTCCTCGAGCCACTGTTTGGCCGGGACGTCGAGATAGTTGTCGGGCTCGTCGAGCAGCAGCACGTCGGCGTCGGACGAGAACAGCAGATCGAGCACGATCTGTTTCCGCTCACCCCCCGAGAGCTGGGTCGTCAGCCGTTGGCCGGCTTCGTCGAGGCTGGATCGGACGACCCGGCTGAGGGTGGCGTCCCACTCGGCCTCGGCCAGGTAGCCCCCGCAGTCCGACCACTCGCCGATGAGCTCGGCCAGGTCCATGGCCGCATCCTGATCGGCAGCTCGATCCGTAGGCGCGCCGCCGTTGGCTGCGGCCGCCTCGGCCGCCATGAGGCGGCGACCGATCGAGCGCAGCGGTTCGGGTGAGCAGTCGATCAGCATCTCCCGCACCGTGGACTCCACGCCGACGCCCACGTCCTGGGCCATGTAGCGGACCCGCCCCCCGAGGTTGACGTCGCCGTCGGTCGGTTCGAGTTCACCGGCCAGGATCCGCATGAGCGTGGTCTTGCCGACACCGTTGTTGCCGATCAGCCCCGCGTGGGAACCGGGGCTCAGGTTGAACGACACATCGGTGAACAGCATCGACCCGCCCGGATGGGCATAACCGAGGTCGCTCACGGCGATGTGTGCCATCGTTCCAGGGTACGACCGGCGGGGACGGCAGCGCCGAGAATATCGGCTGTCACGACACGCACATGTTATGCAACAGGGTGTTGCATAACCAGGCTGATCTGGACTACTGTGCAACACTATGTCCGATAACTCCGAAGGGGCCGGCGTGGCCTCGACTGCCCACTCCGCCGCCGCCACGGCCACCGAATCGTTCCAGGATGTTCGTGATCTGGCGTTCGATCCCGAGGTGGGGCACCCCCGACGCAAGCTCATCCTGGCCATCATGTGCGGCGCGTTGGTTCTCGTCGTCGCCTCGGTCAGTTCGCTCAACGTCGCCATCCCGACCATCGTGCGAGCGCTCGACGCCTCCCAGTCCGAACAGCTGTGGATCATCGATGCCTACGCCCTCGTCTTCGCCGGGCTCCTCCTTCCGGCCGGGGCCCTCGGCGACCGCTACGGCCGGAAGAAGGCCCTCCTCCTCGGTCTGGTGATCTTCGGTCTGGCCTCCCTCGTCGCCACGCTGGCCGACAGCCCACAGCAGCTCATCGCCCTCCGAGCGGTGGCCGGCATCGGTGCGGCGTTCATAATGCCGGCCACCCTGTCGATCATCACGGTGGTCTTTCCGCCGCACGAGCGGGGCAAGGCGATCGCCGCCTGGGCCGGGTTTGCCGGCGCCGGCGGAGCGCTCGGCCCGCTGGCCAGCGGTGCGCTGCTCGAATACTTCTGGTGGGGCTCGGTCTTTTTCATCAATGTGCCGATCGTCGTGGGCATGCTGATCGCCGTGTTCTTCGTGGTCCCCCGGTCCCGTGAAGGCGACGGCGTGGCCCTCGACCCGATCGGTGCCGTTCTCTCGATCCTCGCCCTCGGATCGCTGGTCCTCGGCATCATCGAGGGGCCGGAGTGGGGGTGGACCGATGGTCGCACGCTCGGAGTGTTCGCCCTCGCCGCGGTGGCCGGTGTCGTCTTCGTCAACTATGAACTGCGCTCCGACAACCCGATGCTCGACCCCCGGCTGTTCCGGATCCGGGGGTTCACCATCGGCGCCCTCACCATCACCAGTGCCTTCATGCTGCTGTTCGGCATGTTCTATGTTGTCACCCTCTACCTCCAGTTCGTGCAGGGCCACTCCGCCCTCGGCGCGGCGGTCCGTCAGCTCCCGGCCGCCGCCACGATGATCATCGTGGCCCCCCGATCACCCCTGCTCGTCGATCGGTTCGGCGCCCATCGAATAGTCCCGGCCGGGTTCGTGTTGCAGGCCGCCGGGTTCGGATTGATGTCGACCTTCGCCCCTGACACCGCGTATGCGATGCTCGCCCTTGCGCTGGTGCTGCTGGCCGGTGGGATGGCGATGATGATGCCGCCCACCACCGAGGCCATCGTGTCGAGCCTGCCGCGGGAGAAGGCCGGTGTCGGTTCGGCGGTCAACGACACGGTCCGCGAGGTCGGTGGCTCCATCGGGATCGCGCTCATCGGGGCGCTCCTTGCCACCGGCTACCGCGACGGCATCGCCGATGTCATCGGCCGGGTTCCCGAGCAGGCCCGCGCCGCGGTCGAGGACTCGATCGGTGGCGCCTACTTCGTCGCCGCCGAGGCTCCGGGTGACTTCGGTCAGCAGTTGCTGGAGGCCGCCGGTTCGGCCTACACCAACGGGATGCAGCTGGCGTTCTCGGTCGCCTCCGCCATCGCCCTGTTGACGGCGGTCATCGTGGCCTGGGCCCACCCCGGCCGTCACGCCGCATAGGACAGCCGTGCCTCGGGTCCCCACCGTCGATCCTCGCATCGTCCGCACTCGAGAGGCGGTCGTCGCCGCGGCCAGCGAACTGTTGGCCACCGAGGGGATCGGGCGCCTGACGATCGACGCCATCGCCCAGCGGTCCGGCGTCGCCCGCTCGACCATCTACCGCAACTGGCCGGAGCGGGCCGATCTGCTGCTGGCCGCCTTCGAGTCGGTGGCCCGTCTGGACTGCCCGCTGACCGCTCTCGGGTGCAGCGGCGACCACCTGGTGGGCGAGGACTGCGGAGTGCCGCCTCCCCGAACGGTGGAGGAGTTCCGTCGCATCGTCTCCGAACATGCTCGGAGGATCATGGCGTTGCGGGAGTCGACCCTGGGTGGGGCGCTGGCCGCGATCGTGGCCGAGGCGGCGCACGACGAGGCCATCTCGGTGGCGCTCCACCGGTTCGGCCAGGCCAGGCGGGTGCCGCTCGCCGACGCCGCCTGCCAGGTCATCGACGTGGTCGGGGCGAAACCGAGGGTAGGCCCGCCCGATGCAATCGAACGGTTCGTCGCACCGTTCTTCTACCGGCATCTCGTCTCCGGCGAAACGATCGACGAGTCGTTCGTCAATCGGCAGGTCGAACTGCTGCTGTGGGACCTCGGCCTGATCGCCGTGTCCGGGCGGTCCTGATCTATCGTTGAGGCCGGGGCTCACCGTGACAACCGGAATCTTCTCACCGCCCGACATCGAGATGACTCGTCGCGATGACGGGTCCATCGTGCTTGCCTCCCGAGCACCGCTGGCCGACCATCCTCGTTCTGTCGGGGTCTGGCTCGAGCGCTGGGCGAACGAACGGCCGGATGGCGTTTTCCTCGCCGAGCGGCCCGATGGTGATCACACCCGACCGTGGAACACCATCACGTACCGGGCGATGTGGGACTCGGCTCGTGCTCTCGGCCAGGCACTGCTCGACGGCGACCTCGGCCCCGATCGTCCACTCGCCATCCTGTCGGGGCCGTCGATCGCCCACGGGCAGCTCAAGTTGGCCGGCTACCTGGTCGGTGTGCCGGTCGTGTCGGTGTCGGTCGCCTACTCGCTCCAGGCTCAGGATCTCGGCAAGGTCAACCACATCCTGTCGCAGTGCGACCCCGGGCTGGTGTTCGTCGAACGCTCCGCTCCGTTCTCCCGGGTGCTCGACGCCAACCCCGACCGCCCGGTGATCTCCGGCGACGGCGAGCGCGGGCGGCCACTGGCCGAGCTGCTGGCCACCGCACCGACCGCCGAGGTCGACGAAGCGTTTGCCGCGGTCGACGGAGACCACGTGGCCAAGATCCTCTACACCTCCGGCTCGACCGGTCTACCCAAGGGGGTGCTCACCATCCACCGGATGTTGTGCTCCAACCAGATGGCCGTGCTCCACGCCTGGCCGTTCCTGGCCGAGACCCCGCCGGTGATCTGCGACTGGTTGCCGTGGAGTCACACCTTCGCCGGCAGCCATGACCTCAACATGGTGCTGGCCCACGGCGGCACGCTCTACATCGACGGCGGGAAGCCGGCGCCCGGTCTGTTCGATGCCACCGTGGCCAACCTCGCCTCGGCCCGGCCGACGATCTCGCTGAACGTTCCCGCCGGCTACGCCCGCCTCGTCGACCGTCTCGAAGCCGACGATGCGTTCGCTGCGGCCTTCTTCGAGCGGCTCCAACTCATCTTCTATGCGGCCGCCGCGTTGCCCCAGGACGTGTGGGAGCGGCTCGAGACCCTGGCCGAACGAACCGTCGGCCGTCCGATTCCGATGACGTCGAGTTGGGGTCTGACCGAGACCGCGCCCGCCGCCACCAGCGCCCACTTCCCGCTCGATCGGGCCGGCGTGATCGGCGTGCCGCTGCCGGGCGTCGAGCTGAAGTTGGCGCCCAACGGCGACAAGATGGAGATCCGGGTCAAGGGCCCCGGCGTGACTCCCGGGTATCACCGTGATCCCGAGAAAACGGCGGCTGCGTTCGACGACGAGGGCTGGTTCATCACCGGCGATGCCGTCAAACTGGCCGACCCGGCGGACCCCAATGCCGGCCTGGTGTTCGACGGCCGGGTGGCCGAGGACTTCAAACTGATGACGGGCACCTGGGTCTCGGTCGGCACCCTCCGCCCCGCCATCCTGGCCACCGCTGCGCCGCTCATCACCGACTGTGTGGTGACCGGTCATGATCGGAACGAACTCGGTCTGCTGGTCTGGCCCGGAGCTCCCGTCGATGACGACTACCGAGCCGCGCTCGTCGAACGACTGCGTGCTCACAACGAGGCGTTCAACAACACCTCGTCGACCCGTGTTCGTCGGGTGGCGATCCTCGATGAGCCACCATCGATCGATCGGGGCGAGACCACCGACAAGGGCTACATCAACCAGCGGGCGACCCTCGAGGCCCGGGCCGAGGTGGTCGACCGCCTCTACGCCGCCGATCCGTCCGACGCCGGCGTCGATCCCGGCATTCTGTTCATTTGCCCACAGATCATTTGATACGGAGTCATCTCATTTGATACAGAGTCATCTCCGACCGGAACACGATCCGGTTTTTCATGCTCTAACCTGGTCGCGGTGAGCCACAACGACGATTTCTGGTCCGGTTCGCAACAGGATCCAGGACAGCCCACCGAGCAGTCCCCCTACTTCGGCGACTCGGTGTTCGATCAGCCCCGGCAGCCGGCGGCCCACGACCCCTATGCAGGCGATCCCTACAATCGACCTCAAGGTGGTGATCCCTACGGGGGCGACCCGTATGGCGGCGATCCGTATGGCGGCGATCCGTACGGCGCGCCCGGCGCTGAAGAATCCCGACGGCGGGTCCTGGCCACCGGTCCGCACCAGTTGGGCGATCAATGGGGCGAGCCCGATGATCCGTTCCAGGACCCGTTCGATCCGAACCGGGGCCGCCAGGACGAATTCTCGGCCCGCCGGGGTCGCGGTGGTTTCGTCGCCGCCTTCATCGGCGCCGCCATCCTCGTGGCGCTGGCGGCTGGAGCCTACGCCGTGTACACGGTCCTGCAGGACACCAACGAGTTCGACGCCACGGCCGTCGTCGATGACTCGACGACCACGACGACGCAGCTCACCACCACGACCGAGAGCACCATCCCAACGACTCTCCCCGTCGGCATGCAGATCCAGCTCGTGTCGGATCAGTTCATCTGCAACGAAACCGTGCGCGAGTTCGGGTTGATAACGGGCGCCACCCCCAACGAGGAGATCGCCTTCAGTTCGCCGCAGTCGCCCAACCTTCGAGCGGGCCAGGCCGACGAGAACGGGCGGTTGCCGATCCGCTGGTCGTGCACCCCGGATCAGGTCGGTACCGTCTGGGAGCTGACCGCCACCGGCGCCGAATCGGCGCTCTCGGCCTCCACGTCGTTCACCGGCGTGGCCGAGGGAACGCCGATCGTCGAGCAGGCCACGACCACCACCATGGCGACGACCACGACCTTCGAGGTCGGCGAGTTCACCGTGGTGCTCACGGAGAACCCGTTCACCTGCGACGGCGGCGCACGGGTGTTCGGCACGCTGTCGGGTGCGACACCCAATGGGCAGATCTCGTTCAGCTCACCACAGACCAGCGGCATCAGCCCCGGCACCGCGGACGAGACCGGAAGCCGGCCGATGCGGTGGTCGTGTTCGCCTGATCAGGCCGACACCGTGTGGGAGCTGACGGCCACCGACGACGCGACCGGCCGGTCGGTCACCTTCAAGCTGTCGGGTCAGCCGTAACCGCCACCACTCCGAATCGGCCACTACTGGGCCTTCCGCAGGTTCTGGCCCGAGAGGTTAGAGCGGAGCACGTTAAGGTTGACGTCGAGCGCACGGTTGGGGATCACCCCGCCCTTGATGACGACGGCCCTTTCGGTCGCCGGGTCCGGCGGGACGCCGAGGGCGCAAGCGACACCGTGGTGGACGATCACGGCAGCGGTTGCGTCGTCGGGTGGGGGTTGACAGCCCGGAGCAAGTTCGACGGCGGCGAAGACGCCGAGGCCTCGGACTATGGCCGACCTCGGCCACCCGGCGGGGTTGTCGCCGAGCGCATCGTCGATCCTTGCGCCTCGGGTGCCGGTGATGACGGCGACGGCGCCGGCCGCGTCGGTCGGCGTTTCGCCGCTGAGATGGTCGAGCGCATCGAGGATGAGCCGGTTGCTGCAGATGGTGCGGGCGACGACGTCGTCGAGGGCGGAGCTCGAGGTGTCGCACCCGCTGAGGTGGGCGAAAACAAAGTCCGGTGTTTCGTTGGCCGAGGCGGCTTCGATGGCTGCGGCCAGTTCGGCGGCGGTCGCGGTGCCGCTCCGGCCGGGCCCACGAAACCAGATGGACTCGGCTGACGGCGCTCCGAGGTGGGTGGTGGCGTAGCCGTTCCGCCGGAGCAGGTCGGCGACCGGGTTGTCGCCGTCGAGCATGGCCGTGAGTCGGCGGCGGTCCCGCTCGTTGCCTGGGGTGCCCGGATACCGGCCGGACAGAGCGGAGGTCATGGCGAGGAGAGGGTGGGAGGAGTTGGACCAGGCCTCGGGCACGACACGAAAGCCGCGGATGGAGAGGTCGAGCCGGAACTCGGCGTTGTCGTAGCCGTGGTCGTCGAGCAGAGCGTCACTGCTGGGATAGTCGTCGACCATGATGACGATCAGATCCCGTTGTTCGGTGGTCGGACCGAGGGTGATCGGATGCAACTCGATCCGGTCCGCTCCGATCCAGTTGGGCAGGCTCAGGCTCGGCGCCGACAGCCAGAACAGGCCGGCGAGCACGAGGCCCAGCGCCCGCGACCGCACACCGATGCGACGAAGGACCAACCCGAGTCCCATCAGCCCGGCGAAGGTGGCGGCGGCAAGGACCAGCAATGTGGTCGTGGCCGTCGTCGCACCGCCGCCCCAGGCGAGGCGGTGGAGTACGACCATGGCGATCGGTGCGGCCAGCCAGGCGGTGTTCGCCATGGCTGCAGGCTACGCCAGTTCGGCCGACCCGAACCCGACGCCGAAGCGGACGCACCAGATCACGACGGTGTCGTAGACGCTGAGGTCGACGTCGGTCGGGATGTCGTAGTTCTGCGAACCGATGTTGCCCTTCAGGTCGCCGAGGTCGACGTAATCGTCGCCGAAACCGTCGGCCGACGAGGCGAGGTAGACGTTGAGATCGGGCCCGTTGTCGGTGGCGAAGTCCTCCTCGAGACGCAGGACACGCTGGGTGCCGCCGTCGGTCAGCACGACGGCCGAACCGGCGGTGGGGTGGGCTCCGTCGACGAAGGATCCGGCGGCCGCGGTTCCGGGTCCGGAGTCTTCCATGGCCTCCTCGCCCTCCGCCAGAGCCTCGTCTTCCATGGCCGCGTCGTCGGTCATGGCCTCGTCGGCGCCTTCAGAGGCGAACACCGGTGCGGCCTCGGAGACCTCGTCGTCGATGAACAGGGTGCGTACGCCGAAGACCCCGAAGGCCAGGAAGGCGACGACGGCGGCTCCGGCGACGAGGGCGGGGGCCAGCCATTTTCGATCGGTGAACAGTGACAATGATCTGCGTCCTTGCGTGAGTGGAGATTGTTTCCAAGCGACCCAACCGGACTCGGGCCGACGACGATTCCGGTCTTCGTGGTCGTTTCGCAAATGTTTCGTGTTGGCGGGCCGCCGGAGAGGCCGATCAAGTCGCCATCTGCCATCATGGCGGGTGATCGACGATAGTCGACCCGCATTCCAAGGAGCTCGACCAGATGACCGAACTCGGCCCCCGCACAGCGGACCTGTTGCCAACCCTGAGCATCGAGGAGAAGGCCGCGCTGACCGCCGGTTCCGGGTTCTTCCACATGACCGGCGTCGAGCGGGTCGGGCTCCCCAACTGGCTGACCACCGACGGCCCCAACGGGGCCCGGGGCACCTCCGTGCTCGGCTCGGGGGAAGCCAAGGCCACGTGCGTGCCGTGCGGCTCGGCCCTCGGGGCGACCTGGAACCCGGCGCTGGTCTCCGAGGTCGGCGCTCTGCTCGGGCGCGAAACCCGCTTCAAGGCCGCCCGGGTTCTCCTGGCTCCGACCGTCAACCTGCATCGCTCGCCGCTGGCCGGCCGCAACTTCGAGTGTTTCTCCGAGGATCCGTTGCTGAGCGGTGTGCTGGCCGCCGCCTACATCGAGGGAGTCCAGTCCGAAGGTGTCGCGACGACCGTCAAGCACTTCGTCGGCAACGAATGTGAGACCCATCGCAACACGAGCAACTCGATCATCGACGACCGGGCTCTGCGGGAGCTGTACCTGCTGCCGTTCGAGTACGCGGTGAAAGGGGGCGGCACTCTCGGGGTGATGACATCCTACAATCGGCTCAACGGCCGGTACTGCAACGAACAGACGTGGCTGCTCACCGACGTTCTGCGTGACGAGTGGGGGTTCGAGGGCTTCGTCACCACCGACTGGTTCGCCGGGGGTTTCACCGAGTCGGCGGCCGAGGCCGGTCTCGACATCGAGATGCCGGCCGGTGATCGGATCTATGGCTCGGTGCTGGCCGAGGCGGTTCGTGACGGGCGGGTGCCCGAATCGACCCTCGACCGGATCGCAGGTCGCCTGCTGTCGGTTTTCGAGCGGATCGGTGCGTTCGACGACGAGCCGCAGATCGAGCAGTCCATCGATCTGCCGGAGCACCGGGAACTGGCCCGACGGGCCGCGGCCGACGCCATCGTGCTGTTGCGCAACGAACCGGTCGGCGATTCGCCGATCCTCCCCCTGGACGTCGACGGGCTGACCTCGATCGCCCTGATCGGACCCAACGCCGGGCGGGCCCGGATCATGGGCGGCGGTTCGGCCAACCTGCGGCCTTTCCACCGAACGAGTCCGCTCGACGCGATCCGCGATCGCCTCGGTGACTCGATCACCATCACCCACGCCGAGGGGTGCAACATCGACAAGGGCGCGCCGCTGCTGACCGGAAGCGAAATCCGCACTCCCGCCGGTGAGCAGGGTTTCATCCTCGACGTGTTCGACAACAGGGACTGGGCCGGCGAACCGATCGCCCGAGCGACGAGGGACACCAGCCGGCTCACCCTCGGGGACGAACCAGCGCCCGGGCACAAGCTGACGACCTTCTCGGTCCGCGCCCGGGCGATCTACACCCCGAGCATGTCCGGTTCGTTCACGTTCGAAGTCATTCAGGCCACGCCGAGTCGTGTCTTCGTCGACGGGGAGTTGGTGATCGACGGGATCTCCGAACCGCCGCCGGGGGGAGGCGCGTTCTTCGGGATGGGTTCGGCGCCGATGACCCACACGATCGCACTCGTCGCCGGATCCGACTACGAGCTCCTTGTCGAGACGACCACCACCGACGAGAGTATGCTCGCCGGGCTCGATCTACGCGTCCGGTCTCCGCTGCCCGCCGATCCGTTGGGTGAGGCGGTGGCCGTTGCGGCTGCGGCGGACGTCGCCGTGGTGGTCGTCGGTACCAATGACGATTGGGAGACCGAAGGGGAGGACCGGATTTCCCTCGGGCTGCCCGGTCTCCAGGACGGGTTGGTGTCGGCCGTTGTCGCCGCCAACCCGCGCACCGTGGTCGTGGTCAACACCGGGGCCCCGGTCCTCATGCCGTGGGCTCATACGGTGCCCGCACTCCTGCAGTCGTGGCTCGGTGGCCAGGAGATGGGCGATGCGCTGGTCGACGTGTTGACCGGCTCGGCCGAGCCCGGTGGCCGGCTTCCCACGACCTTCCCGGTGTGTCTCGAACACACCCCGAGTTTCGGCAACTTTCCCGGCGACAACGGGCAGGTCCCCTACGGCGAGAGCATCTTCATCGGGTACCGGTGGTATGACAGCCGCCGGCTCCCGACGCTCTTCCCGTTCGGCCACGGTCTGTCCTACACGAGCTTCGACGTTGGCGAGCCGTCGGTGGCGGTCGACGCGGCCTCGGCCGGTGGCGACATCGACGTGACGATCGACGTGCCGATCACCAACACCGGTGACCGGAGGGGCAGCCACGTGGTGCAGTGCTACGTCCGGCCCCATCAGTCCCGAATCGTTCGACCCGACAAGGAACTCAAGGCGTTCGCCAAGGTGACTCTGGAAGCGGGGGAGTCGACGACAGCGGTGTTGACGCTCGACGAGCGTAGCTTCGCCTACTGGGATCCGGCTCAGCCCGAGTGGCCCGATCTGATGGCGGCAACGGCGGTGACGTTGCCTCACATCCAGGGCCAGGAACGGCGAACCGATCCGGGGTGGACGGTGGACGTGGGACGTTACGACGTCGTCATCGCCAACAGCGCCGCCGATCCGGTGGCCGAAGTCACGATCGATATCACCGACTGATCACTCGCCTCATCAGGCGAGGCCTCCCAGTAGTATCGGTGGCTGGTGCAGGTTCCCGTTCGTCTTGTCGCTGTCCTGCGACCGCATGTCCACGGGGCGGTTCTGGCCGCTGTTGGCGTGGCAACCGTCGTCTTCTCGGCCTCTCCGTTTCTCATCGACGAGGTGGCCGATTACTACGAACTCGGCTTGAGTTCTGCTGCGCTCATCAGCACCGCTCAGCTCGGTGGCTTCGGGCTCGCATCGTTCGGGGCCGGTCGGACGTTGGCCGGTCGCCGTCATGTGTTCGTCGGAGCCACGTTGGCGCTCGTGCTTGTGAATGCGTTGTCGGCACTGGTACCTCCCTTTCCTGTGCTCGTCGGGCTGCGAATGGTGGCGGGGCTTTCGATGGGGGTCACCAGTTGGATGGCGTGGGCGATGGTCTTCGGAGACGATGGGGAGACGAGCGAGGTTTCGATGGTGGGGCCGATGGTCGGTATCGTCGCCGCGCCGGTGATCGCCCCGGTCGTGCAGCTCGGTGGTATCAGCGCCACGTATCTGATGTTGTCGTTGTGGGCGTTGGTGCCACTCGGTCTGGCGTGGTTGGTGTCGGTGCCGGAGGTGCCTCCTGCTCGTACCGAGCTGTCGGGGGGACCCGGCGACTCGGCCCGGCGCAGCGCGGGCGCCGTCCGCCATCGGCCTGTGCCGGCCGCCTTCGTGATTCTGATCAGCTTGGCCCTGTTCTCCGCCGGCGGGTCGTCGGTGTGGATGTTCACGGCGGTGTTCGGCGAGGAACGTGGTATCTCGATCACCGTGCTGGCGTGGGCTTACAGCGCCAACGCCGTCGCAGGCGTCATCAGCGCCCGGTGGCCGGCGGAACGGGGCCCGGCCGGAGTCTGGGTTGCCGCCACCGGTGGCCTGGCACTGCTCGTTTGCGCCTATCCGAACGGGACGTTTCAGCTGGCGGCGATGGCGCTGTGGGGATTCTTCTTTTGGATGGGTCTGCCCGCCGCGTTCTCCCTGCTGGCCGCCAAGTCGCGATATCCCGAGGAGCGGGCCGGTGACGCCCAGGCCTATCTGGCCGCCGGTCGGGTGCTCGGCCCCACGCTGGGTGGCCTGACGCTCGACTACGGAGGAGCCACGACATTGGGGTTCGTGGCCGCAACCGTGATGATCGGCGCCGGTTTGATGCTCGTCACAACCGCCCGTTCAGGGAACAAACACACCGAAATAGGTGTTTTCTAGTACTTGCCGAGCAATTCGGCCGACTTTCGGCCGATACTGGATACAACTTTCGGCACGGAGGTATCAGCCAACAATGGCAACCTATTCATCCACAATCCCGGTTATCCAGACCGACGAGGCGACACGAACACAGTTCCTGGTGCGGGTTTATCAGCACTTGGCTCTGGCGGTTGTTGCCTTCATCGGTTTCGAAGCCGTGTTGTTCACCACGGGTCTGGCCGAGCGATTCGCCCGATTCCTGTTCGACACCGGAGGGTTCGCCTGGCTGCTGGTCCTGGGCGGTTTCGCCGTCGTCAGCGCCATCACCTCCCGGGCGGCCTACGACCTCGGGAACATCAACGCCCAGTACGCAGGCCTGTTCGGCCTCGCCGCAGCCGAAGCGGTCATCTTCGCGCCGTTCCTCTGGTTCGTGTTCGAGAGCGAATCCGGCACGAGCGACGTCACGCTGGCCGCTATCACAACCCTGATCGGCTTCGCCGCCCTCACCGTGGTGGCCATGGTCACCCGCCGGGATCTCTCGGTGCTGCGCCCGCTGCTCATCTGGGGTGGCGTGGCCGCCATCGGGCTGATCATCGCTGCGGTCATCTTCGGCTTCACACTCGGTCCCATTTTCTCGGTGGCCATGATCGCTCTCGCCGGCGCCTCGATCCTCTACCAGACCCAGCGCATCGTGCGCGAGTACCCGGCCGGAGCCTACGTCGGCGCAGCGGTGAGCCTGTTTGGTTCGCTGATGCTGATGTTCTGGTACGTGCTGCGGCTCTTCGTCGGTCGCGACTAACCCCCGGCGCCGCTAACTCCCGCAACCGATCGAGCCGGCCGGACACCCACAGCAGCGGTTGCAGCTTCAACCGACCGCTCCACCCGGCCTTTTGAGAGGGCGCAACTCCTCGGGGTTGCGCTCTCTTCGCGCCCGCACGCCGCCGCTCATGGTCCTTCGGCTCGGACTGGATCGTCGGGCTGTGGGCCGGTGCGCGCCCGATCGGGCCAGGTCGCTGCGTGATTGGCGCCGTCGGGGCGGTGGATGTCGAGCCGGCGGTCCTCGGCCAGTTTGATCTTCCAGCCTCCCTCATGGACGGCGTGATGATGTTTGGAGCAAAGGGGTACGAGGTTGCACAGGTCTGTGGACCCGCCGTTCTCCCATTCGTGAATGTGGTGGAGTTGACACCACGCCAAGGGACGATCGCATCGGTCCCAGGCACAGGTTCGGTACACGGATCGGATCGCCTGCCATTGGGCGTCGGTTGCTGTGCGGTAACGGCGACCGACGTCGACCGGCACGCCGTCGCTGTTGAGGCGAATGCGTCGGATGGTGGCGTCGCACGCCAGGCGCGAGATCGACTCGGGTGGCAGGGGATGCCCACCACACGTCTCGCGAACGGAATCGTCGTGAGGACCACGGGTGAACGTGTCCCAATCGACGATCACGTTGAGATGCGGCCGCCCGCCGCCTCCGGAGGCCACCCCGGTCAGCAACTCAAAAGCGGCCGTGGCTGCGAGGTTGGAGGTCTTGTTGAATCCACCCTGGTTGGCCAGGCGGGTGAGCCGGGCCTCGACCGAGTTGACGATAGCTTCGTAGCGCTCGGGGTCGAACTCGGCATGGATCCTACCCATGCCGGTCCGCTCGTCGTACCAGTGTCGCCACCGGCTGGCCGACTGCTTCGCCTTGGTGTCGGCGAGGCCGTGATCACCCTTGATCCGTTCGGCCTCACGTCGAACCTTGGCCGCAAACACGTCGGCAGGGTCGGCGCGGGCCGAGTCGATCAACGCATCGGTGTTCAACTGCGCCCGCTGCTCGGGCGTGAGATCGCGAGCGGCTCGGGTGATGGCATCGACCTGGTCGCCGCCGATCTCGCCTCGGTCGACGGCAGCACCGACCTTGCTCAGCGCTGCTGCCGTGTGAGATCGCGCCGCTTCCCGCCGTGCCGTTGATCCGCGAACCCGGCGCCCGTCTCCCAGCAGTGTTTCGTGTGCGCCCGGGCCCCGGGCATCGCCGCCCTCGTCATCTGACAACCGTTCGGCGGCCATCCCGACCCGCATCAACAGGGCCTCGATCGCCTGCTGGCCGTCACGAGCCCCGGAGGTGATCGAACGCAGCTCATCCGAGGAACAGGTAGCCACATCGACCCCGCCGACCAGGGCCGAGAGAGACGTCAACACGCCGATCGCCTCCGTGACGGTCACCGAACCAACCGCAAGATTGAACGCCGCTTGCATCACACCCCACCTGTTTGAACCCAAAGACCGCGAACCAGCCACGGTGAACGTATCCGGGCTGCTGAAGGGTGGGGAAGAACGGCGAAGCAACCGAGCCGCCGTGATGTCAACCGTAGCAGCGGCGGTGAGCTTTGTCAAACAAATGTTCGAGTTGATATCGGGTTCTGATCGCGGCAATGCGGCCACCGCGTCGGTGATGATCGACGGCATGCCCAGGGGCGGGGAGTTCTGGACGGAAGCTTCGGAGTGACGGCATACGGCAGCGGATGTGAGGCATGCACAGGGGGTCGACGGGTCGGCGTTGATGGTCGACCGCGCCCGCCGGATCTTGACGGGAACTTCTGCCGAGATTCTGCACATGGACATCGAGGATCTGCGTCTGGACGAACAGTTCGACACCTCGCACGAGAACGCCAACGAACTCGGGCAGTGTCCAACACGGCAGGCTGGTTGGTGGTGAGCACGAAGAGCACGTTGTCGGTCGCCGCCAGACCGTCCATCGCGTTGAGCAGGCTGAACAGCAGCGGATGCCCGGGCTCGCCGTAGTGTCCCCGAGCCGTGGCAATGAGGTCGACGTCCTCGATCACGAGCATCGCCGGGGCCAGGTCCCGCTCGGCCTGGGGTCGTCAGCCATCAAGATGGTCGGATCACCAGGTCGTCAGATCGTCAGATCGTGACCAGATCGGGATTCTGTCCGGCGTCGCTCACGCCGCGGCGCACGTCGACCGTGGCCAGCACGGCAATGCCGGCCACGAAGAACATGATGAGCGAAATGATGGCCTGACGCTGCGAGCCGGTGATCTGGTTGACGATGCCGAACAGCAGCGGCCCGATCCAGGTGGTGCCCCGGGAGGCGATCTCGTAGAAGCCGAAGTACTCACCCTCGGCGTCGGACGGGATCATCTGGGAGAAGAGCGACCGGGCGATGGCCTGCGAACCGCCCAGCACCAAAGCCAGGACTGCACCCATGATCCACAACTGGGTGATCGAGTTGAGGAAGCCGTACGCGTAGACGACGAGCCCCGCCCACACCACCAGGTTGATGATCAGCGCCCTCTTCGCTCCGATCCGTTCGGCCCAGCGGCCGAAGCCCATGGCTCCGGGGGTGGCGACGAACTGGATCATCAGCACCAGGAGGAGGAGGGTCTCGGCTTCGGCGTCGAGCTCGTCGGCGGCGAAGGAGGTGGAGACGGCGATGACGGTCTGGATGCCGTCGTTGAAGATGATGTAGGCGATGAGGTAGCGGAACGTGACGGGGTAGCGGGTCCACAGCTCCCGCCCGGTCGACGCCACGCCCCGCAGCGAGAAAGCGATCCAACCGTGTTCAGCCGGTTTGGTGCGAGCCGGCGACCGGCTCCGCAACCGGCGATGGGTGAACGCAGCGATGAACCCAGCGGCCCAGACCCCGGCTCCTCCGAGGCTGATGCGGACGGCCAACTCCGTGTCGTCCATGAGAGCGATGAGGGCGAAATTGAGAGCAAGGTAGATACCGCCGCCGACGTAGCCGAAGGCGTACCCATCCGACGACACCCGATCCCGCAGCTGGGGCGGGGCGATCTCCGGGAGGTAGGAGTTGTAGACGACGCCGGCGGCGGCGAAGCCGATGGCGCCCAACACGAACAACGCTCCGCCGAGCAGGATCGTGTCGCCGGTGACGAAGAACAGCGCGGCGGTCAGCAGGCTGGCGGCATAAGCCAAGGTCACCAGCAGCCGCTTCTTGTGTGGGGTGTAGTCGGCGACCGTGCCGATGAGCGGGAGCAGAATCACCTGAGCGACGGCGGAGAGCGCCACCGCAAACGGGAAAAAGGAGGCCGGGTCGATCGTCAAGCCCAGCAAGCCGACGCCGCCGCTGTCGTCGGCAAGCTCGAACAAGTACGGGCCGAGCAGCGCGGTGAGCACCGTGGTGGTGTGCGCCGACCATCCCCAGTCGTACATCTTCCAGCCGAAGATCTCGCTCTTGTCGTAGGTCGCTTCGGGTTCGACGCTAACCGGGGCGCTGGTCATCGCCGTTCAGAGTATCCCAGGCGGGTGTTTGCCGGCGGAACTGCTCATTGGAGCGTTGTGCCGGTCGACCGGTACCATGAAGCGACCGGGTAAGCGCCGGGAATCGAGGACCGTTGCAACCGACCGACCATCACGATCAGTTCCTGACCGCAGGTCGGTGGAGTGAACGCCTGATCAAACCGGTGGCCCGTCTCGACGTGCCCGATTCGATCCGACTGCTCCGGGATCGCCCGATCCTGTTCGCCGGCAACCATCGCAGTCTGTTCGATGTGTTTGCCACGCTGGCCGTGCTCGGCCGGTTCCAGGTGTCGAGCCGCATCCTCATCCGCGCCGACCTGGTCGACAGCGGAGCGACCGGTGTGCTGCTCCGCCGGCTCGGTTCGATCGCCACGTCGCGCACCAACCGCCAGGAGGCGGAGGACTCGGCGGTCGAGGCGCTTGAGCTGGGTCAGACGGTGTCGCTGATGCCCGAGGGTCGGCTGGTGCCGCCGGAGGAGCGTTCGGCGAGCGGCGTCGGCCCGGGCCGCCCGGGTTTGTCCCGCATCGCCCGTCGCTCGGGTGCGGCGGTGATTCCGGTGGCGTTCGTGGGCACCGACCAGGTCTGGCCTCGGGGCGGAGTTCCTCGTCTCGGCCTACCCCGGCCGCAGGTCAAGATCCGCTTCGGTGAACCGATGGAGCTGACCGGCGACGACGACCAGGCCAACGTCGACGCTTTCATGGCCGAGCTGGGCCGCCTGGTCAGCGCGCACGAGTCCGCCGCCTGACTCGCCTGAGCCGACCTGATCGTCACGTCAGGGAGACGACGAGGAGCGCCAGAGCCAGGTGGTACGTGACCATCACGATGACCGGCGACCAGGGTCGCTCGGTGACGAACTTGTTGTCGGCCAGGGTGAGGTCCGACACCGCGAACACGGCGGCTGCGGTCGGAGCCGCCCAGTGGCCACCCCACCACGAGGCGACGGCCATGACGGCGATGACCGAGATGTAGGCCGCCACCGGCCCGAGCTGTCGGGGAGCGCGTCGACGGACGGCGGGTAGGAGGCGGCGGACGCCGATCACGAGGCATGCGGCGAGAACCAACCCGCACGTCACGATCGACCACACTGGCGCCGGCTCGCTCCGAGCGGCGAACCCGGCCACGAACGCCGTGTGCCCGACGAGGAACGACACGAGGCCGGAACGAAAGAGCTCGGGCTGCCACATCAGCGCCAGGTCGCCGAACAGGCAGAAGGCAAGCGCGATGAGGAACCACCGTTGCTGTGCCGGGTCGGCGGCGTCGACGAGGTCGGCGCCGAAGATCAGTCCGACGGTGACCACCGGCTTGGTGAGCCATTCGAGCCATGGGCTGTTGTCGTCGTCCTCGCGATCGGGGCGGCGGCTGTACCAGTTCGCGACGGCGGCGAGTGCGATCACAATGGCGAGGCCCCAGGGCATGACCGTACGCTACAGGGTGTGGCCGCCACTATTCCCGACTAAAGTAATCGGGAATTCGGTCAAAGGTGACCAGAAGTACGTTCCCTCGCATCAACCCTGAAGCAAACCTCTGAGGAGCCCTATGTCCGACGCAACCGAGTCAAACCCGGAATCCAATGACTCCAGCCCCGCCACCTGGGGCTTCGAGACCCGCCAGATACACGCCGGTCAGGAGCCCGACTCCGCCACCGGCGCCCGGGCGGTGCCGATCTACCAGACCACGGCCTACCAGTTCCGCGACGCCGAGCACGCCGCCAACCTGTTCGCCCTGGCCGAGCCGGGCAACATCTACACCCGGATCATGAACCCGACCCAGGGCGTGGCCGAGGTTCGACTCGCCGCCCTGGAGAATGGTCTGGCCGAGACCGCTGCCGGTGTGCCCGGCGGGCTCGTCGTCGCCTCCGGGCAGGCGGCCGAGACGATGACCATCATGAACATCGCCGAGGCCGGCGGGCACCTCGTCGCCTCCGCCGCCCTCTACGGGGGCACCTACAATCTCCTCCACTACACGCTGCCCAAGTACGGCATCGAGACAACGTTCGTGCAAGATCCCGACGACCTCGACGAGTGGCGGGCCGCCGTCCGCCCCAACACCAAACTGTTCTACGGCGAGTCGATCGGCAACCCCAAGAACAACATCCTCGACATCGAGGGTGTCGCCGCCGCCGCTCATGAGGCCGGGGTACCGCTCGTCATCGACAACACGGTCGCCACCCCGTACCTGATCCGCCCGCTCGACTGGGGGGCCGATATCGTCGTCCACTCCGCCACCAAGTTCCTCGGCGGTCACGGCAACTCGATCGTCGGCGCCATCATCGACGGCGGCTCCTTCGAGTTCTCCGACGCAGAGCGCTACCCCAACTACAACGAGCCCGACCCCAGCTACCACGGCCTCACCTACTGGCCGATGCTCGGCGCCGGGTCGTTCATCGCCAAAGCCCGCATCCAGTTGTTGCGTGACATCGGCGCGGCCGTAAGCCCGTTCAACGCCTTCCTCCTCCTTCAGGGCCTGGAGACGCTGTCGCTGCGCATGGAGCGCCACGTCGAGAACGCCCAGGTGGTGGCCGAGTGGCTGGAGGCCCGCGACGAGGTCGAGTCGGTCAGCTACGCCGGACTGCCCTCCTCGCCATGGTACGCCGCAGCCGAGAAGTATTCGCAGGGCCGCGGTGCCGGGTCGGTGCCGTCGTTCATCATCAAAGGCGGCCGGGAGGCCGGGCAGGCGTTCGTCGATGCGCTGGAGCTGCACAGCCACGTGGCCAACATCGGTGACGTGCGTTCGCTGGTGATCCACCCGGCGTCGACCACCCACTCCCAGCTGACCCCGGAGGAGCAGGCCTCGACCGGCACCCACCCGGGCCTGGTGCGGCTGTCGGTGGGCCTGGAGTCGATCGACGACATCCTCGCCGACCTCGACAACGGCTTCCGGGCAGCAAAAAGCGCCATGTAGCCAAGCGCCTCCCCAACTCTTCCTGAAAGATCCGCGCATAGTGCGCGTTCTGTTCAGGAAGAGTTGTGGGAGGGGGTTGTTGCGCTTACGTGTCGGTGTGGCAAAGGCGGAACCGACCAGCCGATAGTGTCGTCGGAGAGGTTACAGACACCTCGACCTCGGGAGGGCTCGCCATGGGGCGCCGACAGTCATATCGTCCACCACTGACGGCACTCGCCATGCTGCTGGCATTGATGCTGTTTGCGGTGTCGTGCGGCAGCGACAGTGACGAGGAAACCACCGAAGACGCAGCCACCGATACGGCAGAGTCGTTCGACGAGTCCGACTTCGGCGGCGAGGAAGCCGGTGGCGCGGCCGCCGACTTCGACGTCGAGATGGCGGAGGAGGCCGAGGCCGCCGAGGAGCCGATGGTCGACGAGGGTGACGCCGCGGCCCCGACCGACGACAGCGCGGAGTCGGACCTCGGGGCTGCCGGGGGCGCGGCGACACCCCTCACCGCCGCCGACTTCGGTCGCCAGATCATCTTCACCGCCGACATCACCGTCGAGGTCGACGACGTGGCCGCCGCCGGCGACCAGGCCACCGACATCATCGCCTCGGTCGGCGGCTTCGTGTTCGGTCAGCAGACCCAGGGCGGCAGCAACCCCGAGTCGGTCCTCATCTTCAAGGTCCTGCCCGAGGACTTCGACCGGGCCGTCGAGGCCCTCGGCGGCGTCGGTGAGCTCCGCAACCAGGTGATCTCGGCCGACGACGTCACCGAGCGGGTCGTCGACCTCGAGACCCGGATCGAGGTGGCCGAACTCGGCGTCACCCGCCTCCGGACGACGCTCGAGGAAACCCAGAACCTCGAGGACTACGCCGAACTGGAACGCCTCCTGCTCGAAAGAGAGAGCGAGCTCGAGCTCATGCGGGGCCAGCTCCGTACTTTGCAGGACCGGATCGATCTGGCCACCATCACCCTGCGCCTCGTCCAGGACGCGATCAATCACTCGATGGCGTTGAGCACCACCCTCTATCACGCCCAGGACGACGGGGCATCGTGCCCCGGCAACGACGACCCGACCGTGGAGTCGGGCACCGACCTCACCGTGTGCTTCGAGGTCATCAACACCGGCGAGGAACCGATCGCCGATCTCGTCTTCATCGACACCGCCCTCGGCATCGACTCCACCGACGACCTGATCCTCGTCTACGGCGACCTCGACCGGCTCGACGGCGGCCAGAGCCTGATGCTGGCCTACGAGATGACGGCCGATCGTCGCACCCAGTTGCGGCCCAAGGTCACCGGGACGCCGATCACCGAGGACGGTGAGCCGGCCGGTCCGTCGGTCGACGCCCGGGGCGAGGGGTTCATCGACGCCTTCGAACCCGAGAGTGACCCCGGCTTCGGTGAGGGCTTCGGCGCCGGTGTCGACGTGCTTCGGGCGGTGTGGACCGCAGCGACCGTGCTGATCGGGTTCGCCCTGCCGATGCTGGTGCTGCTGGCCATCTTCGGTCCGATGGTGTGGTTCGGAAGACGCTGGCTGCGGGACCGCCGTCAGGATTCGAACGGTGGCGGAACGCCCGGTGCCCGAAGGGGTCCGCCGCCGCCTTCGCCCGCCTCGGCACCGCAGCCGCCGCCCCCGACCGGTGAGCCGGTCGAGTCCGTCCCGGTCGCGGACTGACCCGCACCCGAACCGAAGGCGCCGCCCACGGCTCGGGAACGCCCTGTCGAATGTCAGCCGGTGGCGAGGGCGAAATCGCCGTATTCGTCGTCGCTCGACTCGAGGTGTTCGAACTCGATCACCCCGATCTCGGTGAATTTCGTCCGGAGCCAGCCTTCGCCGGCGTCAAGCAGGCCGAGTTTGCGGCAGTTTGGCACGATCTTGGAGAACAGGAGCCGCTGGAACTCCTTCTCCTCGGGCGGTGCGTTGAGCATGCAGGCGATGATGGGTCGGGCGTCGTCGATGCCGAGCCGATGCCAGACCTCCTGGCGGAGGAAACGGTCCCGCATCCGGAGCGCAGCCTCGAACGCGAACTCCTGCCGCTCCTGGATCTCGGCCAGGGTCAGGTTCTGGTAGTGCTCCTGGAGGCTCAGCACCCCGAAGGCCACGTGGCGGGCTTCGTCACTCATCACATACCGCAGTAGCTTCTTGAGCAGCGGTTCGTCGGTGATCTGATGGAGGAACCCGAACGCGGCCAGGGCGAGGCCCTCGATCATGATCTGCATACCGAGGTAGGTCATGTCCCAACGGCTGTCATCGATGACGTCGTCGAGCAGATCCCGGAGATGAATGTTGATCGGATACCGGTCGCCCAGTTTGGTGTCGAGGTACTTCGCAAAGACCTCGACGTGGCGGGCCTCATCCATCACCTGCGTGGCCGCATAGTATTTGGCGTCGATCCAGGGGACCGTTTCCACGATCTTGGCCGTGGCCACCAGCGCTCCCTGCTCGCCGTGGAGGAACTGACTCATCTGCCAGACCAGCGACTCGCGGGCCAGCTCGTTCCACTCGTCCTCACCGAAGTTCGACAACGGACTGCCCGGCACCTCGGCCAACTTGAACAGCGACTGGTTCTGCACGTAGGTCACCGCTCGCATGTGTTCGATGACCTCGTCCAGGTCGACGTCGATCGACCAGTCGAGATCCTGCTCGCCATCCCACATGGCGTGCTTGGCCTTCTCGTACAGTTTGTTCAGCCGGGGGCGGGCACCTTTTTCGTAGTCCCAGGTGAACAGGGTGTCGGCGTTGTTTTGGACGTGGCGGACGACCTCGTCGCGATCGGTGTTGGTCACCTCGAAGATGGCGTCGACGTCGTTGACGTCATCCCGCCCGATGATGTCGGCGTTGCTTCGTGCCGGTTCGTTGCCGGTGACGGTCATGGCGATCCTCCGGGTTTTGCCCGCTGATGTTGCCTTCCAATGTAAGGCTGACGGGCGGCCCCGGTCAACGAGACGCCCACGGGGACCTGTGGCAGACTCGGAGGAATGAGCAACCACGGGGAGCCGGTCGTTCGCGAGATCGCCGGGCACCAGTTGAAGATCTCGAGCCCCTACAAGGTGTTCTTCTCCAAACGGGGCGAGACCAAGCTCGATTTGATCGACTACTACCTGGCGGTCGAGGAGCCGATCATGGCCACCATGGGTGGTCGGCCGACACTCATGCAGCGCTTTCCCGATGGCGCGTCGGGCAAGTCGTTCTTCCAGAAGCGCGTTCCGAAGGGCGCACCCACATGGCTGCAGACAACCACCATGTCGACGCCCAACGGCACCACGTCAAACGCCATGGTCGCGGCCGATGTGGCCCACCTGGCCTGGGCCGCCCACATGGGGTGCCTCGGCTTCCACGTCTGGCCGCTGCGGGCCGATGCGCCCGAGCACACCGATGAGCTCCGCATCGACCTCGACCCCTCGCCCGGTATCAACTTCGACGACATCCGCTGGGCCGCCCTGCGGGTCCGGGAGCTGTTCGCCGAACTCGGGATCACGGCTTTTCCGAAGACGACGGGGAGCCGTGGTCTGCACATCTTCGTGCGACTCCGACCGGGGTGGGACAGCTACCAGGTGCGGGCGGCCGCCGTGGCGCTGGCCCGTGAGCTCGAACGACGCCACCCCGATCGTCTGACCGCGGCGTGGTGGAAGGAGGAGCGGGGGGAGCGGGTGTTCATCGACTTCAACCAGAACGCTCCCCACAAAACCGTCTTCGGGGCGTGGAGCGTGCGGTCGCGAGTTGGGGCCCAGGTGTCGACACCGTTTCATTGGGACGAGATCGAGGGCATCCATCCCGACGACCTGACCATGGACATCGTGCCCGACCGTCTCGCCTCCGACGGCGATCCGTGGGCCGACATGTACGACAACCCCAACACGATCGAGCCGCTCCTCGCCATGTACGCGGCCGATCTCGAGGCCGGCCTGGGCGACGCCCCCTGGCCACCGGTCTACCCGAAGATGCCGCACGAGCCGCCTCGGGTCGCGCCGTCGAGAGCGAAGGCCACCGGTGACGACTGAGCCCCACGCCACCGAACCGTCCAGTCCGGATCTGGCAGATTCCGCGCGCGCCGCTGGCGCGCAAAAACTGCCAGATCAGGAGGAGCGCCTCGGCGCCAACTACTACAAGCTGATGGCCGCGTCGACCATTTCCAATCTGGGTGACGGGATCGGGGTGATCGCCTATCCATGGTTGGCATCAGCGGTGACCAGGAATCCGATCCTGATCGCCGGGGTGGCCGCGGCCCAGCGTCTGCCGTGGCTGCTGTTCACCCTGCCGGCCGGGGTCATCACCGATCGGAACGACCGGCGGCGGCTCATGGTTGGGTCGAACGTGGTTCGGGCGTTCCTGACCCTGGGCGTGGCGGCCGCCGTGATGCTGCGGCAGGATTCGTTGCCGTCGCCCGACGAGGCCGCGGCGGGTGAGGTGGTCGGCACCGACGTCGGCCTCTACCTGGTGATCGTGGCGGCCACGATGCTGCTTGGCATGGCCGAGGTGCTGTACGACAACTCGGCCCAGACGTTCATGCCGGCCATCGTCTCCCAACCGAATCTCGAGAAAGCCAACGGCCGCCTGTGGAGCGTGGAGATGGTGGCCAACCAGTTCCTTGGTCCACCACTGGCCGGGGTGGTGTTGCTGGTGGCGTTCTCGCTGCCCTTCTACATCGACGCCGCCACGTTCGCCGTGTCGGCGGCGTTGATCGCCGCCATCGCCACGACCCCCCGGGTTCGGGCCAGACCCCCTGCGGGATCCGGCTCCGGCGACAAGGAGGTCGGGGTCGGCTGGGTGGGGGAGGCCAAAGAGGGCTTCGCCTGGTTGTGGCGCCACCCGCTGTTGCGGCCTCTCGCCATCTCGCTCGGCCTGTTCAACCTGCTGGGCAACGGCGTGTTCGCCGTACTGGTGCTCTTCGCCCAGGAGGTGCTCGACACCAGTTCGACGGAGTTCGCCGTACTGATGACGGGTGGTGCGGTCGGCGGGGTTGTCGGGGGCTGGTCGGCGGCCCGGTTGGCTCGGCTGTTCGGCGACGGACCGTCGCTGTGGATCGCCGTCGCCGTCAACGGCGCGATGACGACGGCCGCCGGCCTGGTCAGCCAATGGCCGATCGTCTGGGTCACGTTCGCCGTCTCCACGGTGTTCGCAGTTCTCTGGAACGTGATAACCGTCAGTTTCCGTCAGACGGTGATTCCCGACGACCTCCTCGGCCGCGTCAACAGCGTCTATCGCCTGTTCGGTTGGGGCATGATCCCGATCGGTGCCATCGTCGGCGGGCTCATCGTGACCGTCAGCGAATCGTTCGGTGGCGGTCGCGAGCTGTCGCTGCGCATGCCGTTTCTGGTGCTCGGTCTCGCCCATGTGCTCCTGCTCGCCTACGCCGCGCCCCGGCTGACCAGCGCCAAATTCGCGGCGGCCCGAATCGAAGCCGGCGCCGAACCTACGTAGACTTCTCCGATGGCGATGATTGCTGCCAACGGCATCGAGATCTGTTATGAGGACAGCGGCGGAACGGGAGAACCCCTGCTACTGGTGATGGGCCTGGGCGGCCAGCTCACCGATTGGCCGGCCGGCTTCGTCGATGCGCTGATCGGTCGGGGTTTCCGGGTCATACGGTTCGACAACCGTGACATCGGTTTGAGCACCGAATTCGACTGGCCGGTGCCCTCCAAGCGCCAGCTGCTCGCCGGGTTCGTGGCCAACCGGCCGGTTGAGGCCGGCTACCGGGTACCGGATATGGCGGCCGACACAGCCGGGCTGCTCGATGCCCTGTCGATCGATTCAGCCCATGTTGTCGGTGTGTCGATGGGCGCCATGATCGCCCAGACGATGGGCTTCGAGCATCGGTCGAAGGTCCGGTCGCTGACGTCGATCATGTCGAACACGGGCGACCGTCGAAACGGTCGTGCCGATGGTCGGGTCATGATTCGTATGGCCCGAGCCCCGAGGGTGACCCGCAGCGAGGCCCCGTTGGTGGCGACCGAGATGTACTCGATGTGGGCCGGCTCGTCGTGGGATCGAGCCGAGCACCTCGCCCGGGCCGAGCGGGCGGTGGCTCGTAGTTGGCGTCCCCATGGAGTCGAGCGGCAGACCGCCGCCATCGCCGCCAGCCCCGACCGCACGCCCGGACTTGCCACGGTCACAGCCCCGACCCTGGTGATCCACGGTCTGGAGGACCGCCTCGTGCAGCCCTCCGGTGGTGTCGCCACGTGCGAGGCCGTTCCCGGCTCCCGTCTCGTGCTGTATCCGGATATGGGCCACGACCTTCCCCGCACCCGCTGGGAGGAGATGACCGACGAGATCACCGTCAACGCCCGGCGAGCCGACGGCGTGGTTTCCGAGCCGGTCCGGACGTTGACCGTGGTTCAGCCGGGCCAGTAACCCTCGTCGTCGGGTCCGAGCTGATCGAGTTCGGCGTCACCGAAGCCGAGGCGGGGCCAGGAACCGAGCGGCTCACTGGTGACCTGTTCGGTGTCGGCTTTACGCTTCTCGGGGAACAGAACCTTGTCGAGCCCGATCATGGCCGATCCGATGAGGAGCCCGGCCGTGCCGACGCGGCTTCGCCAATCGACGACCGGTTCGTCGACCGCTGGTTCCTCGTCGGTGCGATCAAGGTCGGTGGCGTCGGGCTCCACCCGGTCAGTCTAGTGAGTGGTCGGTTTTGCCAGCATCACGACCCGGTAGTCAGGCGATCCGGTCGGTTCGAATTCGTCGAGTGGTTCGAAGCCGTAGATCTCGTGAAACCGTACCGACCGTGGATTCGGTGGGACGACGTTGACCTCGGCGCACAGCTGGGGCAAACCGGTTGTGGCGGCCCACAGCTCGAAGTCCCGGTAGAGGGCCGGTCCCCAGCCCTGCCCTCGCTGCGATTCGTGGATGGCGATGCGGTCGATGTAGGCGAACCGCTCGAGGTTCTCGACGAACCATCCGTAGTTCGGGCTGTGGTAGGGCGCCTCGTGATCGAGACCGATCAGGAGGCCGACGATTCGGTCCGCGACATCGACTACCCGGAAGTACGGTGCCCACTCGACGAAGGCCGCCAGCTTGTCGTCGTCCATCGGCCCGACCTCCGGCCGGCACGCTTCGTTAAGAGCCATGACCTCGGCGGCGTCAGTCGGGGAGTAGTCGCGGATCATCGTCTACGACGGTAGCGCCGCCCTGAAGGTCCGCCCCTTCGCGGTGATTCAGGCATCGAGCCGATGATGCCGAGCGCTGGTTCGTTCTGTGTTGAACGCATGCGGACGGTGTGCCGGTGTTCGCGTGGAGGGATGGTCATCCGCCCCGGGTCTCTGCCAGCTTCGCCGTCCGCTTCACCAGGTCGGGGGCGTCGAGCCAGTCGGCCATCTCGGCCAGGTTGTCGGCCGGGCCGGTCCAGCGCAGCTCGTCGACCGACGAGGCCGTCGGGGCATCGGCCTCGAGCGTGGCGATACGTCGGAACAGCAGCGCTTCGTCGAGCATGTCGGCCAGTGTCTTCGCCAGCTTGGCGCCGCCCCGCACGGTGATGTCCCACTGCCCGGCGGCCAGCGGAATCTTGTCGATGTGCTTGTAGCGCCTCAGCACCGCGGCCGCGGACTTGGCTCCCCACCCGGGCAAGCCGGGGAAACCGTCGGCCGAGTCGCCGACGAGACCCAGGTAATCGGGGATCGACTCGGGCTCCACCCCGTACTTCTCGATGACGTCGGCCACGTCGAGGATCTTGTTGTTGCGTCGATCGAACTGCAGAACCCGTCCCGCCTGCACGCACTGGGCGAGATCCTTGTCGGGTGTACAGATGAGCACCTTTACGACCCGCTCGTCGGCCGCAGCCAGTGCCACCAGCGATGCCATGCCGTCGTCGGCCTCGTACTCTACCATCGGGTAGGTGGCGATGCCACAGGCCATGAGCGCGTCCTCCAGCGGGATGAACTGAGCGGTGATGGCGGGATCCAGGCCGGACCCGTCCTTGTAGCCGGGGTACAGCTCGTTGCGGAACGACTCGATGACGTGATCGGTGGCCACCCCGAGGTGGGTGACGCCCTCCTCCAGCATGGTCATCATGTTGCGGACCACAGCCCGGGCGGCGCCGACGTCGATGCCGGCATCGTTCACGTGAGCCGGTCGGCCGGGGGCGAAGAACTGCCGGAACAGCTCGTAGGTCCCGTCGACCACGTGAACCATGAACCTCTGATCGGACGTCCGGCCAGCCACCCCGCCACTATACGACCGAAGGGATCCCCGAGCCGGTCGATCAGCCTTTCGCCGGATCGACGAACTCGCCGGGCAGCAGGCCGAACGTGTGCTGGTCGATCCGGTCTGCGCCTACTCCGCAACGGCCGGCGGCCAGGCTTCGGCGGGTGCCCTCCAGCCGGAACCCGACCGACTCGAGCGTCCGGCACGACCCGGTGTTGCCGACGAGCACATCGGCCTCGATCCGCTTGAACCCGAGATCGAGCAGCCAGCGGCAGAGTCCGCCGAGCGCGCTCCGGGCCACGCCTTGGCGGCGGGCGTCCGCGTGGATCCAGTAACCGACACTCGCCTGCTCGCCGGCCCAGTCGAAGCGCCCCCCGCAGGCTCCGAGAATTGGCAGCTCAGCGAGCGGATGTCCGTCACCCGGGGTGATCAGCAGTTCGAATCCCCGCCGGTTGCCCCAGTTGCCGAGGCTCCACTCCACAAAGCCCCGACCTTGCTCGGTGCCGTAGGGGGAGGGCACCGTGGTCCAGCGGGGAATATCGGGATCCTGGCACGCCTCCACAACCGCCGTAATGTCGTCGAGTGTCGGGAGCCGACAGACCAGCGTGGTGTCGCCGTGGGGAACGACCAGCTCGGTTGGAAGCGGTTGGGAGTCCACAGGTGCAAAGCTAGTCCCGTATGGTCGAGAACCGAACGGGTGCGGGGGGACGTACCTTGTATATGCTGACGTCGGCAGCCAAGATGACGCCATCGGCTCCGGCGATTCGCGGTCGTGTCGAATCGGTGGCTGCCGTGGCAAGCGAGGCGGGGCGTCGTGAGGGAGCGAGTTTGGTTTCATCACCATCGGATCGAGTGAAGCTGGATGCGAATGCCGAGTCGGATCCACAGTCGGATGCGGCTGTGCGTCGAGCCTTTGTCGACGGCGACGTCGGCGCACTCGGTCAGATCTTCGATCACCATTCCGGCCCGGTGTGGAGCGTCGCCATGGCCGTGCTGCGGGATCGTCAACTCGCCGACGAGGCCACGCAGGAAACCTTCATGCGGGCGTGGCGGGCGTCCGACCGATACGACCCGTCTCGTCCGCTGGCCCCCTGGCTCCTGACCATCGCCCGGCGAACGGCCCTCGACGTCATCCGGCGGGAGTCCCGACCGACCCGCGGTGGTCATGAGCCGGAACGGGACGTGCCGCTCCATGTTCCCGGCATCGAACGGGCGTGGGAAACGTGGGAGGTGAAGTCGGCGTTGAACCGTCTCCCGGCCGACGAGCGCGACGTGGTCTGGTTCGCCCACTTCCACGGCATGTCCCACCCCCAGATCGCCGATCAGCTCGGTGTACCGGTTGGCACCGTGAAATCCCGTTCGCACCGGGCCCACAAACGCCTGGCCTCCCTGCTGTCCCACATGATTTCGGAAGGAGGGACGTCATGACCGCAAACGACGATTGGGCGTCCTACCTCGATCCCGAGACTGCTCCCGAATCCCGATCGGAGCTGGCCCCCCGGCTCGGCCCCGACGAGGAGGCCGCGCTCGAGCGAATCGGAGGGCTCCTCGCCGACGAAGCCGTGTGGGGTGAACCATCGCCCGGTTTGCGAGACAGTCTCCTGGCCCGGGCCCGATCCGAGCAGGAGCTCGGTGAGGATGCCTCATCGGCACCCACCCGAGAGCCGGTCGACGAGCCGGCCGGGCGCCGCTCCCGCCGTCGCCTCGGCGTGGTTGGCGGCGGGCTGGTCGCCGCGGCGGCCGCCATCGCCGTGCTCCTGTTCGCCGCCCGCCCGACCGACGACGCCGACGTCACCACCTACGAACTGGCCGCCACCGACCTCACACCCGGCCTCGACGCCACCGTCGACGTCCGACCGCTTCCCGCCGGAGTGGCCCTCACCCTGCACATCACGGGCCTACTACCCCCGGCCGAGGAGGGCACCTACTACGCCGCCTGGCTCATGCCGGAAATGGGCGCCATGGGTGATGGCGAAGGAATGGACGACCGATCGATGGTCGGCGTCGGCAGCTTCCACTGGCGGGAAGGCGGCACCCCGATCGGACTGTGGAGCGGCGTCGACACCGACCGCTTCCCGATGTTCATGGTCACCCTTCAGGACGAGGACGCCCCACCGCTCGCGTCCGACCTCGTCGTCATGACCGGCCGCCTAACCAGCGGCTGAGCGGTCGGCCCGGCGGGGCCGCCACGCCCACCGCCGGATAACGCCGTTAGGTATTTCGGACCACAAAACCCATCTATCGGCCCGATACCCTATAATCTTTCTTTACGATTTCGGGTCAAGCTTTTCCGGAGTCGTGCCGAGAGCCTTCGAATGCGTTCATCCAAGTCCGCGCTCATCGGTCACCCGCCGCAAATCGAATTGGATTTCCAGGTTCGCCTGCTGCTGGTTGTGGCTGCACTGGTCGGTTCGCTGACCGTCGGAATTCAGCGCGCCGACGCGGCCGCCTACACGATCACCCACCCGGTCCACCCCGACCACATCGACAACGTCCACTGGTCCGACACCTGGGGGGCGCCCCGCTCCGGCGGACGTTCCCACATCGGTGTCGACATCATGGGGCCCCGCATGACCCCCCTCGTCGCCGCCAACGATGCGGTCGTCACCTGGGGCGAGTTCGACAACGCCGGCGGCAACATCATCCGCATCCGAGACACCCGGGGATGGGAATACCAGTACATCCACATCAACAACGACGCCCCCGGCACCGACGACGGCAACGCCTCGTGTCTCCAGGCGTTCGCGGCCAAGATCTGCAACACCCTCGACGGCAACCGCATCCGGCGGGGCCTGTCGTTCAAGGCCGGCGAACTGATCGCCTACATGGGCGACAGCGGCAACGCCGAGTGGGTCGCCTCCCATCTCCACTTCGAGGTTTACGCGCCGAACGGCGAGGGTGGTGTCACCCCGGTCAACCCGACACCGTTCGTCGATGCCGCCGCGGCCAACCCGCCGACGCCGGCGCCGGACGTTCCCGACACGCCGCTACCGGACGGATCGCCCTGGCCGGACATCTCGACCGCGGTGTTCGAGATCTTCGAGGCCATCGAGGGCCGGTACCCCTCGAACGCCGAGGCCGGCGAGCTGAGCCAGCTCCTCCAGAATCAGTCGGTGGAGGAAACGCTGGCCGACGTCATCGCCGAGAACAACTCCGCGGCGATGGTCGATCGGCTCTACCTCATCTTCTTCGGCCGCACACCCGACGCCGACGGCTACGACTACTGGATCGACGAGCGGAGCCACGGTGAGTCCCTGGAGGACATCGCCGAATGGTTCGCCCAATCCGCCGAGTTCCAGCGACGCTACGGCGGAGGAACATTCGGAGACTTCCTCAACCGTCTCTACACCAACGTCCTCGACCGCGATCCGGACGTACAGGGCAACCGGTACTGGCTCGATCAACTCGAACGGGGTGACGTCAACCGAGGGACCATCGTCGTCTATTTCTCCGAGGGCAAAGAGGCCGTCGCTCGGTCACGCCTGCGCACCGAACGCACGGTGCTCGAGCGCATCCTCACCGGCGAGCGGCCGACCGAGAATGAGATCGCTCAGTGGGTATCGCTTCGGGCCGACCACAACCTGGCCGACGCCATCGACATCCTGCTCGGTTGACGGCGCGTCCGCACCCGCTACCAGGAGATCTCGAACTCGATCTTGCCGCCGTCGGCTCCAACCTCGACCTCGTACTCCACCGTCACCGGGCTTGGTACCCGAACCGTGTGTTTGAGGTTGCCTTTGACGAATTGCACCTGGTTGTTGCGGGCCAGAGCGTCGGCCAGCTTGTGGAGCTCGGCCGCCGCCTCCTCCCGGGTCATCGACTGCTCGGATTCGAACTCGATCAGATCCATGGGTCGACTGTAGGCAGCGAGCAGGGATTGACCACCCTGTCGGTCGGGTCGTAGGGTGCGGGCATGGCCCGTCTCGACGCTCGCCATCCGGCCGGGGCTCTCGGCCCGTGGTTCGTCGACGATCGCTGCATCGATTGCGATGCGGCCCGCCATGTTGCTCCCGGGTTGATCGAACGCAACCCCGGCGACGGTGTGTCGTACTTCGTGCGGCAGCCCGAGACCGACGAGGAGATCGACATGGCCTGGCGGGCCGTCCTCATCTGTCCGACCCGTTCGGTCGGCCACGAAACCGAGCGGCGTCCCCCTCGTCAGGTGTTCCCGCAACCGCTGGGCGACGACGTGTACCGACTCGGCCACAATGCCCGCAACTCGTTCGGAGCCCATTCGTATCTCGCTGTGCGGCCGGCGAATCGAGGCGGCAACCTGATGATCGACGCGCCGCGCTGGACCCGGGAGGTGGCGGGTCCGCTGGCCGGGCTGGGCGGTGTCGACCACATTCTGCTTTCGCATCGCGACGATGTGGCCGATGCCGAACGCTATGCCGAAGCGTTCGACGCCCAGGTGTGGATCCACAGCGACGACGCCTCGGCTGCGCCCTACGCAACCGATCTGATCACGGGCATCGAACCCGTCGAGATCGCCCCGGGTGTGGTCGCGTTCCCGGTCCCGGGTCACACCAAGGGAAGTGTTCTCTATCACGTCGATGGTCAGCTGTTGTTTTCCGGCGACTCGTTGGCCTGGAACCCCCGCCGGGAGGAGTTGATGGCCTTCCGCCGGGCCTGCTGGTACTCGTGGGAGGCCCAGACCGACTCGCTCGCCCGGTTCGCCGCATCGGGATTGCGGTTTGATCGGCTGTTCTGCGGACACGGATGGAGTCGCGACGCCGCCGACCTGCTGCCACCCCGGCCGGACTTTGCCGACCACCTGCTGAGGCTGGTTGCCGACATGTCGAACCAGTAGCCAGTTTGGACCCCGAATCGTCATGAACTAGCGTCGTGTTCGGTGAGCCGTTTTCGGCGGAATCCCACATGCCGCACCAAACACTTCCTCCCGGGGGGAAAGAAGGATCAATGCTGAAACGTCTACTGGCCGTGCTCGCGGCCCTCGCGATGCTCGCCGTGGTTCCGGCCGCGGCATCGGCCGACCCACCCGAGGGGTCGCCAAGCGAAATGAGCGGTCAGGGACGCCTTGACCTCTACGAAATCGAGACCACGGCCGATGTGGCTGCCGCGATGCGGGCCGACGGCTATGACGTCATCTCCGAGGCGGTCGACGGCGAGACGGTGACCATCGAGGTCGTCATGTCGCCGGGCGAGGCCAACAAGGCCCGTCGGGCCTACACCCTCGACATCTCGCTCAAGCGCAACAAGAAGGGTCAGACCACCGCTCAGGCCGCCTTCGAAGAGGCCGAGAACGGCTTCGAGGTCTGGCGTACCTGGAGCGAACCCGGTGGCTACCGCGACGAGATGGAGTACCTGGCCGACACCTACGACGACCTGACCGAACTCATCACGATCGGCCAGTCGGTACAGGGCCAGGACATCTACGCCATGCGGGTCACCGAGAAGGCCGACACCAAGCGGCGCGGCTCGCGTCCAGCGGTCCTCAACATCTCCGCCCAGCACGCCCGGGAATGGATCTCCCCCGAGGTCAACCTCCGGTTGATGAAGTACTACCTGGAGAACTACGGTTCCGATCCTCGGGTCACCAACATCGTTGACACCACCGAGATCTGGTTCGTGATCGTCTACAACCCGGACGGCTACGACTGGACGTTCACCGAGGGCAACCGCCTGTGGCGCAAGAACCTGCGCGACAACAACGGTGACGGTCAGATCTCCACCATCGACGGCGTCGATCTGAACCGGAACTTCGCCACCAACTGGGGTCAGGACAACGAGGGTTCGTCCGACAACCCGACCAGTCAGACCTACCGCGGTCCCGGCCCGCAGTCGGAGCCCGAGACCCAGGCGTTCGAGGACCTGATGGCCGCCTACGACTTCTCGTTCCTGGTCAACTACCATTCGGCCGCCGAGCTGATCCTCTACGGCACCGGCAACCAGGTCGACACCCCGACGCCCGATGATCTGGCGAACATCGCGCTGGCGGGAACCGACGCCAACCCGGCGATCGAGGGTTACGACCCCGACCTGTCGGCCGAGCTGTACATCACCAACGGTGACACCACCGACCACGCCGGGGCGGTCCATGACATCATGGCCTACACCCCCGAGCTGGCCACCTGTGCCACCGCCACCACCTACGATCCCGACGACGAGTTCGGCCCCACCTACTGTCAGGACGAGGGCCGCTCGGGCTTCGAGTTCCCCGACTCCGAGGAGCTGGTGCAGTTCGAGTTCGAGAAGAACCTCGCCTACCAGCTGGCCATCGCCGAGTCGGCGGCCGATCCCGCTCACCCGGTGTCACCGGTCGGAACCCCGGCTCCGGACTTCTGGGTCAACGCGTTCGGTGAAAGCTGGGGCGCCACCCAGGAGGTGGCCGTCTGGGCCCGCCGTGAGGTCAAGCAACTCCGCCTGAACTACTCGATCAACGGTGGCAAGACCGTGTCCAAGGCCATCTCCGAGTGGGCCGGCGGTGAGCGCTACGGCGACGACGGCAACATCTGGTATGCCGAGTACCGGGGCGACGTCACCGGTCAGTCGGTCGGCGACTCGGTCGAGGTCTGGTTCACCGCGGTCGACACCCCGTCGGGCGGAGGCGACCAGAAGGCGACCAAGATCGAGTCCGATCACTTCACCTACGACGTTGTCTACACCGGTGGAGCCGAGGTGCTCGTCCTTGCCGACAACAGTCCGGGCACGGGTCTCGGCGGTCTCGCCCCGCTGGAGTACATCGACTACTTCACCGATGCGCTCGACGCCAACGGCGTCAGCTACGAGGTGTTGGGCGTCGACGATCAGGTTGCCCCCCACCCCATGGGGGTGCTCAACCACTTCGACGGGATCATCTGGTACACCGGCGAGAAGCTGGTGACCGACTACCAGGGTGGCCTCAACACCACCTTCTTCGCCCACGAGATGAACATGAACATCCGTGACTACATCAACGAGGGCGGCAAGGTGCTGGCCACCGGCAAGAACCACGGCTTCGAGGAGTTCTTCCCGCTGAACTACGGGGAGAACGCCGATCCGACGCAGGTCTGCACCAGCGGTAACTGCCGGGTGCTGAGCGACGACGTCTACCAGTACTGGTTCGGCGCCTTCAGCCGTTCCCGTCGCGGTGGTCTTGACCCCGATCGCGTCGCCTACGACGTCGAAGGTACCGGCGGTGCCTTCGACGGCTTCACGTTCGGACTGGACGGCGGCGACTCCGCCAACAACCAGGGCGCAACCGATGCCGGCCTCGGAACCGGAACGGCCTCGTTCGTCGTGACGAACAGCGTGTTGCCATCCGACGAGTTCCCGCAGATAGCGGCCTCGGAGCGCCTGGCCCGGTGGGACACCGGCGGTGGTGCTCCGTTCGAGCCGGTGACGGGTGACTGGCAGGTGGCGACCGACCACGACGATGTGGCCTACAAGCGCCTCTCGACCGTGATCGACGTTCCGGCCGGGGCCACCACGGCCACGTTCGACTTCGCCACCTCCTACTCCATCGAGTCCGACTGGGATTACCTGTTCGTGGAGGCCCACACCGTGGGCGCCGACGACTGGACGACCCTGCCCGATGCCAACGGCAACACCGGCCAGGGCACCGGTCAGTCGTGTCCGGCTGGTTGGGCGACACAGTTGCATCCCTGGCTGTTCCGGTACCAGGACGCCGCCTGCAACCCGACCGGAACCACCGGTGAATGGCACGCCGCCACCGGTCCGTCGTCGGGTATCGAGCAGTGGTCCATCGATCTGTCGGCGTATGCCGGCAGCTCGGTCGAGGTGTCGATCTCCTTCGCCACCGACTGGGCCACCGGTGACCTCGGCGTGTTCGTCGACGATGTGTCGGTGAACATCGACGGCGTCGAAACCCAGGCCACCTCGTTCGAGGCCGGTCTGGACTTCTTCACCGTGCCCGGCCCGCCCGAGGGCAGCGCCCCGAACTCCGGTGACTGGGAGCGGGTTGGCCTTCTCTACGAGATCGCCAGCATCGTCGGCACCGACGACACCCTGTTGTTCGGATTCGGCTTCGAGGGCATCACGTCCGAGCCGGAGCGCAACGAGGTGATGGCCCGCTCGTTGCAGCACCTTGGCCTCGGCTAGTTCGGGCGCGGATTGTTTTCGTTGAAGCGATGCCTGCGATCGATCACCTCGTGTACGCCGTGCCCGATCTCGACCCCGGAGTTGAGGCCATCGCCACCCTGACCGGGGTCGAGGCGGTGGCCGGTGGGGCACATCCCGGCGCCGGCACCCGCAATGCACTGCTGTCCTTCGACGACAGTGCCTATCTGGAGATCATCGCCGTCGATCCCGAGCAGCCGGACCATCGGGGTCCTCGGCCGTTCGGCGTCGACGGTGAGGGTCCTCCCCGGTTGGCGTCCTTCGCCGTCCACCCGGTCGACGGCGAAACCATCGAGTCGGTCGCCGACCGCATACTCGATCTCGGGTTCGACCCCGGCCCGGTGACGGCGATGAGCCGACGCCGGCCCGACGGGGTCGAGCTCTCGTGGCGACTGACCCGGGCCGCCGGGTCACCGCTCGGCCTGGCCAACCCGGCGAGCGATGGTGTGATCCCGTTTGTCATCGACTGGGGCCCGACACCGACCCCGGCCCGGTCGACACCCCACGTGGGGCGGCTGGTGGAGCTGCGCATCACCCACCCCGATCCGGCCGTTGTCGACGTGGTCAGGTCGCTCGACCTCGAACTGTCCGATGGCGAGGTCACGGTGGCCGGCGGCGAACGATGCCTGGTCGCCGCCATCGAGTTGGCGGGCGGCCGGACGGTGGAGTTGCGCTGATCGGCCGTCAGACGGCGATGGCGACCACGACCACCGGAAGGAGCAGTGCGAGGTAGACGGAGAGGAACGTCCGCCCGGTGACCGCGGCGCGACGCCACGCTGCCGAATCGAACCGCAGCAGTCGCGTCAGTTGCCGCAGGTGGCGTTGAAGCCACGTGACGGCGGCGCTGATTGCCGCCAGCAACAGTAGTCCGGCCACCACGCCGATCCGGCGGATCACATCGAGCGGCCCGTCGATGAGACGGGAGAGCCCGGGCACGCTGAGGGCGTCACCGACGACCGGTTCCCCGTCGCCGAGTCCAAGTGCATCGGCCACCGAGTCGACAGCACCGGACACACCGCTGGCCGCCCCGAGATCGGCCCCGTCGCACATGAACTGTGGCGCGTCGACGCCGTCGACGATCAGGTAGTCGCAGCGGAATTGTTCACGAAAGGCGGACGTGTACAGCCAGGTCGACAGGGCGACGGCGACGACGGTCAACGCGCCGGTGATCAGCAGAGGGTTGGTGGGGCTCGAGGCGGTGGACACCATCTCCGCATCTGATCACACCCCGCCGGGGTCCGCACAAACGAGCACGATTTTGACAGCCTCGGTGTCCGGCACCGGGCGATGATGGGATCTCCGATCGAGGAGGACCACCATGCAACCACGTCGCCCGGTTCGACAGCACCCATATCGACGTCGCCAGACGCTTCGGCCTCATTCCCGTCGAGTTCGATGGCCCGTCGCGGTGACCCTGACCGCTGCGCTGATCCTCATAGCGCCTTCGATCGCCTACGCCATGGGCTTCGTCGAGGCTGACGTCAACGTGGTGCGCACCCACGTCGGCGTTCCCGGCGACAACTTCGGGTGGGTCGGCGCCGACCTGGGGGATCTCGATGGCGATGGCGTGGACGACTACGGGGTCACCGCCATCACTGACCCGACCGGCGGTCCGCTGGCTGGTCGGGCCTACGTCTTCTCCGGGTCCGACGGGTCGATGCTCAACGCGATCTACGGCGCGGCCGGCGAACTCATGGGTTACTCGATGGCCTCGGCCGGCGACGTCGATGCCGATGGAACGCCGGACTACATCGTCGGCGCGCCGGGCTTCGCCGCCGTCACCCCGACACCGCTCGGTCGGGCGCTCGTGCTCTCCGGTGCCGACCATTCGCTCATCCACGAGTTCACGCCTGCCGTGCTCACCAGGATGGGCACAGCGGTGTCGGGGGCCGGTGACGTCAATGGGGATGGCCATGACGATCTCATCGTCGGATCCCAGAGTGCGAGCGTCTCGAAAGCCTTGGCCGGTCAGGTAACCGTCTTCTCGGGAGCCGATGGCTCGGAGCTGTGGAGCCGCAACGGCACGCATGCCTGGGACCTGCTGGGCTCGGCCGTCGACGTGATCGGCGACGTCACCGGCGACGGCGTGCCTGATCAGGTCGCCGGGGCCTACGGCGCCACCGGACGAGACGGCGGAGCCGGTGGTTCGGGTCGAGGCGAGGCCTACGTGCTTTCCGGTGTCGACGGCTCGATCGTTCACACCCTGAAGCCCACCGGCGACGCCGAGAATTTCGCCCGCTTCTTCGCCCGCCGAGCCGGCGACGTCGACGGTGACGGCACACCGGATGTCTTCGTGGCCGACTACGGCTCCGGTCGTGGCGGGCCCGGGGGCACGAGCGCCACCCCGGGTGCGGGCACGCCGATCAACGGTACCGGTGCCTTCTACGTCTTCTCCGGTGCCACCGGCCAGCGCATACTGATCGAGAAGGGAGCGGTGTTCGGCGAGGGTCTCGGCCCGGGTCGGGCCATCGCCGATGTCGACGGTGACGGCACACCGGATCTCGTCGTCGCCGCCTACACCTCCTCGGAGGGGGCACCGTCGGCGGGAACGGTCAGGATCTACTCCGGCGCCGACACCACCGTTCTGCGAACCATCACCAGCACCACCCCCGGCGAGTTTCTCGGGATTGATGCGCTGGCCGTCGGCGACGTCGACGGCGACGGCCGAGCCGACTACCTACTCACCGGGTTCGGGGTGGCCTACGTGGTTTCGGGAAACGCCTCGGGATGAAGGCGGCGATAGCGGCTCGGTGTGGTGTCGAACGCCCGCCGGAACGCCTGCGTCAGATGGCTGTGGCTGGAGAATCCGACGGCGATCGCGATGTCGGCCAACCGGTCGTCGGTGTCGGCCAACCGGTTGAGCGCTGCCCGCAGCCGCAGCGACGTCAGATACTCGTGGAGGGATGCCCCGGTCGTTCGCCGGAAGACCCGGGCCAAGTGAAATCGTGACGAACCGACCGCCGCTCCGATGTCGTTCAACGACAGGCGACGGTCGAAGTTCGTTGCCAGGTAGGCCTTGGCGTCGTCGACCAGATCGAGGTGATCGGACTTGGCCGGTTCGACCGGATCCCGGTTGTAGGCCGACAGGATGACCAACTCGACCAGCCGGAGGAGCGCCTCCTCGACGACGAGGCGATCGGGCTCGACACCGGCACCGAGAAGGCGGGTCAGGGAGCGTTGCAGGACGTACGCTTCCTTGCCGGCCGGGGCTTGGGTGTGGCGGATCGGGGGAGTGTCCGGTGACGCCATCTCCGGGTCGAACGGCGCGGCCGCATCCCTCAGCCAGGCTGGATCGACCTCGAACCATTCGCAGTAGTCGCCGACCGAGTCGACCTCGGACCGTGAATACTCCTGATGCCCCCGGTACAGCACCACGGTGTTGGGTTCGGCGACGACCGTCTTCGACCCCTGTTGGGTGATTCTCACACAGGTGCGGGGAAAGACGATCGTCGGGTGGTCCATCCAGCCGCCGCGAAACGCCTCGTGATCCGGGCGGCAGCGGAACGTTCCGACGGCCAGCGAACCGGCACGATACAGCTCCCGGGACGGACCGGCCATGTTCCGATCCTACTCTGGCGACGTCAAAGTCGAGGCGGGTGACGAAGGTCGGTTCCCGGCGGCCCGGTTGATGCGTGAGCAGAGCGTGGCGATGGCGGGCACACCGGCGCGGACGAACGCCCGAGTATGGATCAGCCTCGATCGGGTCGGCACCAGTTCCAGCACCGTGAGATTGGCCGACCTCGACGGATAGGCCCGGAGCGTGGCCGGGCGGGTCCGGCGGCGGATTCGCCCCCACGTGACTGTTGCGTCCCACGACGAGCCGTGGGCTCCGACCTCCAGGCTGTCGACGTTCACACTGAGGCCCGGCAGCGGGTCGTCGAACAGTTCCCCGGTGTGCAGGGCCCGGCTCGCCCGCCCCGGCAGCACCGGTACCGGCGCCACCACATCCTCCCGGCCGCCGGCCCGGGTCGGGCGATCCCGGTATCCGCCCGGGTGGGTGGCCCTTCTCGCCTGGTAGGAGGCCGAACCCGACCGCTCGTCGTCGGGCACGTCATTCAACGGGCCGAGGATCCACACCCGATCCGAATCGACCGACGACGTTCGCGTCTCGGCTCGCGCCGGTTCGGCGTAACGGGCGGATCCGGACCTGAGCGGCATCAATTCGCCGTCGGACCGAACCCCGAAGACTTCGACCGGGGTTGGCTTCGCGGTCATGGTGACCTCCAACGGATGTTGCCCAACCAAGCCTAGTTTCGGAGATGGACCGCCGTCGAGGCGCCCGTCGTCGCCGGCGGCGCCGATGAGCCGTCTGACACCCCCGGGGCCGTTCGGGTTCCGCCAGGCTCTATCGTTGGTTGGTCGTCGAGGTTCGTGAGAGGAACCGCACCATGGCCGAGGGCCGCCAACAACAAGCGTCGGAATCGTCGCCGCGCCGACGGCGTGAGGATCTCCGCAACGTGGCCATCGTGGCCCACGTCGACCACGGGAAGACCACCCTGGTCGACGCCATGCTCCGTCAGACCGGTGTGTTCCGGGCCAACGAGGATGTGGCCGACCGGATCATGGACTCCAGCGACCTCGAGCGGGAAAAGGGCATCACGATCCTGGCCAAGAACACCTCGGTCCGCCGCAGTGACCTGACCCTCAACATCGTCGACACGCCTGGCCACGCCGACTTCGGCGGTGAGGTGGAGCGGGCCCTCACGATGGTCGACGGGATCGTGCTGCTGGTCGACGCCGCCGAAGGGCCCCTGCCCCAGACACGGTTCGTGTTGCGCAAGGCCCTCGAACGGGATCTTCCGGTCATCCTCGTCATCAACAAGGTCGATCGCTCCGACGCCCGGATGAAGGAGGTGGTCGACGAGGTCTATGAACTCTTCCTCGACATCGACGCCCGCGACGATCAGATCGACTTCCCGATTCTGTACTGCGCCGCTCGTACCGGCTGGGCCACGACCGACATCGACGCCGTCGCCGATCTCGTGGCCACCGAGGCCACCGGTTCCGCCGGCGGCGCAGGTGGCGCCGACCTCAGCCCGCTGTTCGACGCCATCACCGCCGTGGTGCCGGCGCCGGTCTACACCGAGGGTCACCCGCTGCAGGCCTGGGTCACCAACCTCGACGTCAGCCCCTACCTCGGCCGCCTCGCCCTGTGCCGCATCATGAACGGCACGCTGCGCAAAGGCTCATCGGTTGGTCTGAGCCGTATCGACGGCACCGTCGACCGGGTCAAGATCTCCGAGCTGTATCTGACCGAGGCCCTCGACCGGGTGTCGGCCGACAAGGCCGGTCCCGGTGATCTCGTGGCCGTGGCCGGAATCGACGACATCCTGATCGGCGAGACCCTGGTCGATCCCGAGGAACCCCGTCCCATGCCGGTCATCGAGGTCGACGAGCCGTCGCTCTCGATGACGATCGGTGTGAACTCGTCGCCGCTGGCCGGACAGTCCGGTGCCAAGCTGACGGCCCGTCTGGTGAAGGGTCGGCTCGACGCCGAACTCGTGGGCAACATGAGCCTCCGGGTGCTCACCACCGAGAAGCCCGACGTCTGGGAGGTCCAGGCCCGGGGCGAGCTGCAGCTGGCGGTGCTGGTCGAGACGATGCGGCGGGAGGGGTTCGAGCTGACGGTCGGCAAACCGCAGGTCGTGACCCGGGAGATCGACGGGGAGGTGCACGAGCCTGTCGAGCGGGTCGTCATCGATGTCCCCGAGGAGCACATGGGGGCGGTGACCCAGCTGATTGCCTCCCGTAAGGGCCGCATGGATCAGATGGTGAATCACGGGACCGGCTGGGTCCGGTTCGACTACCTGGTTCCGGCCCGCGGCCTGATCGGATTCCGCACCGAGTTCATGACCGAGACCCGGGGCACCGGTGTGGTCAACCAGTCGATGGAGGGCTTCGAGCCCTGGTTCGGCGAGATCCGCACCCGCCGCTCCGGCTCGCTCGTGGCCGACCGCAAGGGCCCGGCCACGCCGTATGCGATGCTGGGGCTGCAGGAGCGGGCCCAGATGCTCGTGCCACCCGGCACCGAGGTCTACTGCGGAATGATCGTCGGTGAGAACAGCCGGGTCGAGGACATGGACGTCAACGTCTGCAAGGAGAAGCAGCTCACCAACCATCGCGCCGCGGCAGCCGACGCCACCGTGAAGCTGTCGCCGCATCGACAGCTGTCGCTGGAGCAAGCACTTGAGTTCATCGCCGACGACGAGTGCGTCGAAGTGACCCCCGACGGGATCCGGCTCCGCAAGGTCGAGCTCGACCCGATCGTGCGGGCCCGGGCCGCCAAGGCCAGGAAGGCCGCGGCAGCCGCCGAGTCGCCAGCGTAGATTGGCGGGATGGCTGATCTTCTGTCGTCGCCCGCACCCGCCGACCGGCTCCGCTCGTTGATCGAGGCCGGCGACGGGCCGGTGCTTCTGCCCGGCTGCTACGACGCACTCGGGGCCCGCCTCATCGAACAGGCCGGCTTCGACGGTGTCTACGTGACGGGTTTCGGCACCGCCGCCTCGCTGCTCGGCCGCCCGGTTCATCGAAGCGCTCCGAACCCGGGACGAGCTGTCGGCGATTGCCTCCGAGTACCGGGACACGCCGCTGCTCTACAACTGGGTGGAGGGAGGCAAGTCACCGTCGTTGCGCTACTCGGAGTTGTCGGAACTCGGATTCGCCCTGGTGATCATGCCGATCACCGTGCTCCTTGCTGCGGTCGGGGCCGTGCGCTCGACACTGGCCGCGGTGAGGGAGGCCGGCACGCCGGTCGAGGTCGAAGCATCACTCCCGTCGTTCGACGACTTCACCGACCTCATAGGCTTGTCGGAGATCACCGAGCTCCAAGCCCGCTACGCCTGATACGAAAGAAGCTCTCCCGTGACTGACGACCCGCAACCTGACTACCAGCGCCACCCCGACCGGGCCGCCTCCGGTGCTCCCGACCCCGCCAACTACGCCCGCTACCCGTCGCTTGTCGACCGCACCGTGTTCATCACGGGCGGCGCCGATGGGATCGGGGCGGCCATGGTCGAACAGTTCTGCCGCCAGGGATCGAAGGTGGCGTTCGCCGACATCAACGAGGCCCGGGCCTCCGAGACGCTGGCCGGATGCGCCGAGCTCGAACCCCGCCACCAGCCGCGGTTCCATCACGTCGACCTGGTCGACATCGAGGCGCTGCGCACGGTGGTGTCCGACGCCATTGATGAACTCGGCGGGATCACCGTGCTGGTCAACAACGCCGCCTCCGACGACCGCCACACGTGGGACGAGATGACGCCGGAGTACTGGAACGACCGCCTCAACACCAACCTCCGCCACTACTTCTTCGCCATTCAGGCGGTCGCCCCGCAGATGCTGGAGGCCGGCAACGGCTCGATCATCAACGTCGGCTCCAGCAGCTACATGATGCAGGAGGACTTCTTCCCCGGTTATGCGATCGCCAAATCGGGGGTCGAGGGGATCACCCGGACCATGGCTCGGACTTTCGGTCCGCACAACGTGCGGGTCAACACCGTGCTGCCGGGTTGGGTGGCGACCGAGCGGCAATTGGAGAAGTGGTGGAGCCCCGAAGGTGAGGAGGGGACGATGCGGGACCAGGCGATCAAGCGGCGGATCTATCCCGACGAGTTCGCTCAGATGGTGTTGTTCCTCGCCGCCGACGACGGAGCGGCCTGCACCGCTCAGCAGTTCCTGGTCGACGGCGGCCGTCGCTAGGCCGTGTCCGCCGGACCCCGGTGACCGATCCCGTGATCGATCCGCTGGCGGCGGCGGTCTCCGATCTCGACCCGCTCCTCCGGCCGCGGCAGGTTCTCGCCGTCGGGGAGTGGCACGGCACCGAGGAGTTTCCCGCGCTGATCGCCCGCCTCGTCGAGGTCGCCACCGGTCGAGGCCTGGCGGTGACCGTCGGCCTGGAGATCCCGTGCTCCGAGACCCCTGGTGAGCTCGGGCCGTTCTGGAGCCGGCGGCCCGAGTTCCAGGACGGCCGCTCGAGCCGGGCGATGGCGCGGCTTGTGCGGGAGCTGGTCGACCGGCGCATCAACGGACACGACGTCGAGGTCGTCTTCATGGACGGACCCTGGGTGGCGCCGGGTTCGCCGGTCCCGATGGAGTGGCTGCACCTGGTTGAGCAGCGTCGCGACGAGGTCATGGCCAACTTCATGCTCGACGCCGTCGCGGCGCGGACCCGGGCCCTCACACTTGTCCTGGCCGGCCACCAGCATACGCGGGTCGACGGGGGCTCCGGTGACGGGTCGGGTCAGCCGGCCCTCGGCTACTATCTGCGGCGCTGGCACCCGGATCTCGTTGCCCTGCTGGCTCGGGCCTCGGGTGGTGAGGCCTGGATGCTCACCGGCGCCCCCGACAGGGGGGACCCCGACGACGCCGGCGGTCCCCGTCCGATCCCCGACGACGCCGATCTGCCGCCGGGCGCGGCCTGGACCGACCGTACGGGACCCGACGGCCATCACGGCTATCTGCACCTCGAACGGCTCAGGGCCTCACCGCCGGCGGGCGAGCACCGGCCCGCGTCCTAACCTTTGGTCGAGCCCAAGGTCAGAGTGTCTGACTGGTCTCAACCTTTGGTTGAGCCCAGGGTCAGACCTGCGATGAAGTGCTTCTGCAGGGCGAAGTACACGATCATCACCGGGATGATCACGAAGATCGACGCCGCCGCCACCACGTTGGTGTCGGTCACGAACTCGCCACCGAGATTGGCCAGAGCGGAGGTGATCGGGCGATCGTCGCCCCGCTGCTCGAAGATGACGGCCCAGAAGAAGTCGTTGTAGATCCAGGCGAACTCGAGAGTGGCCAGGGCGGCCATTGCCGGTCGGGTCAGCGGCATGACGACCTTGGAGTAGATGGTCCACAGGCTCGCGCCGTCGACCATCGCCGCCTCGTTCAGCTCCTTGGGCAACAGCTTCATGTAGTTGCTCAACACGAACGTGCAGAATCCCATCTGGAAGCCGACGTGCAGCAGGATGATGGCCCAGTTCGAGCCGTTCAGGTTGCCCGAGTTCGACATGAAGTCCGGTAGCGGGATCCGGCGGAACGCCTGGAACAGTGGAGCAACCATGATCTGTTGCGGCAACAGGTTGCCGGCAGTGAACAGCACGAGGAAGAAGATGTTGAACCGCCAGGTGTAGCGGCTGGCCACGAAGGCGATCATCGACGCCAGGAACAAGGTGAGGAGGAGCGACGGGAACAGGATCAGCGCCGTGTTCCAGTACTTGTCGAGGAAGTCGCCCTGCTCGAGGGCGTCCTGGTAGTTGTCGAGGTTCAGCTCCTTCGGCAACGACAGGAACCCGTCGGCCTGGGTCTCACTGAAGGGGCGGAATGATGCGTAGAGCGACATCACCAGTGGCGTCATCCAGAGAATGCCCATCACGATGAGAAACACGTGAAGCACCACGCGGGCGGGTCGCAGCGGTTTCTTCTTCGTCACGATCAGTCTGGTCGCCTTTTCGGGGGCGCCGGTTGTCGAGGTAATCGCGGTGTCGGTCATACCGAGGCCTCCTGGTTGCGATAGTGGTTGGTGACGTACCAGAGCACGAATCCGATACAGAGCAGGAACAACATGGTGGCGTAGGCCGATCCTCGACCGATGTTGTCGGCGCCCTCACCGATGAGGTTGTCGGTGGTGAGGATCGACAGCAGCTCGGTGTTTCGTGGCGTGTTGAGCACGTAGACGATGTCGAAGGCTCGAAGCGCCTCGATGACCGTGATGACGACAACGATGACGTTGATCGGTTTCAGTGTGGGGAACAGCACGTGGCGGAAGGTCTGCCATTCGTTGCAACCGTCGAGGGAGGCCGACTCCTTCAGCGAGGCGTCGACGCTCTTCAACCCGGCCAGGTAGAGCACCATGATGTAGCCGGTGTGGCGCCAGGCCATGGCAACGAGGATGGCGAGGAAGTTCTTCGACAGCCCGTAGCCTCCGAAGTCGAAGAGGAACTCCTGGTTGCCGAGCCAGGCGACGTTCTCACCACCGCCGAAGGCCCAGGTGGCGAGGCCGAACTCCTGGTCGTACATGATGTTCTGCCAGATGAAGCCGACGACCGCCAGCGACAGTACCACCGGTGTGTAGAACACGCTCTGGTAGATGCGGCCGCCTCGGATGCTCTTGTCGAGCAGGTAGGCGAGGAACATGCCGAGCAGAGTCGGACCGAAGAACAGGAACAGCAGCAGCCAGACGTTGTTGAGGATGGCCTGGAAGAAGTCCTGTTGAAAGGCGCCGAGGATGATCTGGTCGTAGTTCTCGAACGAGGCCCACTCGAGGTCGGAGAACTGGATCCCGTTCCACTTGGTCAACGAGAGCACGATCGACAGCACGGTGGGGATCCACACGATCAGGACGTGGATGGTCGTCGGGATCAACAACATGGCCAGGAAGACCCGGCGGTCCGACCCGACGAATTGTGATCTGCCCCCGCGCTGGCCGCCGGCCTCTTGTGTTGAGGCCTGGTCGTCGGATCCCGCCGTGGTGGGCTCCGCCTGTTCCTCGGTCGATGACGGTTCAGCGGCCGTCGTCACAAGTATCCCCCTTTGGTTGTCTGCGGGGCCCGATCGGGTGGCCGGCCCGGGCCCCACAGATTACTCGATTACGTTCCGATGCCCCTAGAGGAGCGCTTCAGCTTTGCTTTGCAGATCCTCCAGGATGGCATCGATACCGGAGGGGTCGTTGAGGAAGTCGGCGAACGCCTGACCGGCCTCGTTGGCGAACGCCGGCAGCGTGTCGCGGTCGAGGAACTGGGTCACGTTGGCGGCATTCTGCACCAACTCCGCCGACTTCTGCTGCAGGGCGTTGTAGGCGCTCGTGTCGACACCTTCGGCCGGGGCCTGGACACCGGGAGCTATGGACAGGTAGGTGTTCTGGGCGTCGGCGGTACCCATGTAGGCCACCACTTCCTTGGCTGCGGCCTCGTTCGCGGGCTCGGCCACCACGACCCAGCCGTCGATCGGAGCCTCGACCGTGTCCTGGCCATGCTCGTCGTTGAGGGTGGGGAACGGGAAGAAGTCGAGGTCGTCGAGTTCCTCGGCGGGGAAAAGGTCACCGACGAAGTTGCCGATGGTCATCATCGCCACTTCGCCGTCGACCAGAGCCTGGCCGGCGTCCTGCCACTCCCGGCCGTTGGGGTTCTCCTGGTGGAACGGCAGAATCTCGGCCCAGCGGGCGAAGACCTCCTTGGTGCGATCGTCGGTCCAGCTCTCGTTGCCGGCCATCAGGTCGACGTGGTACTGGTAGCCGTTGAGCCGGAAGTTGATCTGATCGAAGGTGCCCATGGCCGGCCAGCGGCCGTCGTTGCCCGACGCGAACGGGGTGATGCCCTGGCCCTGCAGCTCGTTGCAGAGGGCGAGCAGCCCGTCCCAGTCTTCCGGCGGGGTGGCGCCGACGGAGTCCCACACGCTCTTGCGGTAATGGATGCCCCAGGAGTAGAAGGTCCAGGGCACCAGGTACTGCTTGCCGTCGTAGGTCGAGGCCTGCTTGAAGCCGCCCGACAGGACGTCGTCGAGCATGCCCGTCCACACGTCGCTGATGTCCATGAGGAGGCCGGCCGAGGCCAGGGGCACCAGACGGTAGGCCGCGAACCACGGGGCCACATCGTCGGGCGGATCCTGCATGTAGGCGACGATCTGCTCCTGGTAGGTGTTGTGATCCACCTCGTTCAACTCGATGGTGACGTTCTCGTTGGGGAACGAATCGAGCACGGCTTTGAGGGCCTCGTTGGGCTTGGCGTCGGAGTAGTTGGATCCGACCCGAACGGTGCCGGAGGCGGTACCCATCTCGAAGGCGCCGCTGCCGTCGTCGCCCGCTCCGGTGTCGGTCGATTCGTCATCGCTGCCGCAGGCGGCGAGTACCGCCGCGGCGCCAACGGCCGATGCGCCGCCTACGAGGAACTTCCTGCGGGTAAGCGGAAAGCCGACCCGGCTCGGGTTTGGTGAGCGTTGTACGCGTCCGGACATGATTCTCCCTTGATCTGAAAACGTGAGCAGGGAGCGAGTCTCGGATCACCCCCCAGGTTGATCGTGATACTACCCGAATCCGGCGTTCAAGGACGATCGGGGTCGAACAGACGTCGGTCCACATCGACGGACGTCTCACTGACGAGGCGCGGAGAATTCTGTCGCCGGATACGGTTCGTGGTCGGACGTAAGGAGAACCATTTCATGCTTTCCGTTCTGGGTGAGCTCGTACCGTGGTCGGACCCGACCCTGCTCCAGCTCGGTCGTCTGCCGATGCACGTGCCCCTCACCGGGTTACGCAGTCGTTCGCTCGACGGTCGCTGGTCGTTCGAGCTGTTCGAATCACCGGCTGATCTGCTCGCCGGCGCCGATCCGGTCGCCGCCGACGAGGTCGACGTGCCCGGCAACTGGACGATGCAGTTCCCCTCGGTCGACCCTCCCCACTACACCAACATCCAGATGCCGTTCGACGGGCCGCCGCCTCGACTGCCCGAACGGAACCCGACCGGGGTTTTCCGCCGCTCCTTCGAGGTGCCCGAATCATGGCTCGCCGGGCGCAAACGTGTGGTTCTCCATCTCGGCGGGGCCGAGAGCGTCCACGCCGTCTTCGTCAACGGCGAGTTCGTCGGCTACGGGACCGACAGCCGTCTTCCCAGCGAGTACGACATCACCGCCCACCTCCGGCCGGGTGCAAACGAGCTGACGATCGTCGTCGTCCGCTACAGCGCCCACAGCTACATCGAGGATCAGGATCAGTGGTGGATGGCCGGGCTGCATCGCCCGCTGTGGATCGAGTCCCGCCCGCCGGTCCATATCGCCGATGTCCCGATCACCGCCGACTTCGATCCGGCCACCGGCGCCGGCACGATCGAGGTCACCACGGTGGTCGACACGGGCGCCGAGGAGGGTTGGACGGTTCGGGCGGCGGTTCACGGCCCCAACGGCCGACGTGTCGGACGGGTGCTGACCGAGACCGTGCCCCACGAGCATGCCCGTCCCTACGACTTCGTCGGGTTCCAGACCAGGCACTCGTTCGCCATCGGCCGAGCGAAGCCGTGGAGCGCCGAGCAACCGGATCGCTACGAGGTCGTCGTCGAGCTTTTCAATCCTGCCGGGAAGGTCGTGCACACCGAGCGTCAACACGTTGGTCTGCGCCGGGTCGAGGTCCGCGACCGTCAACTGCTGGTCAACGGGCAGCCGATCTGGATCTTCGGGGTGAACCGCCACGATCACCACCCCGACCGGGGAAAGGCCGTGACCGTCGAAGACATGATGGCCGACCTCGTGGCCATGCGGGGCCACAACGTCAATGCCGTCCGCACCTCCCACTATCCCAACCGGTCGGAATTCTACGATCTGTGCGACGAGCTCGGTTTCTACGTGATCGATGAGGCCAACATCGAGAGCCACGGCTACAACTTCGCCGTCTGCCACGATTCCCGGTACCGGGCGGCATGGGTCGACCGCGGGGCCCGCATGGTCCAGCGGGATCGTAACCACCCGTGCATCATCGCATGGAGCCTCGGCAACGAGAGTGGCTACGGTGACAACCACGATGCGCTGGCGGGATGGATCCGGCGCGCCGATCCGTCGCGGCCCCTGCACTACGAGGACGCCATCCGGATCGAAGGCTGGGTCGACGGTGGGCGGCCGGCCACCGACATCGTCTGCCCCATGTATCCCGAGATCGCCGAGATCGAGGCCTATGGCCAGGGGCCCGGTGATCGGCCGCTGATCATGTGCGAGTACAGCCACGCCATGGGGAACAGCAACGGATCACTGGCCGACTACTGGGATGTCATCAACGCCACCCCCGGTCTGCAGGGTGGGTTCCTGTGGGAGTGGAAGAATCACGGTCTGCGCCAGCGGCTTTCCGACGGCACCGTCCGCCTGGCCTACGGGGGTCAGTTCGGCGACGAACCCAACGACTGCAACTTCGTGGCCGACGGCCTGATGTCGGCCGATCTCGAACCGCATCCGGCGATGGCCGAGGTGGCGTGGGTGCATCGTCCGGTGGTGGTGAGCCGGGTGCGATCGGGACTCCGGATCGAGAACCGCCGCGCGTTCCGTGACCTTGGTGATCTGCGGGCGACGTGGGAGCTCATCGACGAGTCCGGGGTCATCGCTGAGGGTCGACTGGCGGTACCGAAGGTGGCGCCGGGTCATGCGGTTGTCGTGCCGTGGCCCCGATCGGCGAAGTCGGCGACATCGAGGGAATCGGGCGCCGACGGGCCCCGTTGGCTCACGGTGTCGTGGACGACGAAGGCCGATGCCTGGTTCGCCCCGGCCGGGCATCTGATGGCATGGGACCAGGTGAAGGTGCCCGGTGGCGGCCGTCGCCGATCGGTCATCGGATCCGGCCCTGCAGGGCGATCGCAGGGCGAGGCGTCCGGTGGGATCGACCCCGAGCTGGAGCTGTGGCGGGCCCCGACCGACAACGACGGGTTCAAGTTGATGCCCGACCTTTCCCTCCGCCTCGGTGTCGGCGGGCAGGCTCTGAAGCGCTGGCAGGAGCAGGGGCTCGACGACCGCCCGGCTGAGGAGCTGGTCGGTCACCGGGTCAGCGTGGTCGACGACGATTCCGGCACGGTCTACCGCCATCGCATCGAGATCCCGGATTCGCTGGCCGACCTCCCCCGGATCGGCGTGACCTTCACGCTCCGCGGGTCCTACGACCGGTATCGCTGGTTCGGGCGGGGGCCGCACGAGAACTATCCGGACCGGAATCGAGGCGCCACGCTCGGTGTCTGGGACGCCGAGCCCGACGAGTCGCCGTATCTGGTTCCCCAGGAGCACGGTCTTCGCACCGACTGCCGCTGGCTCGAAGTGGTCGATACCGACAGCGGTCGCGTCATCCGCATCGACCTGCTGAAGCCGCAGGTGATGCACGTCTCAGTTCGCCGTCACACCGCCGCCGAGTTGTTCGCGGCGGCGACCGACACCGACCTGCAGCCAACTGACAAGGTCGTGGTCAACCTCGACGTCGCCCACCGTGGTCTCGGCACCGCCAGCTGCGGTCCCGATGTACTCGACCGCTACCGCATCGGGACCGGCATGTTCGAGTTGGCCTACCGCGTTGAGGTGCGTTGACGAACCTCATCACGCCGCATCTCGCTTCCATTTGTTGTGGGGATCACAGTGCGACTGCTTCGCAGATCGCCACGAGTTTGCCTGCGGCAAACGTCGAAGGATCTGCCCGTTCGGCAGTGTCGTCGGCCCACCTTTCGAATGGGGTGTGATGTGGTCGGCCTGGAGCCAGGCAAACGGAGCTCGCAGCCTGGTATCTGGCATCGGCCTCGTGCTCGTATCAGGAGGACTTGTCGCATCCAGGGCGGGAACAGCCTCGCTTTGAGGGCGACGTCCACGGGCCGCGACTCGGAATCGAACACGATCCGTCGGAACCGGCCCACCGCCAAGGCTGTTGCCGCAAGCCTGGGGTGGATTGGGGTGCCGTCGTCGAGCTCGCAGCGGCGGTTGATGTCGCTGGGGTCGGGTTGAACCGAAACATCGCTGCCCTCGGCGAGCTGCCGCACGATGGCCTCAGCCAGTTCCTGGCCTATGACGAGGTTGATCAGCGGGGTGATGGACGAATCGCCACCGTGTTGGCTGCCCTGCACCATCAGGTTGATCAGCGCTGAGCCGTTTCGTTGGGTTGGGGTGCGAGTCACACCGTTCCCAGTGTCTTGACGAAACAGTTTCTGCGACTCCACCTCAAGCAGGCGCCGGAACGCTTGGCCGGTGAGCGGGTCGAACGAAAACCGGCCGGTCAGTGATCCATCGACGTGTTTGCGGTAGCTGCACATCGTCTTGGCCGCGGCCTCGGCGGGTTCGCAGCCGTCTGGGTCGGCGGCGTTGCGCCAGTACGCCAACACGTTGACGAAGTCGGAGAAGTCACAATCACGGGCTGCGGCCACCAACAAATCCTGTGAGTCGATCAGTTGGTGATGCACTTTGTGGCTGTCGAGCTTGTGCAACTCGTGCACATGCCAGTCGGTCAACACCCCGGCGGCAAATTCGTCGGCGAACACCGGAAAGTCGACCAGCCAGCGGCCGAGCTTGGACAGCCGCCTCAGAACCCGAGGATCGGCTTTCGTCGAATCGGCCACGAAATCGATGGCGTGGCGGAACCCCAGTGCTTTGGATGCACCTGGACCCTTCAACCGCATCAGCAGCAGCCGCCAATGTGGCACAAACGCAGTGCTTCGAAGCGGGCCGACAGTCGTTCGAGCTCACACGCCCGTTCGGCCAATTCGACCGCCGACAGACACGACAACCGCACCTCGAGCGACTGGTCGAGGGCCTCCTTCAACGCAGCGAGGTCGTCGCCACGGGATGCTGAATCGGTTCCGCCTGCCAACACACTGTCAGATTAGCAAACAAATGTTCGAGAATCAAGAGCTTATAGAAGAAAATTGGTGACTTTTACCGGGCATTGATCCCGTCGGTGACCGGACCGGGCGCCGCCGAACGCTCGACCTCCTGGTGGCCTGGTCGGACCCCACTCGCATGCTGTGGTCGCGCCGCCTCGATCGACTCGACGGCTGACTACCCTGTGAGCCATGGCTCGCACCGTGGCAACCGAGAAGATCGTCGACGTCGAGGGGCTCCTGGATTTCGTCCGCCCCCGCCATCAGTGGATCCTGGCCACGGTTCGCAGCGACGGGCGGCCCCAGATGTCGCCGGTCACCGGCGGGGTGAACAGCGAGGGCAGGTTGGTGGTCTCGACCTACCCGTTGCGCGACAAGGTGCGCAACATCCGCCGCAACCCGCAGGTCACCGTCTGTGTGATGAGCGATCACTTCGGCGGCGCCTGGGTGCAGGTCGACGGATCGGCCACCGTGATCGATCTGCCCGAGGCTATGGAGGGCCTGGTCGACTACTTCCGGTCGATCTCCGGTGAGCACTCCGATTGGGACGAGTATCGGGCGGCCATGGAGCGTCAGGGCAAATGTCTGATCGTGATCGAACCTGAACGCTGGGGTCCGATCGCCACCGGGGGGTTCCCGGCACCGGTGGTGAAGCTGCTCGACGAGCTGGACGACGAGCGCTCGGTCGACGAGCCCGATGACGGCTCGTCGATGGAGATCGCCGGCTTCGCCGACTGATCGACCGGCTACCCGTCTGAAGCGAAAGGAGCGGTAATGACGTTCTCCACCTCAGTGAACGGCGAGAAGCGTGATCTCGACCTTTCAGGCCACGAAGCCGCGGTCGACGTCATCCGCGAGCAGCTCGGTCTGACCGGCACCAAGCTGGTCTGTGCCGGCGGCGTGTGCGGGGCCTGCACGATCCAGATCGACGGCGTTCCCGCCGCCGGTTGCCTCACCCCGGCGACGGCCATGGTCGACGCCGAGGTGACGACCGTCGAGGGCATCGCCGATGGCGACGAACTCCACCCGGTCCAGAAGGCCTTCCTCGCCCACGACGGTCTTCAGTGCGGTTATTGCACACCCGGCTTCATCGTCGACGGTGCGGCGTTCTACGACGGCTGGCGGGCCGAGCACGGTGACTCGGCGCCCCGCCCCGAACCCGACCGGCACACGATCGCCGGCGCCCTGGCCGGCCACCTCTGCCGCTGCGCCGCCTATGAGGGCATCTACCGGGCGATGGCCGCGGCCTGCCGGGGTGACTTCGACGACGGACCGGTGGAGCCGGCCCGCATCGACGGTCCGGCCAAGGTCACCGGCCAGGCCGTCTACACCGCCGACGTCTATCCGGACGGCGTGCTCCACGCCGTGATCGGCCGGTCGCCCATCGCCGCCGCCGACGTCGGCCCGCTCCCTTCGGGCAACGATCGACCCGAGTGGATCATCGACCTGCTGCCCGAGGACCGACGGGTGCGCTATGCCGGGCAGGCAATGTTCGCCGTGGCGGCCGAATCGCTGGCCGACGCTCGCCGGATCGCCGCCGCAGTACCGGTCGAGGTCAGACCGCGACCGTTCGTCATCGACCCCGACGAGGCCCTGGCCGACGGCGCACCTCCGGTCTACGAGGATCGGGCGGCCCGAAAGCTGGCCCCGAACTCGTCCGAGGGCCCGATGCTCCCGACCCGCTGGTCGAACAATCGGGCGGGGCCCGAGCCCCACGCCGTTCCTGGGCACGTTGGCCAAATACCGCGTTCGCAAGGCACGGGAGGCGGGGTCGGCCGGTCTCGTCGAGTTGCGGCTGGCAACTGAGCCGCAGCTCCACACGGCCTTCGAACCGCACTGCACGGTGGCCGACTGGTCCGACCCGACCATGCTCCGGGTGTGGACCAGCACCCAGGCCATCGATCACATCCGACACCAGGTGGCCGAGCGCTACGGCCTCGGGGACCACCAGATCGAGGTCAACGCCGATTTCGTGGGCGGCGGTTTCGGGGCCAAGTCGGTGCTCTCCCCGGACCTCGTCGGCGCCATCGAACTCAGTCGGCTGGCCCGTCGTCCGGTTCGACTCGTGCTCGACCGGCGGGAGGAACTGACCGCAACCGGCAACCGGCCCGGCACCCGCACCGACATCTCGATCCTGGTGGCGGACGACGGTGACATCGAAGCGATGGTCGTCGATGCCGAGAGCCACGCCGGCGTTGCGGTCAACGGTCTCTACGGCGCCCTGTGCATGATGGTGTACGACCGCTCACCCCGTCTGGCCCACGATTCCGACATTCTGACCAACGCCCCGCCCGGCGCCCCGTTCCGAGGTCCCGGCGGCCCGACCTATGCCTGGGCCCTCGAGCAGGCTGTCGATCAGGCGGCCCACCAGCTGGGCTGGGATCCGATCGAGCTTCGTCAGCGGTGGGACGGCAACGAGAAGCGCCAGGCCCTGTATCGATGGGCCCGCGATCTCCAGGTGTGGAGAGGCCGCCCGGTCACCGGCTCCCAGACCCGCCGTTTCCGTCGGGGTGTCGGCGTGGCCGCCGCCAACTGGCTCTACATGCACGACCCGACCACCGAAATCGAGGTCGGGGTGGAAGACGGACGGCTGGTGGTCACCAATGCCACCCAGGACATCGGCACCGGCTCGAAAACGCTTCTGGCCCGCGCCGTTGGCCGACGGCGGTCGAAGCGGCGGAAACCCTTCGAGACCAGGTCGGCACCGATCTGGCCGCCGTTCCCGACGGCACGTCGGTCACCGCCCACCGAACCAGCGACGGCGGCAATCGCCTCATGCGCCTGACCCTGGGCGATCTCCAGGTCGGCCAGGGCTTCTCGGCCGCGGTTCACGTCTCCGAGGTCGAGGTCGACACACTCACCGGCAAGACCCGGGTCCTGACCGTGCACGGTGGCCTCGCCGTCGGTAGGGTGTTCGCCCCCGTTCTGGCCACCAGCCAGTGCGAGGGATCGGTCATCCAGGGCATCGGTCTGGCCCTCTACGAGAACCAGATCCTCGACCCGCACACCGGTCTGACCCTGACCTCCAACCTCGAGGACTACTGGATCCCGCAACTGGGTGACGTTCCCGAGATCACCATCCATTTCCACGAGGAGGGCTGGGACCATGTTCCCGGCGGCGGTGTCGGGCTGGGGGAGGTCGGCACGATCAGCCCGGCCGCGTCGGTCGGCAAC
>Ga0224512_10000242_pt1 | contig 58609 bp, 57 predicted proteins | sample SF_May12_sed_USG_4_FD_169103 | JGI IMG/M metagenome (GOLD analysis project Ga0224512, IMG submission 169103) | Sediment microbial communities from San Francisco Bay, California, United States - SF_May12_sed_USGS_13 | ecosystem: Environmental > Aquatic > Marine > Sediment | place: USA...
TTTTTATTGGATTTTTTTACTGTAAGATTCACTTGTAAAATATCTCTTGAAGAGTTACGTCGGATAATCCAATGAGAGAATTTTTTTGTCATTTTAAATTTCTGTGAATCATAAATCAAACCAATATCTATTCCCCTGCCGTCTCCCATCTCTTCATGAGCGATTTTATAGTCTCTACCTAAAAAACTCAGATTATCTACTAACTTTTGAAGAACATTTCTGTTTTCAATTTCACAAACTCCTAGAATATCTGGTCCTTTACTACCATTTAGCAGTCCAATAATTTTTGATAGCTGACTTGTTTTTCTTTCTAATTTTTTCTTGGTCCATCCTTTTACCTCTGTTTTAATAATAGATCTAATTCTACTTTCCCGATTTTTTGCATTTTCCTCATCAAATAAATTCTCAAGATTCCACCATGCTATTTGATACTCGTCGGTCATTTGGGTTCATTCATTTTTTTCAAATTAAAAAGATAGTGAATTATGAAATTAAAAATTACCTTGTTTTGTACCTGTGAAGCTTAAATTGGGTATTTTTTATGATTTATTGGGATCGTGGTCTAGCTTGGTATGATTCTGCGTTTGGGACGCAGAGATCGCGTGTTCAAATCGCGCCGATCCCATTAATTTATGAAGTTTTGAATATTGAAAATATTTTTTGAAGATTAAAGAATACGTTATTCAAGATCATATTAATTTATGATAAAGATCATAAATATTAAGAATTGAAAGGAAAGAAAAAGGCACTAATCATTAGTATTAGTGAGTATGACGATCCAGAAATTCAGAATCTTAAGTTTTGTGAAAAGGATGGGCAATTAATGTATGAAGCTTTAAAAAAAGCTGATTTTGAAATCCTTAAAAAAAATATTTTAATTGGCAAGGTAGAGTTTAATTCTGTTCAAAAAGCCATAAAAAATTTTTTCAGAGGAGATGATGTCCAACCTGATGACACTTTACTTTTTTATTATTCTGGACATGGAGCGCCATGGGGTAAGGACGAATATTATATAATAACATCTGATACTGATGCTAGAAAGCCCGATGTTAACGGATTTAAATTTAGCAATTTGACAACTCTTGCTGATGACAGTATCTCTACAAAAAAAATCTCTATTCTAGATTGCTGTTTCAGCGGTGGAGCTAAAATGGCCAAAGGCATCACGGACTCTCAGGCCTTAGTCGGAAAAATTATTATGAATGACCAATTTGCTGAGGAAGGAGATGGATCTTATCTTCTAGCATCATCTTTGAGCACACAACAATCGTTTAATTCTAAAGAGGGAGATTGTAGTGTATTTACAAAATACATTGTACAAGGTCTTTCTGGAGAGGAAGAAGAGGCAGTAGATGAAAAAGGATACGTTACACCTGAAAAGTTGGGTAGCTATGTTTTTAAAAAAATGCGTTTTCTTGAAACTCCTCAGAAGCCAATAAAAAAAGTAGAAGGTAGTGGAGAAATTTACCTTGCTTATTATCCAAACTTTAAACCAAGAGAGACAGATCAATTTCCATCCAATGATGAAATTAAAAAAGCAATGGAAGTTCTAGAGCAAGAATTACCCAAAGAAAAATTGGAGGAATTTTTACGGTTGCTAACAAAAGAACTAGAAGGAGAAGAGCTATCTGATAAAGAAGAGGATAGGTTATGGGCATTACAAGAGCAGGTTAATGAGATTGAAGAATTGGCATTAAAGCAGAAAGCAGGTTATCGTGAACACCAACTAAGAGAGGATTGGTCTCCCCTAAATAATGGAATTAAGAATTCACATACAAATGAGGAAGTAAATAAAATATCTTTAGCCAATAATGGAAATAAAAAGCCATTAACTAGAGCGCAAATTAATAAACTGGCTCCATCGCAGGATGAAATTAACAAAGCAATGGAGGGTTTGGAACGTGAGTTCCCTAAAGAAAAATTGGATGAATGGGTTAGAATATTAGAAAAAGAAGAAAACGATGAAGAATTATCTGATAAAGAAGAAAATAAATGGAATGCCTTACAGGAAAGATTGACCGATATCGAATGGTACGCTTTGATGCTAAAATCAGGGATTGATGAATTTGAATTAAACAAATTTTGGGCAGAGGATTTGATTGAACAATCAAAATCAAAGGACATCGATGAAATAGACAAAAATGAGGAAACGATTACCAGAGAAGTAATTAATTTATTGGTTCCCTCACAGAAGCAAGTTAATAAATTTCTGAAGAATCTGGATAGAGAGTTTCCCAAAGAAAAATTGGATGAATGGGTTAGGATAGCTAAAAAGTCCCAAGAAGACGGTATTGAAAAATTATCCGATAAAGAAGAAGAAAAATTTCAAGCTATATGGGGCAAAATATCTAAAGACGAAATATATGCTTTAATGACAAGGGTTGGGATTGATGAATTTAAATTAAAAAATTGGTGGGTAAAGAATGTGTTTCGAGAATCAAAATCAAAAGACATCGATAAAATAGGTGGATTGGAAGACCAATCTGATTTTGAAGAAAAGGAGGTTGGGCAAGGAACAAAAGAACTAGAAAAACACACTGATGCTAATTTTATTGATCCTGAATTAGTGAATATTCTCAAACTAAGACTTGCAAAGGGAGAAATAACCAGGGAAGAGTATGAGGAAAAGAAAAACATACTAGGTGCACTCTGATAGAAAAATCATGGGTATTAGGAAATCAAAACCAAATGTAAAAGAATTAAAAAATAATGAAGATATTGTTTATCATTGGAAATTTAAAAATAAAACTGGATTTTTAAAATCAGACAAATTGTTATTTTTGGTTACAAACAAAAGAGCTTTAATTGCAGATCAGAAAACAAAGAGAATTTATCGTTTTTTTGGTATATCTTCGCTTGGTGTTGTGGTAAAAAATGTAAGAACGGATTTTAGATTAGGTAAAAAATCCAAAACTATGGGCACAATAGAATTTTGGGTAAAGGGTAAAAAGATATTTCAGTTATTATCAGAAAATGATCCAGAAGGAATAAGAGATACGATTCATGAACTCCAAAGAGGTCTGGGTTATGACACGGAAAATACAGAAGATTATGAAGAAGAAAGAATGGCAAGTGATTCTATACAAAACGATCCTGTTAGACCAGAGGAAACGAAAAGATCTTCAGAAGAACCTCTCAAAATATTAAAACTTAGATTTGCAAGAGGTGAAATAACAAAAGAAGAGTATGAAGAAACGAAACTCATGTTAGAAGAATCAGATTAAATTCCAAAGGTTGAATTTTTTAAAATATTATTTGGAATTATCATCTCATGTTTTCAGGAACCTGGATACTTTTGGTATATGGTACGATAAACAAAATTGACTTTCTCCACATAAATTATCCTTATTTGATAATTATTTGTTCTAAGATTCAAATCTGGTACGGTTTGAACCTATTTTACATGCAAAACGTATATCAAAATTAAGATATTTTAGATTCAAAATAAATGTCATCTAATATTTTGGTAATCAAGCTACATTTGATTTATTTAATTTTTAACATTTAGAATTGTAGGGGAATAATCTGATGTTTGGAAGAAAAAAGAAGCTAGAAAAAACCGTTACAAAAGAATCTTTTGCAAAATGCCAAATTCATGGAATACATTATCCTACACATCTAGGATGTCCGAAATGTAAATGAAGTTCCAATTGACTCATCAGCACTTGTAATTGCAGGACTTGGAAGTATGATATGGATGGTACCAGCAGTAGCTGGTGTTGTCGGTGCTGGGATTTATCTAGTAAAACTTCGAACCAACACAGAATAGTTCTACTTCCTATAATCCACAGCAAATAGACCATAAAACGACCAAATAAGATAACTTTTGACTACCCTTATTATCAAATAATAAAATACAATTAACGCCAAGCAATGAAGAAGAGTTAGAGTAATGACTTGATATGAAGTAACCTAATAGATCTGAGCTTCGGCACATTTTTATCATTTCTGGATTATTTTGGTTTAGTTGAATTTTGAAAAACGTGATATTATTCTAATTGCAGGAATCGTTTTTGTAGTCCTTGGAATTACTCAATATGTTCCATTACTTTATTCAAGTCTGATTGGATTATTGTTATTTTTTGGAATCAAAGTATATGTTCACAGGAAAAAGAAAATAATTCAAAATGATGTTGGTGAAGGATTATGTATGGAGTGCGGTTTTAAAATTATTGATAAAAAATGTCCAAATTGTGACTTTAAAAACATATAATTTTTAAGTAGATAAGAATACAAGAAAAGGAACATGGTTTCAAGAAAAAAAACGGTGACTAAATCTAGCGAATCCAAAAAAAGACACAATGCATCAAAGAAAGGATGGGTTACAAGGCGTCTAAATGCACTAAAGAAAAAACCTTCTAGTCCAAAGATATCTCGGACAATAACTTCTGAAAAATTAAAAAAACTGCAACGAGAAGAAAAAATTAGAAATACTACTCGAAGAACTGCTCAAAAGAAGGGACGAAGTCTAGTCTCTGATAAACCAAAACTAAAATCAGGCAGACTTGTCCGTCCAGCTCGTAGAGCTAGCAAAAGGCGTGCCTCTGTAAGATAAATAATTAAATTCTTTTTCTTTTGTATAAGATCAGTTATGCGCATCCTCTAAATACCAAAAAGTTGAAAATTACGCATGAAAAATCCTAAAAAAATTCTATTTCTGAGGTCAACTTTCACAATTAGCTCAACTTTTCCTCCATTTCATTCTAAAAAGAGGCATCTCATCTATTTCATATAGGAAAACGCAATGATCAAGACCGTTACTATATTATTTTCCGTACTTGTAATCATGACACTAGTCAATTCAGCTAGTGCACAATCATCTTCAGCTGATCATGTTGTAATTAATGAAGTTGATATTAATCCGCCAGGGGATGATTCAAAATCCCCAACAGAATGGGTAGAACTTTACAACCCGACTAACTCTGCTGTGGATATCGGTGGTTGGAAAATTGCATCGACCTCTGTTCTAAAACAGACACTCACGATATCTCCTGGAACTGTAATTGAGGCAGGAAAATTTTTGACATTTTCATACAAACCTGTATGGTTTACAGATAACAATGAAATTGTAGAGCTTCGTGATAAAAACAACATAGTGATTGATAGCACTTTGCTAATGTATGATATTCAAAATGATTTTTCCTCTTGGCAAAGAGTCTATGATGGAGTAGATAATGACAGTGCTAGTGATTGGAAGTTTGAAAAATCAACTGCAGGTTCATCAAATGGCAAACTCCCTGTAACTGAGGATAAACAAAACGTTGTAGTAACGATTGATTCTGCCAAATCTAATTACTTGTTTGGAGAAACAGCAATTCTTAAAGGCCATATATCTAAAGAAATTTTCAAGTTTCAAAGTGGTACTTTTAATCCAGAATCAATCACGGTAACCATCAAAGGGCCCAACTATAGTTCTAATATACTACTTTATCCAGACCGAAATTTAGATTTCAAAACTTCTTTAAATTTACATCCAGTTCTTGGAATTACTGAGGGTGTATATGATGTAACGGCAAGTTATGCTGATTCATTTGCATCTACAAGTTTTTCGGTTGGAGAAAAAACAATTGATTTAGAACTGATTGAAGAAGCATCATTTGAAATAGTTACAAACAAATCTCAATATCTTCCTGGAGAAAAAGTATCCATCACTGGCAGTACTTCCGAGGTTATTCCTTTAGAGGGTTTAAAATACACTCTTAGAGATCCCAAAAATAATATTGTTGCTTCTGGAAATCTATATCCTACAAACAATAAATTCTCTGGCTCCATTTTTCTAACAACAGTAAATCCTGTTTATGGCACTTACATTCTAACCTCAGAATATTTGGGAATAGTTTCTACTTCATTTGATTTGGTCCAAGATGTAAAAGAGGATACTTTGATCTCTCTTTGGACAGACAAAGAAGTCTATGGTTTGGGAGACACTGTTTTCATTTCTGGTAGGCTGAATGATCATTGGGTAAGTTCGTTGGATTTAGAAATCCTTCAAACAAGAAACCTTGCACTTGGAGTTGGAGGATCTGATAGTGGCGACTTTGCCTTTAAAATTTCAGATATTGTTAGACTCGAAGGGGATAGTTCGTTCAAGTATTCATTTAAAATCCCAACTGGTGATAAACGACTTGGAGATTATAGAATCAAGGTTTCAAAGGAAATAGGCACTGAAATCAAATCCATCACCGTTGTAAAGGATCCTACCGAAATTCAAGATATTAAAGAACCTCTTTCACTGGGAACTGACAAATCCGTTTATGATTTTGGAGACAAGATTATGATTAAGGGATTTGTAGACAAATTAAGTCAAATTACATCTGGTGTTCCAGTAGTCAAAGTATCGATAAAGAACGTGGATGGAACCCCTCTAACTATGATTGGGGATACTGGGGGCGGTAGATTAGGAAGTACAGGCTCATCGGTATCTTATGATTTTACTGCAATACCAGATCCATCTGGTCGATATTCTGTTTCAACACAACTTAGCCGAAGTATTTTTGATGAGGGTCAATATCTTGTTACTGCAAAATATCTCAGTCTTTCAAAATCCGCAACATTTTCTGTAACTGATTCTCTGAATATTAAAGGAACGGATCCTATATTCTTGAATAAAACCGTTTTTGGTTTGGGGGAGACTATCTACCTTACAGGAACTCTTCCTCCAACTAGTGATACATCAGTATCGATTTCCTTAACAAAACCAGACGGGAGTATCAGTAATTTTGGGGCTTTGGTTGATAACCAACAATTCTCTTGGTCTTGGGTTGCACCTATTGCTGAAAAACAACCTAACTTGAAGTCAGATGACCGCTCGCTATCTTCAACAAATATCGGAATTTATAAAATCCATGTCTCGACTCCATCATTTGGAAAAGATCTTTTCTTTAAGGTCTCACTTGATCCCACAAACGATAGTTTGACAATTTCTCCTGTAAATGTGTACACCTCCAAACCAATCTATGAAGCTGGAGAAACACTAAAGGTACTTGGCTCAGTCATTCTGCGAGCACAAGGGTCTGAGGGATTAGTGATTCCAGAACGAGTACATCTATCCATCACTTCTGAGAATTCCCCCACCAAAATAATTCATGAGGCTTCAGTTTATCCTGATGTTGGGGGAAATTTCAACAGTAATTTTGAATTACCTATAACAATTTTCAGCGAAGGTCAATACAAAGTAAAGGCAAAATACACCAATAAACAAACCACTTCTTCATTTGGCGTGGTAAATGATTTTGCATATGGTTTGGATGAACCCATATCGCTATTGCTCTCATCTGACAAAACCCAATACAATCCTGGAGATAAGGTGTTTGTAGTGGGAAAACCAAACAAATTGATTTATCTTGAAAATTATGATGTTAGTGTTTTTAAAACCACTGGCTCTGAAATTACTTGTGGTTCCTTTACCTGTGGAGTTCATAGTGGCCCAGTAACAACAATTAGACCAAGTCCAAATGGTTCTTTTTCGTACCAATTTTCAATCCCTGATTCCCCTGATAGTCTTGGGCGATACAAAGTTACAGTTGAGGCAGATTTTGAAACCAAAAACCTTGAATTTGATGTAGTAGAAAAACCAATCGAGGAACATATCCCTCAAACAATAATTGAAAAGGTCAACAGCATTTCTGAAGATCAAGTATCGATAAGTATAATGAAAAGAGAATTTGCCGACAGTGAGATTGGACCTAGAGTTCTTTTAGGTTCCCTGATTACATCTCCACGTGGAGAGGAGGCAAATGTTAATCTGCGAGTTGTCTCAGAATCTGGAGTTTGTGTAATTGGTCCTGAAGATATCTGTCTTGTTCAGGAATCCACAAGAAAGCCAGGGGGAATATACGATATTGTGGAAGTGGATGGTACTACCCTCAAGGTTAGATACAGCGGTCCTAATGTAGTAGTGGAGAAATTCTCAATTTTACCTGAATCATCAACTGAAATGTTGCCTGACTCTATTTGGGACATTCAGGTGGTAAAGGATGATCAACAATCACGCCTTTATTACAAGATTAATTACTCTTCTTTAGAGTAAACTCCAAATAGAAATTTTACTAGATAGTTTTATTGAAATTATATGTTTTACGATTCAATCAAGATGATCCTAAAAAATGTACAGCTGCTAAACTAGTAAAATTTAACATTGCAAGGGATATTCGAAACACTAACAAAAAAAATCTTGTATTGGATCCCTTTGCCGATAAGATTTTAATTCCAAAAGATAAGTTCCTTTTCAACTCTATAGTTGGAATTGATTGTTCTTGGAATTTAACGGATCAGACATTTGCAAAAAAGTTTATTGGAATCAAACGAAAACTACCGCCATTACTTGCAGGTAATTCTGTAAATTATTCAAAATTAAACAAGCTTACAACTGCTGAGGCAATTGCTGGTTCTTTGTTCATTTTGGGTCTAAAACAAGATGCACTTGAATTACTTGACAAGTTCAAGTGGGGTCATACATTCTATGAGTTAAATCAAAACCTTTTAGACGAATACTCCAAGTTAGATTCTGAAGATGAAGTAGAAGATATCCTGCGAGAATATGGACTTTCAAAGTAAACTATTTGCGTTGTTTTAGATAAACAATGACTATCACAATAATTACAATTACAGGTATTATTACCCAAATTGTAGTTTCTTCATTTGCTTCAAGTTGGCTACTTTGTTGAATCATTTCTGGTAATTGATCCTGTTCATTCGTAACTATGAAACTAGTTGTGTAAAAATCTGGTTTTAATACTGAATTTGATATTGCAAATATTTTAAGATCATTTGCTCCAATTCCTAATTTTTTTGTATGATTTCCTGAAATTTTTATTGTAGTCGGATTTTCATAAACTTTAATTTTTTCAGAGGTCACCAAATCTCCATTATTATTATTCAAAAAATATAGAATCGAATCTGCTTGGGATGTCTTGATGCTAATGTTTAGTTCATTTTCTTTTTGAATTAGTTTGGGAATCTGAACGTCGGTTATTTTAGGAAATTCTGTATGCTCAAATGCTGACCAATGTCCTACATTGAATGGATATGAGTCATCTTCAAAGGATGTTACAGTTATTGTTCTAGATTCTGGCGAATAGGAATTAAGATAGAACGGCCCATTACTAATCACTGCGTGATTATTTTTTGTAATCCATTCTGAAGATGCTAAATATCGATTCTCAAAATAATCTAAATCTGATTCAAACAGCTTGAGTGGTGCAGGTACATATCTTTCGTGATTAAACTCGTCTAGATAATTCTGAATTACCCTTGCATCATTTGGAATTATCAGTGATACCCAATTGATGTTTTTATTTGATGCCCCTGACCTTGAAATAGATACTTTACCATCTATTACTGCCTGTTCTATGGCTGTAAATATTTCCCATGGCATCGTATTCCACAATGATGCCCACTCTGCAATTTCCCCATCATCAAAATGCCAATAATCTACATACACCTCAATGGTTTTATCATCAATTGGCCTTACTCCAATTATTGTGTCAACAGACTGTCCAGCACGTGGAGTAAATTCATCATCAAAGGTTTTATCATTCTCATCTGTCTGAGTTCCCCATTCAATAGTAAAATACAAAGAATGCAAAATATCATTCATGTCCATTTTTTGACCATTGTGCCAATTACTAAAATCAAGATCAAATGTTACTTTACTTGTAGCAGTTGCATTGTTTGGAACATTTTTCCATACTTGAGTGTGTGGATCCCAAATTATGGCATCATCTGGAAGATTTAGTGATCCGTCCGGACCTGCAGTTTCTACACTCCAACTTCCACGAATCGGAACAGTCTCTCCTGTAAATGGATGTTTGAAGGTCAAAGGATCTGATAAAATTCCCCAAATTTGTCTACTATACGTATCACTAAAACCCATTATGGGATTCCAAGATCCTTGGTAAATTTGTTTTACGCCAATTACTAATTCATCTTTCTCCCCTTGGGCATTAATCGGTGTGAATCTAGTAGGGATTCCTGCACCGAAATCATTTACAACTCCGTTTATTCCCTTATTAACTACATATTGATCAACCTTACTTGCTAGAAAAATTCTAACTGATTCATTTACTCCCTCTACTATTGACTGTTGAATTAACTCCTCTCTTTGGTCAGCTGATTTGAAATCTCCAGTATAGATTTTTTGGGTTAATGAATCAATGTGTTCGTTTTGATAGTTCCAATACTCTGGTACATTGAATCCTGGCATATTTGAAAACCAAGGAGCATACATTTGACCCAAACTCACAGAATCATATTTTACAAAAGCAGATTTTGCCCAACCTTCTGTGTATATACTCCATTTCAAATCTGCAGGGTCAGAGCCATAAACAATTACAAAAGCTTTATTCAAATCACCATAATCTCTTTTTACCATAAAACCAATCCTCTCTAATTCGGAGGCTAAAATCTCTCCGATAGATTTTCTTACAGGATCATCACTTCTTATGAAAAATATTATTTCAATTGGGCTTTCATTTATTTGCCATTTACCATTTGTTTTGACTGCACCTTTTTCTTTGAGGTTTTTCATGATGATTTCTTCCCCCAATGTGGGATTATATCTAAAATTAAATTTCTCTAGTTGCTCAATGACTGTAAGATATTCTGGATCAAATGGACCATATTGTGAAATCATTGGTGCCCCATATCCTGACATCAATTCGTTTACGATTAATTTTCTATCTACAAGATAATTTAACGCAAATCTAACTTCCTGTATGGAAAATGGATTAAATTTTTGTGTCTCAGCTGGATTTACCAATATGCTGTATGATCCACTTGTTGAATCAAAAACATTCAATCCTTCTCTTGCCTTTGAGTTTTCTAATCTATCTGATGGAATTCTATAGTAATACAAATCCAAATTCCCATTTCTTACCTCCTCTAGAGCAGTATTTTCATCTAAATATTGGATAAATTTTACCGAATCAAAATAGGTACTTTTTTCTGCAGAAATTTCTTCGACATTAAAATTTATAATTACAAAAGCTAGTATTATCACTAGCAATAATTTCATGTTCATAATTTAGAATGGTCTTAATAAAACTTATTTCATTATGACCTGAGGTTATTTATTCTTAAAACCTATATCATCTTAATAACTCATGAAAAATCAGTTGAAATTTACTAGGAACTCGATTAATTTATTGTCTGGAGTTATTCCTGGAGGAATCTCTGTTCAAGATTTCTGTGAAATTACTAAAAATAGTAAAAATGAATCCCAAAAAATTCTGGAAAATTTTACCAAAGTTGGTATTGGGTCAAAACTAGAGGACAAATATTATTTTGAATCTGGAGACAAATTAAAAACTGCAATAATGTTTTTAGAAAATGGACTTCCTCTTGATGAAATTTCTATTGCTTTAGACTGGAGAGATTTTGAGGGTTTGACTGCTGAAATCTTGGCGGAAAAAAACTTTGCAATAATAAAAAATCTTGTACTTACAAAACCACGAATGGAAATCGATGTGATTGGAATTAGACTAGGCGTTGCAATGTTAATTGATTGTAAGCATTGGAAAAGATATAGTAACTCATCCTTGTCAGAGGCTGTAAAAAAACAAATTAAAAGAACCAAACATTATATTTCAAAAACACCTGGTTCAATGGCTGTTCCTGTAATAGTCACCTTATATCATGATAAGATTGACTTTATCGAAAGAGTACCAATTGTTCCAATTTTTCAATTCTCATCTTTTGTTGATGAATTTTATGGGAATCTTAACAAAATGAATACTATAGAAACAGGCTAGTCAAAAATAGACAAGTACAGCCAATCATAAATCCTTTAGTTAATTTTAAGGACCTGTCTAATGCTTTAGAATAATCTTCATAAATGCCCTGACCCATTATTTTAACCTCGGTTTCATTCTCTAGTATCTCAAATCTTGCAGAGCTCAGTTTATTTTCTGCCTTTTTTGCAATTTCTAATAACCATCCTGATAACTTGTCGGCTCCAGTTATCAACCCCAATTGATAGTAACCATTCTTGTTTCTTGCCTTCACTCTAGCATAATGAGTATCGGAGGTGCATATTTCTAAAAGATTGTAATTTTTTTCTGCAAAATTCTGAACTATTTTCTCTCTGACTCCATTTTCCATATTGTTTGCATCGGCCCATCCTAGAAAGTATTTCTTGTCTTTAATCTTAAGACACATTACTCCCAAACCACCCATTCCTAAATCTTCTGCCCATACATCCATTTCATCAGAGTTTGCATATCCAAATTCTATAGGATAATTTTCTTTTCCAATCAAAGTATCTAGACAGGATTTGGCAGCCTTTAACATGTTTTCAGCGTCTTCTTTTGAAATTTCTTTTCCCATGGCATTATGGGTATCTACAATTAACGGTTTTGAATAATTTCGATTTTTTCCATACTGTTCAATATCTTTTTTCATATAGTTTGGAATATCCTCCATCCCATGGGGTGAAAGTGACAAAAACAATAATGGATTATTCCCAAATAATAGTCCTGTAACCCTTGCTTTGTTAATTTGAACCGTTATTGGTTCTGTACATGTTAATCCTTCTTCTTTGGTGATGCAATTATCAAGATTTTTCAAATAATTTTCGACTTGATCTTTTGAGGGAAGATTAAGCGAGTGGTCTGATATGCTATGTAGTACCATGGCAGATGAATCAAGATTTTTATAAATCAGATATGGGATATTACTTCCTCCTACAGGATGGTAAGGACCTGGATGAATCTCAGGTAGAACCATCCTGAAATCAGTTTTGTGTGTAGGTGAGTGTAATCGAATTTGGGTTGTGGATACTTTAGTTTTGTTTGATCGTTGCTCCATTATTTCTTCAGCTTCGGAGAAATCATTTTTTTGTGATGCTAAATATGCTTGAATTGTCTTATGTGTGCTTTCCATCCCTGGTCTACCTGCTCTATCTGTTAAAATCGACCAAACACTTGCAATTATCAAAAATGAAATTCCGTATATGAGTGTCATTGGTTCAGTTAACATGGGAATCCACCCTTCAATTGGCATTAATGCCAAAAACATTGATAATGGTTGGACAAGACATATTGCCCATCCTTTTTTGATGTCAGCACCTAACGTGGTAGTAAAAATTCCTATCCTAAAGCTTGCAAAAAGAAACATTCCAAAAGTTATAAAAAATAATGATAGCTCTTTTGATAAAACAATACTTGCAGCAATTCCCATCACCAAAGTTAAAAGCCAAATTAAATTTCCAAAAAGAGATGCATGAAGTGCTTTTGAATACTCTTTCCTTTTTGTAAAATATTTATCAATTAATTGAACACCAGCTAAGGTGATAACAACTGCTGGAATTCTAAACCACCATTCATCTGTTCCAAGGTATACAAAATGAGTTATTGCTGTAATTGCTGTTGCCACAAGTAAAGATACAACAAGCGAAAAGTAATGTGAAGATGGATTGATCAGGGTAAGAGAAAATCTGTTATGTATATTTGATACATCGTCTTCTGCTTTTTCCATTGTTTTCTCACGGCGTTAAGAATAATTCAATTGCCCATGAAACCACAATTAGACTAATTGGAATACTAACTACAATTCTTGGATCAATTTTGAATCCTTTAGTCTCATCTTCAAAGAATCTCATTAATCCTCCACTTGATGCTGGAAGAGGTGCGGATTTCTTACTACTGCTCATGACTATTTGTAAAAACAATGAATTTGACATAAATACTTTATTGTGTGTCTCCCTTTTCAGCCAAAAATACTCTTAATTTGTCAACATGATCTTAGAATGTATTATTGCCTTTTAGATTATTTTCTATCGAGCCTGTTATATGGTTCTAGAACTTTAGTAAAAAATAATTTAAAAATCAACATCTTATCCAAATGGATTAAAATCACTTTTACCTGCTTTTCCCAACATACTTCCAAACAAATCTCCCTTTTGTTGACCAGAATTTTGTTGTAGAGCATTTATAACTTCAGATATTAGTTGTTTTGATTTTCCCTTGTCGTTTATACCACACTTACTATCAATCATGTTGACCATTTCGTCCTCAGATAAATCCTGCTGGGTCATTTTGAAGTCTTTTTTCTCATCATCTGAGAACATTCCGGTAATATCTGTAGGCAACGCTGATAACAACCCTGTTGCTTGATCTGGTGTAGATTTTTGAAGGACAAATTTTGAAATTAATGGTATTGCCATTTTTGCCATTTCAGGACTAATTCCAATCTTTTGTGCTATCATGGTCACAATCATATCCATCATGCTATTTCATAGATTCATTTTATTATAAAATCTTTCTTTCAAACATTTTCAAACCTCACAAACGACTATACTGCCAGATAAACTAGTCTCGTCTTAAAAACAGAAATTGAGGATATTTCCTAATTTCAAAAATATATGATCAAATTAGTTACTGTTTTTCAGAGATGCACAACAAAATTTTTTTCATAAATTAAAGGTGATTTATTATTAAACAATTGATTTGAAATTATTTAGACTATTTGATTTTCTGTTTGTTCAATTTGTTGAACTTAATTTTAAATCTAATTTCCCAACTTTGAGAATTAATAATAAGTGTTAAATTGAAAATTTTTTAAAAAACAACATGAACAAAAGAATCTGTTTAATGATTGATGATGATGTTGACAAAATTCTTAGAATTCATCAATCCAAATTAATTAGGAAAAATCAATGCTCTGTTAGTTATTCTCAAGTCATAAATTCTATACTTCGCAAAAATTTTTAGTAAGCAAAATGAAAAATTATTTTGAATGTCCAAATTGTGCCAAAGAGGGACTAAAAATTCCTATTTCTGAAGGCTTTGACGGTTTAGTCTGTTCAATGTGTAATAGAATTTATAAAAAATAATCTAAAATATTCCAAAATTAACTTATCTGACTGTTTTTTAGTAATCACTCCAACTTATACAATTTACAAATTTTTATTTTACTTTATTTATAGCCTCAATTATCGAATTGATGGATTTTAGAATGATTTGTTGTTTTTCATGATCAGACTCTAGTTCTAATTCTTTAGATAATACCTCAAGTTTTTTTTCTAGTGTATCAATTAGAGCTGATTTTTGAATTTTGTTGTCTTGTTTTGGAACATTTCTTTTTTCAGGCGTTCTTCCACAACTTACACAAAATGCCTTACCTTCTTTCATTATTCTGACTCCTGAACAATAAGGACAGGGTTCTCTTAGCATTGTTGCTCCTTGAAGTAGCATTTCCACAGCTTTTTTGGTAAACTCCTCGGACATAGTTTACAATTATTATTCTATTTAAAAAATCCAATTGTTGTATTCTTAATATTTTTCATCTAAGAAGGCTTAATAGGGCCAAGAGGAAATATTTTTCGAACGAATGGCGGTAATCTGTAAAACATGTGGCCTTCCTGAAGATCTTTGTGCTTGTGGTGAGCTTGCAAAGGATAGTACAAAAATCATTATTAGATTAGAAACTAGACGGTTTAAAAAGAAAGGAACAATGATTGAAGGCCTAGATTCAAAATTAAATAATCTAGAAGGTGTTGCCAAAGAATTAAAGAACAAATATGCTTGTGGGGGAACCGCAAAAGAGGGTTACATTTTCTTGCAAGGAGATCATAGAGATACAATTAAAGAAACTCTTATCACCCTGGGATTTCCTGAGGCAAGCATAGAACTGCATTAGATAAAAATTGCAAATTTCCAATAAAATTCTCCAAGGTATTGGAATTCCTCACTCAGCGATGTTATCTGTGATTTTTGGTATGATGTTTCTTTCATTTCCACTTGGGGCATATGTAATGTTTCATAGTGAAATAGGTGATGATATCAATTTTAATTTCCCATTAGAACAATTTGAAATATTTTCAATCGGTGATGCATTTATTGTCTTGTGGTGTGTATATATTGTACTTTTCACAATTGCAATGTTGGGTCCCAAAGAGGGATTTCTTAAAAATTTATCAGCATTTTTATCACATGGCAAATTAAAAACCAAAACAAATTACATGGTGGGTATCACTAAATGGTTTTCTATTTTGATATTGATATCTGCAGTTATCAATTTTATCCAAGAAGGATTTGGAATTTCTACAGTTCCACCTGCAGTTGAAAATAATATCATTCAATTTTTTTATGTTAGTCTTGCGCCGATTGCCGAAGAAATTGGTTTTAGGGTTTTTCTAATCGGACTTCCTTTATTTGCATTTTACTCTCACAAGTCTTCAGTTAAACATTTTTTCAAAGCCTTGTGGTCTCCTTCAAGTAATCTGCATATCTATGAATCCAGACGTGCAATAATTCTGATAATCATAGTTGCTGTGTTTTTTGGACTTGCCCATATAATTTCTGGAGAACCTTGGAGTGGAGGAAAATTTGCTCAAGCCACAGCAAGTGGAATAATTTTAGGCTGGTTATATTTTAGATTTGGACTAATTTCTGCCATTCTTGTTCATTGGGCTGTAAATTACTTTATTTTTTCCTATGTTCATTTTATCTCTCAGATAAATTTGATTTCAGTTGAGAATTCATTTTCTCATCCATTGATCAATACTATGGAAATAATATTTTTAATTTCAGGCGTGTTATCAATTAGTATATTGCTAATTAATTATTTTAATTCTAAAAAAGAACAAGTTCTAGATATCTAGAGCAATTTTTAGACCTTTGTATCTGTTTCTTATGGTCACCTCAGTTACTCCTGCAGCTTCAGCAACATCTCGCTGAGTTTTATTTTCACCATTTGTAACACAAGCAACATATAATGCAGCCGCTGCTAACCCCATCGGATCTTTACCTGATGAAATTTTTAATTCTTCTGCTGTCTGTAAAATTTTAGTTGCTTTTCTTTTTGTTTTTTCAGACAATCCAGCTTTACTTGCAATTCTTGAAATACATTTTACAGGGTCAACTACTGGCATTTTTAATTCAAGCTCTCTTAATAGTAAACGATAACATCTTGCAATATCTTTTCGTTTAATATTGCTTGATTGTCCAATGTCTTTTAATGTTCTAGGGGTTTCTGTATCCCTGCAAGCTGCATAAAGTGCAGATGCAATTAATGCGGAAATTGATCTTCCTCTAACTAGTCCTTTTTCTAAAGCCTTCCGGTAAATGTAAGCTGCCTTTTCAATTACAGGATCTCCTACTGCTAGTTTGTCTTTTAGTCGGTCCAATTCACTAAAGGCTTGTCTAAAATTCCTATCTACTGGTTCATGTACCTGGCTTCTATTGTCCCAAGTTCGAAGTCTTTCAATTGTACTTTTCATTGCTGCAGTGAGGGGCTTTCCAGTTGCATCTCTATTTTGAGGATTAATTACCGTGGCCAATCCCATATCATGCATTGCTAGGGATGTTGGAACTCCTGCCCTACTCTTATTTTCTCCCTCGTTTGAAAATGATCTCCATTCGGGTCCTGATTCATCTACCTTCTCTGTAATGACAAAACCACATTTTCCACAGAAATTCTCGCCAGTGTTAGCATCAGTAACAAGTGTACCTTTTCCACACCTTGGGCATTTTTCCTTTTGACTTCTCTTTTCGACCATTTTTATAATTCCTGCATCAATTAATGATAATATTTAACCATTGCTGTTTCAAAGTATATAAGTATTTTTGGATCGATTTGTGGTTTTAGATTATTTTTTGAAAATTATCTGCAAAATTTATCATTTCCAATTCAAGACTCCTTGAATTTTTTTTGCAAATTCTGGTTTCTCGTTTTGGGACAAAAGAAATTTTAGATCTTCCATATTATCTATATCTAACATAATTCTTTTTACAAATACCATTGATACATCTCTAGTTTTTTCTTTAGCAGTACTCATGTGAATTTTATAACTATCTTCATCATAGTGTGTTTTCATCAGGTTAACTGGATTTCGAATTAGGGCATTGGTTCCATCGAATCTTCTTGATGGAACAATAATAGCAAAATTAGAACTACCTTTGAATTTTAAAACAAAATCAATATCTTGTGTTTTGATGTATGGGATGTCCTGAGGAAATACAATTGATGTCTCAAAATCATTAACCAATAGATAATCATCAGCAAGTGCCACTGCATCATTTACTCCTGTTTCATTTTCATCTATAATTTGTACAATGTTAAATTTTTTACTAATATCTAGCGCTTTTTTATCTTTTGAAATAATTATGATTTCATCAATTTGAGGAGAGATGGATAAAGTCTGCAAAATTTCTTCTAACATTATTTCACAAATTTTTTCTTTTTGTTCTTGAGATAGCCCTAATCTTGTCTTTGCTTTTGAAAATGTTTTTACTGGAATTATTGCTGCGGTTTTCAAACTATACGTGAATCTGTTTTAATATAAAATTGGCCAATGCATCTTCAGCTATTTTGGTTTTCATAGTAATTTTTGTTTCATATGCTTTCATGTCTAAATCTTGAATTTTTTTCACCAATTCTTTGTCTTTTGAATCAACTACAATATTTGAACAAACATCTGAATACATTTTTGCTAATCCATACGCATTAGGTTCAATACCTGCTGCTTCCATGTATTTTGCAGCTGGTCCAGTAATGGCATCATTTCCAATTAATGGACTGACTGCAACTACTTTTTTCTTTATTTTTGAAAGTTCTTTTCTAATCCCTTTGATTTGCAACATTGGCCCAATGGAAGTTAAAGGATTTCCTGGTGCAAGAATTATAATATCTGCATCGTGAATGGCATTTACTGCCTCAGGATTCGGTCTTGCCTTTTCTGCACCAATGTATTGAATTCCTTCAACTTTGTCTCTTCCCCGATGCTTAACCCAATATTCTTGAATATGCAGCTCTCCTTTATCCGTGGTAATCCTAGTCTCTACACTGTTATCTGTAACCGGAATGATATTTGCACTTACTGCAAACTTTTCACACATCCACTTTGTAATGTCGCTTAGATTTTTTCCGTTTTTGAGCATATTTGTTCTAATCAAATGGGTGGCAGCATCTCTATCTCCAACTCTGAACCACGTTTCTTCACCAAAAACTTCCATCTGCCTCAAAAAGTTGAATGTATCTTTTTTTATTCCCCAACCCCTTTCTTGGTCAAGCAAGTCAGCAAGACCATAAATTATTGTATCAATATCTGGGCATACATAAAGACCATAAAGCCAATAATTATCCCCCACGTTTGAAATTACGTTTACCTTATCCTGCTGGGATACTATTCCTCGAACTAGTTTAACTGATCCTGTCCCTCCGGCTAATATTGTGATGTTCATTTTTCTCCTAAAACGTATGTACTCTAAATAATACTACATATTACTTTTTCAAAATATCTGGATCAGATTTTTAGGATAAGTTTATTACTTATGATCTGAGAATTTCACCTGTGTCTAGGGCTGTTCTTTTAGCGGTTTTACTTGTTGGGATTATCGTAATTGGTACTAGTTCTCCAGCATGGGCAGCTCAATTAGATGCTCAAATTAATCCAAATAGTGATGTCTCATTCTTTAAAGTTAATTATCAAAAAACTGTATTTATTGAATATCCAAATGGAGGAAACCTTTTTGATGAATTACATCAAAAAGAATGGACTTTGGCAGGAACTGCTGATTCAACAAATCCTGGTGTCCAGGATTTAATTAGTAAACTAAACTCTCGAATTTCAAGTATTGGTAGCCATGCCAGAATTTCAGACCTTGATGTAACTTATGATATTCATCTTAAAGGAAGAAATCTGAATACTTCTATAGATTACAAAGTCATTTTGGAGGGAACCATAACTGATTATGTCATTTCCAAAGATCAAACCAAAACTCTTGTGGACTTGGGATGGCGAGGATTAACTGTAACTGATGAAGTTATAATTAACGGAGTTGGAATAAATCATCCAATTTCGGCTCTAATTGATAAAGAGCCTAAAGTCTATGATGTATTGAAAGGACAAGAAGCTGAAGAAATTTTATCAAAAAATCTAATTGATGCTAATTACATTTTGCAGCAACCAATGACAAATTGGCACTTTTTATTTGATCCAACAGGGATAAACGTAGACGCAGGAACTTTTGGTTTAGATGAATCAATATCAGGATTTGTTATTTCTCACTGGACAATGGGTGAGAGTAGTTTAAGGGAAGGAAGACAAGTTGAAAGAGTTTTTGAAGCCGAGGTAAAGGCTGATCAAAATTATGTAATTAGGAGCGTCCAATCAGCAGATGCGGCAAATATTTCTGCAATTGGATTTGGTGCTTTGGATATTTTGGATGGTTTAGAGATTGCTGGAGTTACCGCTAAAGCGCCTTCAGATTTTGCTACCACCTCAACTGGTGAATTCCCAATTCTTATCGTCTATGGAATGGCAGGAATGGCAGCTATTGGTGGAATTGGTTTTTTTATTTTTAGTAATAGGGCACTCAAGAATCAAGACATTGCCCAAACTGGAATCGATCCAAGCAGATTAACTGGATATCAAACTAGTTCCTCCGCTGGTGGTTATCAAACCAACAGAGGTGAAGCACAATTAAGAGATGATACTAGCTATCAGCAAACCAGAAGTGTATATGATCAACAAACAAGCCAGCAAGCACCCCCCTCATCTACTCCAAGTGTTGAAGAGGCCGCATGTGGTTGTGCCGCATCGGCTGAGATGGGTTCTGAGTGTGATTGTGAAATGCAAGGATCTTGCTTATGTGACGCAACATGTCAATGCAATGCAGATATCTGCAAAGAACAAGCAAATTCAATGAGATAATCTTAAAATTTTTAAAATAAAATTGTGTGTGCTGGGAGTAACCCTCCTTTTGTTTTCACGATATTTCGCTTTGCAGCCTACCTGAACTTGGTATAGGATCCTACAGTTCTGTTTGGCCTTGCTCCATGTGGGTCGTCTCTTTCATTCCTTCTCTGGAAACCTCAGGTTTTGCCATCATAGTGCGCCAGGTCGGATTATTTTCTGCTCCGTTGCCAATCATCTCTGATTATTTATCTCCAAATCACATTTCCTATACGGAGGGAGGAGTTTCCTCTGCCGTAGCAGCGTTTCGTGCTCCAGCTCACACACTCTTGATTTATTCCAATTTAATTTGAAGATTGCTATTTTGGTTTTTTTCCAATGATAAACAAAGTTCCAAATTCACGTTTCCACTTTTTCTTATTTTTTAAATCCTTAATCTGTTTTGTTTTAGTTTCAAATCCAGAGTTTTTAAAAAACTCCCTCCATTCTTTTTTTGAGTGCAGATGCATTTGCATGTTCATCATTTTAGACCATTTTGCAGTAGCCTTGTTATCTGTGTAATAATCAGTCCCACAAAAAAACTGCCCTCCAGGTTTTAATAGTTTAAATATTTTTTTTAGCGCTATTTCAATAGAATTTACATAGTAAAGAGACTCCATAGAAAAAATAAAATCAAACTTTCCTGAATATTTTAAAGATTCTATATCTGTGTGAATATATTCTTCATTGAGATTTTTTTTTAATTTTTTAGCCTGAATTATCATCTTTTTACTTTTGTCAATTCCTACCGCTTTCTTACATTTGGGATTTTTGGCCATTTTTTGAACAACCCACCCATTTCCACATCCAACATCTAAAAATGAAAATGGTTCTTCAAAGAATATTTTATCTAAAAATTTTGATACATTTTTTCCATGTTCCCTTTCCATTAATTCAGCTCTACCATTTTGAGCCCACTCATCAAAGGTCTTTCGAACAGCATCCATTTTCTTTGGTTAACTTTTTTCCATAATAATCTTAAGCATTTTGGATGAACGAGTTCTACGGGTTCCTTATATTCAAAATTTTTAACTATTTTTTGAAGATAAATTGCCTGATGAATCGTGTAGACACTGTGGGGGAACTTTGATAGATTACGCACAGTGTGCAGAATGCAAAAAGGTAATCGTCATGATATGTAAATTTTGCAGCAATAAAACTGAAGAACAATTTCATAGTAGATGTCTGTTGGTGTTGAATCAAACTGATCATTTTTCTGAAAATACTATCAAAAATTCAAATAGTATGATTTTTGCTTAATTTCTTGTATACTATACGAAAAATAAATTGATACTACCTTTACTTTCCAAGCCCCTTGACCAATCCAAAAAGCTGTCGTACTGCCAATTTTGGATGATGGGTTGCAAGCTTCAGCATATTTGATAATCCAAAATCTGCCTTGATAAAATCTAAAAATTCATCAGGTCTTAATTCCTTAATTATGTCTAATTCTTTGTCCCATTGTTCATCTGTAAGACCAATCCATCTATCTTGCACCCTTCCTGCGGATTTTATTTTGGATTCAATTTCTTGTCTCCAGTGTTCCTCATAAGGTAATAATGCATTTTCATCTGTTTTTCCCGATTTTAAAGCAGCAGCAGCAACATTTCCTGCAATTCTGCCAAATTTTATTGCATATCTTATCCCCTCTAATACCAATGGGTTTGCCTGTCCTGCAGAATCACCTACCATGATTAAATTATTGTAAACAGTTTTTCGAGAAAGGCCATCATTTGGAATTAATCCATAATGAAATTCAATGGGGGTGATTTTGCCTAGTCTGCTAATTGGACCTTGCTTTGATTCTATTAAATCCTTTAACCGCTCGGTTGGATCAATTGATGATTCAGGTTTTCCTACTCCTACCCCAATTCTAACTATGTCTTTACTTACGGGAAAAATCCATGCGTATCCTGCGGGAGAATACTTTTGCCCGACCATCAACCACCATGTTTCAGGATCAACATTCTCTGCCTTTACTTCATATTCTGCACCAGCTCCGAATCTTTCCCATTGAGTAACTAATCCCATTGATTTACAGACAACTGATCCAAAACCACTTGCATCAATAATTATCTTGCCAAAAAATAATAACTCCTCTTTGGAATTGGCGGCAACAACTCCAATAATATCTCCTTTTTTATTTTTAATAACATCTTTTACAATAGTTTTTATGAAAATATCGGTTCCTTTTTCTTTAGCCTGTTGGGCTAACCATCTGTATGTCTTCCTTACATCTAAAACTGCTGCTTGAGCAATAGAATCACTTATGGTTACTTCGTTATTGGGAGAACAAAATGAATAATTTTTGATTGGATTAAAGCAATCATCAGGAATTCCAAATTCTTTGATATTTTTTATCCATGTTACCCCACTTGTTCTAACAGTTTCTGCAATCGATTCTTCTTTTTCTAGTAAAGCTACCTTGACACCGTTTTGAGAAGCTTGATATGCCGCTGAAGATCCAGCAGGCCCTGCACCAACGACAACTATATCGTAGTAGAATTCTTTACTCAACTATCCTAATTTCCTCCTCTTGAATATAATTTTGAGGTATTTTGTATTCCGATAAACTATTTTTTTAAAACTGGACTACCATTAACATCATACTCTCTCTCAGAATCAAACGTGGTTGTATGTGCCCAATCTCGGTGCATATAACTCTGAGTTTCTCCTTCTTTTTTCCTACAGAATTTTTTATGGATTGTATCTTCGATCTTCAAAGTATCTTCATTTTCATGAAAAAGTCGTTTTCCACAATCTTCACATATTATTTCAGGCACAAAATTCATTGATATCAAATCTATTTAGATGTTTCAAAAACGGACTAGATCTTTAATTTCTTTAAACTGTGAGGCTAATTTTTTCGACGGTCTTTTGAAAACCGAAACTTTAGATGGTTAATTTACTTTAATTTTGTTATTGGAGTATTCATCCATTATTTCTTTTGCAATGTGGAGTGCAATTACAGTGATAATCATTGGCATTACAAGCTTTAGCTACAAGGCTTATCTTGGAAGAAAAAAAAATGAGACTTCTACGTCTTGAAAAAAAGGGATTACGTGGATTAGCAATAGCTGAAAGCTTTATGCAAAATTCCGAAAAATCTATTTTAACTGGAGTTGTCATGAGAAGAGATTTTGTGATTGATGGATTTGTCTTCGGAAGTGCAACTGTAAATGGCGATGATGCTACTGAAAATATTATTAAAATGTATGATGATTTAAAAAGACCTGATATCAGTTACGTGTTGATTTCTGGACTGATACTTTCTTTGTATAATGTTGTTGATATTAAAAAAATTTACAAGGAGTTGAAGATTCCAGTGATTGGATTAACCTATAATGATTCAGACGGAATTGAATTTTCTATCAAACAACATTTTCCTGATTCATATAAATCAAAAATTAAAAATTATAAAAAACTCGACATTAGGAAACAAATTACTCTGCACACATCTTCTGAGATTTTTGTGAGAAAAGAGGGATGCACTTTAAATGATGTAAGACATCTTTTAGATGGTTTGACTTTGCAAGGATCTTTTCCAGAACCAATCCGTGTGGCGCAACTATTAGCAAAATCAATACTTCAAAAGGGATTATCCTTCTGATGCAGTTTTTCCGCCATCTACATTTAGAATTGTACCTGTAATCCAATTTGCCTCTTCTGAGGCTAGAAACAAAACTGCATTTGCGACATCCCGAGGTTCTCCAATTCTTACTAGAGGAATTCTCTCTTCAATTACCTTTCTTGCTTGAGGATCATCGAGATATGGTTTAATCATTCCTGAATTAATTATTCCTGGATTAACACTATTACATCTGATGTGTCTTCGTGCATATTCTACTGCAATTGCTTTTGTAAACATGGATAATGCAGCTTTGGTAGCAGAATATGCAGCAAGATGTACCCTTGGTATTGCTCTCTCACCTGATATAGAGCCAATATTTACAATTGCCCCACTCTTAACATCTGACATCTTTGTTAGAACTATTTTTGTCATGTGAAAAACACCAAAAAGATTAACATCAATTAATTTCTTGATTTCTGAATCCTCCATTTCATGAAAATGGACAGGATCATTAATTGCCCCTGCATTATTTACAAGAATGTCTATGGATCCATAATTATCAATTATCTGGTTCACCGTCTGAACTACTTGAGATTCGTTTGTTAAATCACAGGACATTGAAGCTGTTTGTCCCTCATTACCAATCTCTTTTCTTGCAGCTTCTAATTTTTCGAAATCACGTGCAATCATAATCACATTGGATCCTTCCTCGGCAAAACGCTTGGCTATCTCTTTTCCGATATCACTTGATGCTCCAGTAATGATTGATACTTTATCTTTTAATCTCATAATAAAATTTAATTGTTGTAACTTATAGAATTTGTGGTGATTTCTAGCCATAAAATCGATTAATTGAGATCAAACCATTTTATTTATTTTTTTTAGGTATGCTAATATTCCCGTATAATCTAATTTACCAAATCCTTCTTTGACTGCATTTTCGTATACTTCTTCGGCTTTTTTTGTCATTGGCAATTCAAGTCCCAATGACTTGGATGCCTGTGAAATGGTATTGATGTCTTTTTTTAGATTTTCAAGAGTAAATGTTGGCTCAAAATTATCTTGTATCATCTTGAAGGCTTTATTCTCACTCATTCCGGTTTTAAAATAAGTGGAGTTTAATATTTCCAAAAAAGTTTCGGGATTAATATTCATCCCTCTTGTTAATGTAATTCCTTCAGAAATTGCAAGTGCCAACATTGTAATTTGTAGATTCATTGCTAATTTTATAGAATGGGCAGTTCCGCTTTCTCCTAAAAAGAAAACCTTGGTGGCAATCGTATCGAGGAGTTTTTTACAACTATCAAAGGTATTTTTGTTTCCTGAGGCCATCATAATCAACTCCCCATTTATTGCGACATTTGGTCCTCCCATAACTGGTGTATCGAGCATTGAGATGTCATGATTAGAAAATTTCTCAGCATTATTTTTTGAATTTATTGGATTAATGGTACTCATATCACACACTATCAAACCTTTATGATTTCCATATACTATTCCATCTTTTTCAAATGACACGTGATTTACTGCATTTGCATCCTTTACAACAATTATTACTATGTCAGAATTTTCTCCAACTTCTTTTGGTGTAGAGACAACACATGCTCCATTTTTTTCTAATTCTATTGTTTTATCACTTGTCCGATTAAATACTGTTAATTGATACCCCGAGTGTAACAAATGAATCCCTATTGCATTTCCTAGCATACCGGTTCCAATCAAACCAATTTTCATTTTTTTCTAATTGGAAATTTTGATTATGATAATTAATGCCTTTCCTCATTTTTTATTTTCCATTGGTGATTTCCAAATCTAGATATTTCGAATTCCAATTGTCCAATGGTTCTATCTCCTTTTCGAACTTTGGCAAAATCAAATTTTTTTATTTGATAAATTCGTTCAGTAGGTTTGTATCCTCCCTCGATGACTTTAATTTTAAATCGTTTACTAGCTTTGATTATTAATTTTCGAGCAGTTTTTACATCCCCTATCCATGAAAACATTTCAAATTCCCCAAAGTTTTGAGTAATTACAGAATATCCATACAATCTTGCTTCAAATTTTTTATCTTTTGATTGGTCATTTAGCCATGTAATTACCTCTTGACCATAACCCTTTTCAATTCCATAGGTTTCAGAATCTTTCATATCTAAAAAATGGTAAGCTGCCAATCCATAATAATCATTTTCCATTTATGTTAAACTAAAATACAGTTTATCTGTTAAGGAAATATGCTTACAATTGATTGTCGAGATGTAGAATCGATAAAAAACGAATTATTAGTCTATGTCTCAGATCAAGTAGCAGCAATTCCTACTCTAAAAACAAATGAATTTGTTTTATCTGCTATTGAGGATGATGACACTATTGACACTAATGAGGTAATAACTTCAATTAAAGAATTTCTAGATTCAATAGGAGAGGGAAATAATTTTGCTGTGATCTCTACTAATCAAATTGTCAGTATAAGGTCCATTTCCGGTAAGAAAATTAAACGTGATCCCATTCCACAACCTCAAATGTTCTCATGCCCCCATTGTGGTTTTGTTACTCGTTTTGAAGTAGAACATAATGCACACATGAAGATCCATTATCTCTAACTCGTTAAAATATCATTTGAAAATTAATCTTTTATCAAAATGTTCAAAAAAAAAATAGGAAATTTTTAAATTTACATATTTCCGTTAAAGATGTTTATACATAAAATTCAGTTCACTAAAACTCATTATTTTTACAATTGGTATTCTAATTGGTTTGTTCAAAAAACATTTTTCAATATTTGGGTTAATTTAACTAAAAGAAAATTGGAATCTATTTTATAGCATTTTTTCTTTTATTGAAGTTAAACAGGATCTTTATAAGCACTAATTGTAAGAAAGAATATTGGACAAATCAATTAAAAATAAAGTTACAAAGGTTTATTGTAGCAAATGTGATTTAATATTTGAAAATAGAGCAAAATTTGAAAAGCATTTAGATGCTCATTATTCAAATGTTGTATGCGAGGCGTGTCCTGTAGATACAGCAATTGCAAAATTTATGAACTTGTTTAGGCGAAAATCCCCCAATAATTTGGAATAAGTTTTTTAAACAATTTTTGGAGATAATCTGCATGAAAAAGAAGGGAGTAATTATTGGTGCAATTGTAGCTATTATTACAATTGGACTAATTGCGACTTATTCGTCTTCTACTGAAACTGTAAATTTGGACATGGGTAGAACTCATGGGGATGTTTCCACAGCTATGGGATCCCCAATTTTGGGCGACCCTTCAGCTCCTATAACCATTGTAGAATTTGGAGATTTTCAGTGTCATGCATGTTATAATTGGTTTCATACTCACAAACCTGCAATTTATGAAGACTATATAGCAACAGGAAAAGCTAACCTTGTTTTTGTAGATTTGGCTTTCTTAGGGCGTGATTCTCCAATTGCATCTCAAGCCGCTTATTGTGCTGAAGACCAAGAACGATATTGGGATTATCATGATTTATTGTACAATTCTCAGGAACCTAAAATTGATAATGGATGGGCCAATTCTGAAAGCTTGAAAAATTTTGCATTTAGTTTAGGTCTTGATATGGATTTGTTTGAAAGCTGTCTTGATTCAGGTAAATATTCTAAAAGAGTTCAATACAATGTAAGTGAAGCTAAAAAACATAATGCACGGGCAACTCCAACATTTATTATCGTTGGACCTGATGATCAACAAGAACAATTTCAAGGTGGACAGCCCTATAGCACCTTTAAAAAAATTATGGATAATATGATCTGATTTGGTTGAAACTTTAAAAATTGTTTTTTCTAATTTCCAATATTCAATATTAGCAATTGGAATATTTGTTTCCATGTTAATCGGATTGCTTATTTTATCTGAATTTATTTTCATTGAGCCTTATTTTATAGCACATATTCCACAAGGAACTGAATTTGGATTTTCCCTAATTGTTATTTTATCTGGTTTGTCTGCCCTAGTTCTTCCAATGAATATCTATAGAATTAACATCTTGAAAAATTCTAAAGGAAAAATGGGAGGAAGTGTATTTGGCTCATTTATTGGAGCAGCTGCGGGGGCATGCAGTTGTGGTCCTGTAGGATTTGCAATTATCTCTACTTTTGGGAGTGTGGGTGCAACATCTATGGCATTTCTTACAAACTATGAAATTCCTATTCGAATAGCTGCAATTGGATTATTGGCTTTAACTTACTATGCTACAGTTAAATCATTAAAAGTCGAATGTAAACTCAAACCCAGATAGGCCCCAGTATGTTGTAATGAGAGTTTTTTGGGACAAAAAGATCTTCAAAATATTCAGGATGGATTATTTTCGCCAATATTTCCAACCCTGTTATTGTTCTGATGCTCGGTTTGCTAAAAAAGGAATTTGCATCTACTGCAAATATTTTTTTATTTTTAACTGCTTGTAATTGACTCCATTCTTGATTATTTTTTAGGATTTTATTGTATTCTTCGAATGTTCTTTTTGCGTTAAAGCCACATGGCATAAAGATGATAATTTCAGGATCAGACTTCTGTATCTCATCAAAGTCCATTTTTCTTGAACGTTGTTCTTTTTCACTTATCAAGTTGATTCCCCCTGCATATTCTACCATTTCTGGAATCCAATGACCAGCAGTGAAAAAAGGCTCAATCCATTCAATGGCAAGAACTTTGGGTTTTTTTCTGTTAATTTTTTTTTTCACGTGTGAAATTCTTTCCTCAAGTTTTAATCTAATATATTCAGATTTTTTACTTCTCTCGAGAATATCTCCAATCTCTGTTACAAATGTTAAAATCCCATCTAAGTTATGGGGATCCATAGAATAAACTGTAGGTTTTCGAGGAAGTATTGACACTGCTTTGTCGACCTGATTCACATGTGCAGCACAAACTTCACATGTTTTTTGAGTAATTATGAGATCAGGGTTAGCTTCTAGGAGTTTTTTTTCATTTAAAATAAAAATTTCTTTTCCTTTGTTCAATGATTGACAGATTTGATTGTCAATCTCGATACTTGATAAATTATCTGAATCTACAACTGAATTAATTATTTGAGGTTTTGCCTGAGCTTCGCTTGGGTACTTGCACTCATGTGTAACTCCATAAAGTAGATCTTGACTTTCTAATTCATAAATTAATTCAGTAGCACTTGGCAAAAATGAAACAATCCTCATGACTTTCACAATGTTTCCAGTGATTTTGTTCTTTAAACATTATCTGAATTTAGTTAAATATTGACATTCGGCAAGTTAATAGGCAAATTTTAGTCACAAGCATCAATGTTGTCTAGCTCTCAAGATATTCGTAGATCTATTTTAGCAAAATGGCACGAAAATCTTTCTAAATATGGTAATCTGTTTTCTTCTGATTCAATTAGTGGGAGCAGCCCTCCATCTGTTTTTGTCGGCTCTTATAATTATCCCAAAGTATTCGTAGGTCCAATGGTTCCGCCAGTTCACGGTGATACAAGTTTACTTGATACTCCTGAAAAATGGATTGGAAAATCATTAGAAGAAATTGTAAATTTTAGGCTAAAATTGGTCCGTGGAATTCAAAAAATTTCTGTAAATTCAACTGAAGGACGATACATTGAAGATTTGCAAGAAGTTACAATGTCATCAAAGCCCATAGACTCTGACCTAGAATTTCGAAAATCTACCTCAAGTATTTCACTTGATGGTGAAAGCGCCCCATTTGGACCAGTAGGCGAGATAAAATCTGCCAAATTTTCTAATTCTTCTACTACCAAACATATCGAAAAAACATTCTATGATAAAGATTTGGTAGCAAATGATGCGATAGTGCATTTGTATAATTCTGGAATAGATATTTCTCAAATACAAAAATGTTTTAGTATGGGAATGTTGGGCAAAAAAAGAAAACTCGTTCCTACTAAATGGAGTATCACTGCTACTGATGATATTATTTCAAAGTCATTAACAGATAAAATTCTAGATTTTAGCTTTATCGATTCATGTCAGGTTTTTTATTTTGAACATTTGGGAAATTTATTTTCTGTTATATTGTTTCCTCATAGATGGATATATGAAATGATAGAGGCTTGGTATTCTAGTGGTATCTTGGGATTTGGTTCTGATCATGAAGATGCACGAGGAATTAATCACCCTCCCGCTATTGCAGGCGCATACTTTGCCGCAAAATTATCTGTAGTTGAATTTCTTTCTAAAAATAATATTCAATCAGGTGTAATAATTTTAAGGGAAATAAGACCAGAATATGCTATTCCAGTAGGAGTCTGGCAAGTACGAGAGGGAATTAGAGAAGCAATGAAGAAAAAACCCATTATTGCAGATAATTTTGATCATGCCCTTTCGTTGGCCTCAAAAAAAATGAGTATTAGTAAATCTGAGTGGGTTTCTCATAGTAATATCGGAAGGTTGATGAGGCAAAAAACCATCTCTGATTTTATCTGAAGTTATTTCATATTACTTCTCCCTTGTAAAGTATAATTTTTCGTTAATATTTTTGTGGAAAATCGTCGTTGTAAAAAATGTAATAAAACCATATTGAAATCTGATAACTATGCAATAACCATATTTTTAATTAAAAACCTCCCATCTAATCAATATTATGAGCATCTACATTGTCCTGAAAAATTCTCTATTTTTGAATAAAAGAAACTTGTAATATTTATGTGCCAAATTTTAACTTAGATGTAGTGGAAAATAAAAATCTCTATTTTGGGCTGGCAGTTATCTCAAGTCCAATTTTATTTGCACTAATAGCTTTTCCGGACAGTTTTAGTCTTAGTTGGAACCAAGGTCGAGGAGGGTTTCTTTTTGCCCTGGTATTTATCATCGCTGAAATCGTTGGACTCAAAATACTAATTTCCACAAGACGACTGTTATCCGTAATTCCTTTGGCAATTATTATCATAACTTACATTATTGGTTTGGAATATGGTCTTAGAGATTATATTTTAAATTCTGCAGAACAATACAATGTTCAATTAATTTATTCTTGGACCTGGATGTGGGACTTTATCATAATGGCAATTTTTGTTATGGTTGCCTTGACTATTTTTTTTGGCAAACGATGGATTCGTATAGCCCCTGCAGGACCAATTTTCTTAGGGGGAAGCGCAATAATTCTTTCCCTAGATGCATTCTTTCCCTATGATACATTAGGTCCTCTACAATACGTTGTACCATATTTAGTCCAGGCAAATGTTTGGCTGATTGGAGTTTTTGATCTTGGAGTTGCAACTGGTCGGGACAATATAATGTTCCTAAAAGGTGATTTTGGTTCTATGGTTCTTCAGGTATTTTGGCCATCAGCAGGAGTTCATAGTATAATTATCTATTCTCTTGTAATGGGGGCGTTTTTGCTAAAAATGAATATCCCTAGAAAGCGTAAATCGATCTATTTCACTCTTGGGATAATTGGTACAATTATTGTAAACATGATAAGGATTTTTGCGTTATCTTGGTATGCTCTAAAAGTAACCACGAATGCAGAAAAATGGGAAGAATTTCATTCTGTTGCAGGAGAAATAATGTTTTTGCCCTGGCTGTTTGTCTTCCTTTTAATCGTAATTTTGATTGAAACTAGGCGACTCAAAAAACTAGAGACTAAGAGTACTAAAAATAACTCGTAATACTACTTTGATCTTTAACCTCTGAGAGTTCAGAGACTTTAACTCCTACTCTTCTGATTGGTACCTTTTGCTCTTCTAACGCATCTTTTAGTAATTGGTCTGCATTTTTTTCTAATTCGCTTAAACTTGATGTTGAATTTTTTAGAGATTTTGATTTGGTTTTATTAGATAAATCTGATTGTATTAATTGAATTCCAACTGATTTGAATAATTTATTTTCATTTAAAATAACTACATGTACTTGTGCACATAATTTTTTTAGGTTTTCAAAAATAAATTCAAAATCGAGTGAGTCTCTTTTTAAGGTCATAACTTTACTATATTGAGTATTTTGTTCCCTCTTCTTTACTGGTTCTTTATCTATTCCTCTAATTGCATTAAATATGTACGTTCCATTTTTTCTTCCAAATTCTTTATTGAGTGTAAATACATCTAAATTCTTTAGTTCTTTAATTGTTTGAAAATTCATTTGAGAAAATCGCTCTTCTGTTTTTTTACCAATTCCAGGAATATCTCTAATCTTCATGGGCTCTAAAAATTCATCAATTTTTTCAGGTAATACAACAGTTAGTCCATCTGGTTTTTTAAAATCTGAGGCAATTTTAGAGATTAATTTATTGGGTGAAATTCCAATTGAGCATGTTAGGTTTAGTTTATTTTTAATTTCTTTTTTTATCTCTAAACTCAAATTCTCTGCTTTTTTCCAATCTAACTCTACTTTTTTTGTTACATCCAAAAATGCTTCATCTTTACCTACATACTCAAAGACATCGCAATTCTTTTCCATAATTTCCATGGCTTTATCAGATAATTCTTTGTAGAATTCGAAATCCACAGGCAAAAAAACCGCATCTGATTGGCATTCAAGTCTTTTTTTTGCAAAGCTAATTGGAATTCCAGATTTTACTCCAAACTTTCTTGCATTGTAATTTGCAGTTGCAATTGCACCACTATCACCACCTCGATCTGAAAAAACGCATACACACACAGGTTTTGATTTTAATTCTGGTTTTCTGATCTCTTCACACTGTGCGTAAAAATAATCAAAATCAATGTGGAAAACTATCCTAGTTTCCAATGTTTGATCTAACTTGTTTGATTATTACAATATTGCGTATTCATCTAAATACTTGAAAATTTCAATAATTTTGTGGATTATCCAATAACTGTCAGTGATGATGGAATTAAGATTAAACCTGAAAAAATGGAAAATGAGAAATTATATCATTGTATTTTTAAAAAAAAAATTCTTTTAGTTTTCAAAGATTCTCAAGATTTTCTTAATTGTTACGAAATTGAAGAGGAAGACTTGGTAAATGAAATTAAAAACTGCAAAAACGATGTGGAAATAGAAAAAATATTTGAAAATTACATACAACAAGAAGATATCAAAAATTAAATAAAAGCAACCAACCCTTTTGATATCCAAGGACAATCAAATTGAGTGACTCAAAAAAATCTAGAGATGCTGAAGATATTTTATCCGAATTTCAAGATTCAAAAAAATCTGGGTCACAAGCCGAACCTGAACCACAACTAGAAGCACCAGAACCTGAACCACAACTAGAAGCACCAGAACCTGAACCACAACTAGAAGCACCAGAACCTGAACCACAACTAGAAGCACCAGAACCTGAACCACAACCAGAAGCACCAGAACCTGAACCACAACTAGAAGCACCAGAACCTGAACCACAACTAGAAGCACCAGAACCTGAACCACAACTAGAAGCACCAGAACCTGAACCACAACTAGAAGCACCAGAACCTGAATCACAACTAGAAGCACCAGAACCTGAACCACAACTAGAAGCACCAGAACCTGAACCACAACTAGAAGCACCAGAACCTGAACCACAACTAGAAGCACCAGAACCTGAACCACAACTAGAAGCACCAGAACCTGAAGTGCAATCTGGAACACAAACTAAAGAGAAAACTAAATCCTTTGTTCCTGAAGAACGCAATGTAATTTACGTAGGAACCAAACCAATAATGTCATACGTTGCAGCCACACTCACACAACTTTCAACTTTCAACACTGTCACCATAAAAGCTAGAGGTAAAAGAATTACACAAGCAGTGGATGTGTCTCAAATGATAGTAAAAAGAATGGATTCTGTTGGATATGAAATAAGCGATGTACGAATTTTATCTGATTCCCTTATTTCCCAAGATGGAAAACAAAGAAATGTTTCCTCGATTGAACTTGACATTACTAAAAAATAAAAAAACTATTTATCTTGTTTTACTCTTAATTGTAATTTCAATTATTATGACATCTATGCTATTTTCTAATAGTTCCTGTGGCATAAGCCATATGGGATTAATAATTGATTTGCAAACTTATGAAAAATCCCTCGATCCAGAATTTTGTGAAGAATTGATTGAAAAGATTGATTCGTATAACATGAAATGTATGCCACAAGTAGAAATTTTAGATTGTGGTTAAAATAGAAAATAATCCCAAATTTGAGGTGTAAACCAGTTTATCGAAAGTAGGTAAAAATAGAATTTCTACATTTTACTCTCAAAAATAAGACGCTTATAGTAAGGCTTAGGATTTATTTTTTAATTCTATAAAATTTGATGATTGGATATGTGATGAAGTCATTTATCCAATTAGATATGACAAATCATGAAATAAGCCGGTTCTTATAACAAGCCAATTAATCCATATTGATCTTATCTTTGGTTTTACAAATTATCAATGCAGATACTGTCTGTGGACGTTGTGGAAGTAGTATGGTAACCGATAATGTTACTGGAGAAAGATTTTGTGGAAAATGCGGTAATGTTTTCTCTGAGACATTACTTGCTTCTGGGCCTGAATGGAGATCTTTTTCGAAAGATGGGGGTACGGATCCTACAAGAACTGGTGCACCAACATCCCTTGCGATGCATGATAGAGGACTTTCAACTATTATTAACCCGATTAACCGGGACGCATTTGGAAAGCCCCTTACATCTACCATGAAAAGCAGCATTGAAAGGCTACGAACCTGGGATAGCAGAAGTAAGGTCAATGCATCTGTAGATAGGAATCTTAGACAAGCATTAAGCGAATTAACTAGACTAAAAGACAAACTTTCACTTTCTGACTCCATAATTGAAAAATCAGCATACATTTACAGAAAAGCATTAGAAAAAGGTTTAGTCAAAGGTCGTTCAATTTCAGGAGTTATTGCAGCATCACTTTATGCTGCATGTAGAGAAACTGAAACACCAAGAACTCTAAAAGATGTTTCCTATGCAGGTAACCTTAAGAAAAAAGATGTTTCAAAATGTTATCGATTACTGCATCAAGAATTAGGACTTGTAATGCCAGTGGTTGATCCCATTCAATGTGTTGCAAGAATTGCGAGTAATCTTGGAATTACAGAAAAAACCAAACGTTATGCAGTTAAGATACTAAAAATTGCACAGGAACATGAAGAATCATCTGGAAAAGATCCAATGGGATTAGCAGCAGCAGCATTGTACATGTCATCTGTAAAGAATGGTGAAAATATTACTCAGAGAGATATTGCTGAATCTGCAAATGTTACTGAGGTAACTATCAGAAATCGATACAAAGGTCTAAGATTAGATCAGAACAAGAATTCGTAGGTTGGAAGAGAGATTTAAAATGGTTGTAATTTAAAATTGGAAAATAAAAAATGATTAAAGAAAAATGTGATAGATGTGGTTCACCTTTAGGTACTGAAAGTAGGAAAACTAAGGAAAGATTTTGTGGAAATTGTAAAAGAAAATTTCAATTACAGAGATAGATATTTGCTTTGATTGAATGATTGATTTTTTCTTGATAGTCAATAAATGTAATTCTTATTTTTTGTGCTTTTTCAGAGACTAACATTGAACTGTGGTGTGATTTATTGGCAATTATTCAATTTTATCAGATAAATTCCAGTACCTATAATATCTAAAATTTCTTTTTATCATTTCTAAATGAGATCTATGACATTCTTTAGTGAAGGGTATTTTGCTATTACCTGCTATATTAAGCCCAATTTACGCATAAAACAAGGTGAATAAGTCATTACTTCAGTATTATTGTGAACACTGTCACTATGCTCTCAAGGAATTAGATTCTAATATTGACAAGACTTGTAGTGTGGAATCATGTCCATGTTGTGGTACACTTTTGAGTGAATCACTACAACGAAAAATATTCCAAACTGTTCATTCTCCTGCAATTGTATTTCAACGAGCATCACAATTACCAAAGATAACGTTTGATATTGACAAGATTGACTCTATTTTGAATTTTCTTACACCTGATCAAAAAATATGTCTTGCAGGAATCCACACTCAAAAACTAGTAGAGCGACTGTGTGTTAGAGCACAACTCTCTTGTAGGTATGGAGGGCTTGATTCTAAAGTGCTACTAATTGATGGTGCTAATAGCTCTGATTTGTATCAATGTGTTGATTTTGCGCAACAATATGGATTAGATGTAAAAAAAATTTTATCTGGAATAATTTCATGCAGAACATTTACTGTTTATCAACTTGCAAATTTGATTGTAAATGAATTAAGTAATATGATAAAACAACATGATATAAAAATAGTGATAATCACTCACTTACTACATTTTTTTACAAATGATCCTTATTTGGACTTAAATGAAATGCAACAAATACTAAAAACAGTTGTACAGTCTCTAAAATCAATAAAAAACTGCCTGGTTGTAATTTCCTTTGGATTCCCCACTGCATTTGATGGGATGCTGTTACAGCTATTTTCAAAAACCATAACCATAAAACAAAACTATAATGTATTATCTGTCCATATTGATAATTTGGGTAAAACCCAATCAGTATTAATTGATGAGCATACATTTACGACCATACCTCAAAACTAGGTGATCTTTTGGGTAGAACAATTCCATCATTTCGTATTGCGTTATATCAAGAAGAAAAAAAATGGAAAGTATTTCGTACAGCACTTGACAGAAAAAACAAAAAAATTTTTGATGATGTATTTGCAACATCTAGACAATACATTTCAGCATGCATGATGGCTTGCAGACCAGTTAGACTGGAATCTATATTTATGGTAGTAATTTTTCATCATTTTAAGCAAATTTTGAGCCTAGGTGAGCCTGATTGAGCCTATTTCCAGACGATGATTTGCTCTCAAAGGAAATTGAATCCTGGAAGGCTTTTGGCGATAGTCTTCGTGCAGACGATAGAAAACTTTTTGATAAAATGATCAGACAATGCTACCAATACATCAAGGCAATTAATTCCAAAGGACCCACATATACAACATCCTCCTTACTAATGTCTTTAATTCTGATACAACACCAAATGATACAGTTTTTGTTAAATAAAAAATGATCCATGGATATCTTTTTGATGTATATCCATTAAATGATAAGATAGTTTTATGGATTAGAAATAAAAAAACATACAGATTAGAAATACAATGGACTCCCTCTCTTTATGTTGCATCTGATACTAGATACAAGCTAAACTTGTTACCAAAAAACCCCAGGATAATTCCTTTAATTAAAAAATACAAGTGGGTAAATAAAATTGAAAAAGTATCTGACTTGAAAGAATCCAAAGTCTTAAAATTAACTGTAAAAAACTGTTCTAATCTTACACTATTAGGAAAAACAATAGAGGAACTTGATAGATTTGGTGTGTATAGACTGTATAATGTAGATGTTCCACCTGCTCAAAGTTTTATGTATGAGAATGATCTGTTTCCACTTGGCAAATATAAAATAAATAATACATGGATGCCCCAATCTAATATTTTAGAAACTGATTACAAATTACCATCATTTACAAAAATAAATTTTAGAGTAAATGCAGAAGCTGTTAAAAAAATTCCCCAGTTTACAGATAAAATAAAATCCATTCAAATAAATGATGTTATCTTGGAGTCAGATTCTGAAGAGCAAATAATTCTTGATTGCACTCAAATGCTAAAAGACATTGATCCTGATTTTATCATGACAAAAAATGGTGACTCTTGGGATTTCCCATATCTTGCATTTAGAGCTGCAAAAAATAACATTTCAGAAAAAGTGGTCTTAGGTCGAGAAGAAAACTATCCTATTGCAATGCCAAAAAGAACTGGCACGTCATACTATTCTTATGGGCAGGTTCATTTCAAGCCTATATCTGCCCAATTATTGGGAAGAATTCACATTGATCGCTCAAATGCATTCCTATGGGAAACAGAACAATCCCTTCAGGCAATCCTTGAGATTTCACGAACATGTAGACTACCGATTCAGACTGCAGCGCGTGCATCTATTGGAAAATGCATGAGCTCAGTTCAGTTCTATAACGCTACAAAAAGAAATCTTTTGATTCCTTGGAAGCCTATAGTATCTGAGATTTTTAAAACAAGAATGGATTTATTGGTAGGAGATCGTGGTGGTCTTATCTTGGAGCCACGCGTTGGTGTACATGAAAATGTCGGAGAGATAGATTTTGCATCTTTGTTTGGAAATATAATGCTTCAAAAAAACATATCAGCCGAGACAATAAATTGTAAATGTTGTCCGGATTCTATTAATGTGGTACCTGAACTTGGATATAATATTTGCAAAAGACAAGGAATTATTCCACAGTCTTTGCATGTATTATTAGAGAAAAGAAAAAAATATACTGCATTAATAGAGTCAACAAAAAATAAACAAAAATCAGAAATGTTTAAACAACGAAAGGCTGCACTAAAATGGATTCTAGTTACATCATTTGGATATTTAGGTTTTAACAATGCAAAGTTTGGAAGAATTGATGCTCATATGGCAGTATGTGCATTTGCAAGAAAACTATTACTACAAGCAATAAAGATTGCAGAAGAAGAAGGGTTTACAATATTGCATGGTATAGTTGATTCATTATGGGTGTACAAGAAAAACTCAACTGTTCATGATTATGAAATGTTAAGAGACGTAATTGCAAAAAGAACAGAATTTGATTTATCTCTTGGTGTGTATAACTGGATTGTATTTTTACCTTCAAAAAATAATTCAAATCTCCCTGTTGCAAATAGATATTTTGGTGCAAACAAAGATGGCAAGTTAAAACTTCGTGGTATTGAAACAAGACGACGTGATATACCGAAATTTTTCAAAGAATGCCAATATGATATTTTGAATTTATTTGCAAAATGTAGCACTTTATCAGAAATTAAAGAGCAATTACCTGAGGCCAAATCCATACAAAATCGGTACAAAAAACGGCTTTTTAGGCATGAATTATCCATAAAAGATCTTGCATTTACAAACAGGGTAACGCGTGGAACTGGACAACACAAAAGCAACACAATTCAAGCAGACTCTATACGTCAGCTAGAGTTAGAAGGTCGTAATATTGATCCTGGACAAAAGATTCATTATGTGATTAGTGATTATTCTAGAAAAATCTCTCATCGTGCAGTCCCAATTGAATTTGCCAAAAACTATGATGCAAAAAAATATTCACAACTACTTGATGAGTGCTGTAAATCTATCTTGGATTCATTTGATAATTAAAATTCCAATTTTTGTTGTTTTTTCTCATCCCATACTAGTTCAGATAATCCTAATTGAATCCTCAAAGTGTTTGCAGTGGAAGGACCAAATCCTTCAAAGTGATTGTTTGTCATGATAATGGCCGATTCTAATTTTAGTTTTTTTATCCTCTCTGACCATTTTTGGATTACTTGTGTTTTATCCATTATTATTTTACCAAATTCTGATTCAGGGATACTTCTATCTCCAATTAGTCTAATGTACACATAGTCTGCAGTTATTTTAGAAGGATTGTTTACGCCTTGTATCTCGTTCCATACTAGACAATAATTATTTTCTTTTAAATAGTCAAAAGCATCATTAGTAAACCACGATTCATGACGTCCTTCAATGGGATACCTAACGTCTGGTGGTAAGTATGAGAATAATTCATCTAGTCTTGGTTTTGCTTCTTGGAAGGATAATGATGGTGGTAATTGTAATACCAGAGCAAGAACCTTGTCGTGCATTGGAACAAGTGATGATAAAAATGCAAAGACATGTTGTTTTACATTTTTTAATTTTTTCTCATGTGTAATAATTGATGGGAACTTTGCCGTAAATTGAAATGATGCGGGAGTTACAGCATTCCATTTTTTTGTAATACTGGTATCTGGAATTTTGTAATATGTAGAGTTTATCTCAGTTATGGGAAATATTTTAGAATAATACTCTAACCAGTCTGATTTTGGTAATTTTTTTGGATAAAACGTACCTGACCAACCATCGTAACTCCATCCAGTACAACCAATTTTAACTTCCATGACTTACCAAAAAATAAATTAGAATAAAACCTTAAATTTTCTGCAAATTAAAAAAAATAATTCAAATACAATATTGACAGTAGATTTTTAGATTATTACCGATCAAATAAGTACACACTATTTTTTTAAATTGTAAGAAGTTTTTATGACAAATAATTACGCTTAAATAATTTTCTGCCCAAATAAATCTGCAGATAAGTCAAACGAGTTGTCACCAAGAAAATCTATCTCAGGTTTGGTCTTAAACTCTAGTTTCGGATGCGATAAGGTATGATCAACTCTGAAACTTGATTTATCTGAAATATTTTACCTTATCTATACATGGTATCTTTTAGGTGTCTGGCCTCGTCTATTTCTGTTTTAATTACCTGTTCTACTTTTTCTGCTTCTCTCTGAAGGGAGGTAATATCGCATGCTGTACCTGGAATTAATTGAGACATGGCCATGCAAAGCTTTGCACTTGATCGAAAGTCTGGACTTGTACCATCAGAGGAAAAGAGAATCACAATGACATCTTGCTGATTTAAATTCCCTTCGTTGAGCAATACTCCAGGAATCCCGGGTATGGTTCCATGCTCTAGATTGTTTAAACCTGCTTCTTTAATTTTTTTTCGGCTATTTTCAGTACTTCCAACTGCAATTATTTTGCCACTATTTTCTGTGGAATTTATTGGCACACTACTTACGATAAGAGATATTTTTTCTTTTTTTGCCCAGTTTAGCATTTTTCTTGCAATAACTCTTTGAAGTGAATTTTCTACGGCAATATGTGACAAAAAGGCTGCTACCCTTATTTTGTCATTTACAAATAAACGGGCAGGATAATTTGGTTTTCCATTTTTAATCAAACTAATTGGGGGAAAAACATCTGAATCCATTATTCCGGCAAGTTTGAATTGGGAAGTCTGTATCATAGATTCAGTTGCAATAACACTACTTAATCCAACTGATGGAAAGCCGTCAATTAGATATCCTCCTTCTAAATTAAGGGGTCTCAATTCTTTAATTATTATTCTAGGATACAATGTTTTATCTAAAATTCTATTGAATAATAATTTTTATTAAAATCTATTAGCTATTTTTTTAGTTTTGATACCAGGGCAGCATAAAGAAATGGTAAAATGGTTGTCACCTCAGCATGTAATGTAGTCTCTTTTGCTTTTGGTGTAACTTTACCCCACGAAACTGCTTCTCTTACCAGAGCCCCACTCAAACTCCCATCAAATTCTTGTGCAGTTGTTATGTAAAATGCATAATCTAATCCTTCTCTATATTGATTCCACCATAACGTGTGGTGTTTAGATATTCCCCCTCCTATCATTAGTGCTCCTGATTTTTCTGCTTTAAAGATTAATCCTGATAACAAATTTGCATCCTCTAACAAATTTAATTTAAAGTCGTTATGTTTTTGCGAAAACATCCAGATTTGACTTCCAACCGCCCCGTCCATAATTCCAGGAACTATCACATCTACATTATTCTTAGTGGCCCAATAAAGAAAAGAGTCCTCTCCCAAATTACGTCCTATCATTTTACATATGTCTGATGATGACATTTCTTTTACACCCTTTTGATATTCTTCCTCCAAAAACGATTGAATTTTTTCTTCGATTAAGGGACCATAACTATCCATTGGAACCAAAACGTTTCCTAATCTATGGATGTTCTGCTCTGCTAATTCTTTATCATCCATAGTAAAAGATCCTTCTTTGTAATTTGAATAATGTCGTGCAATATCATGATCTAGTGCTCCACAAGTAGTAATTACAACGTTAAACCAATTATTTTTTAGCATATCTTTGATAATTCCACGAGTACCAGTAGAAATTAAAGCTCCAACAAACGAAATAAATTTCAGACATTTCTCATCGGGAATCATTTCTAATAAAATCTCAAAGCCATTTGAAAGATTTACTGCTTCAAAACCTCCTGCAGTGGATAATTCCTCAAAGATTTTTTCAACTGTTGTATCAGAATTGATTCTAACATCTTTGACAGGACGACCTGGGGTTATCATGGTTTAAATTTTTTAGTCAAGTATAAAATTCAACCTTGGAACTCTAAATAATATTCCTAAGAAAACTTTTAACCCGCCAAGTACACAATATTTCGATTGACGGGGAGAATAAAGGTTGGATTAATAGGAATTGGTAATTGCTTTTCAGGTTTAATTCAAGGAATAGAGTACTATAGACAAAATCCCTCGCAAGAAGTAACTGGAATAATTCATGCTAATTTAGCTGGATATGGCATTCATGATGTTGATTTTGTCTGCGGTTTTGATGTTGGGGCAAATAAAATTGGTAAACCACTCAATGAGGCAATATATGAATATCCTAACATGGTTGATTGGATTCCAAAAGACTCCATGCCAAAGACTCCTGCCAAAGTATACGAAAGCCCTGCATTGGATGGAGTTGGGTTATGGGTAGAAAACAGGATAAAGCCAATCGAAAGCACAAAAACAGATGAAGAATTAGCCAAAGAAATCAAAGGAATTCTAAAGGAAACCGGAGTTGAAATTTTAGTATCTTATTTACCTGTAGGTTCAGATAAGGTAACTGAGTTTTGGGCACAAATTTGTCTTGATACTAATACTGCCTTTGTAAACTGTATTCCCTCATTTATTGCATCAGATGAAAAATGGGCCAAAAAGTTTGAAGACAAAAACATTCCAGTAATTGGAGATGATATTAAGGGTCAAGTCGGTGCAACAATTGTTCATAGAACACTAGCTAAATTATGCAGTGATCGCGGAACTAAAATTGAGAAAACATATCAAATTAACGTTGGGGGAAACACGGATTTTTTAAATATGAAAGAACAGGATCGACTTGCTTCTAAAAGAATTTCTAAAACAGAAAGTGTTCAAAGTCAGCTTGCCACTAGACTTGATGATGATCAAATTTATGTTGGACCATCTGATTTTATTCCATTTTTGGGAAATACCAAACTAATGTTTATGCGAATTGAAGGAAGACAATGGGCGAATATTCCCTATAATATGGAGGTTCGTCTCGAAGTAGATGACAAAGCAAACTCTGCTGGAATAGTAATTGATGCCATAAGATTGGCAAAAATTGCTCTTGACCGAGGTGTAGGCGGTCCAATTAAACCTGCTAGCGCATATTTAATGAAACATCCTATAGAGCAAATGGCAGATGTAAAAGCAAAGGAAGACTGCGAAAGTTTTGTAGCTGGAAAATAATTATTTTTTGATTTTATCTATCTAGTTTCGCTATATTTTTTAATTTTCATGACTGAAAACATGTTATAGATCTCACAATTTTCATCTAATTGATGCTCAAGCACTGATAGGCAACTGTAATTTTTGAGTATAATGGGGAGTCTATTTCAAACAAAGTCACCATTACGAAAATTTTGATAGTAAAACAAGAAAAATTCCTCAATTATGTCAACTAAACTTGTTAAACATCGATTATCCTATCATTTTGGGAAAATATAGCATTGGTACATATTAAAAAAGTAGAAATCTTTGGATTCAAATCCTTTGGGTTTAAGAACACTACTGTACAATTTGAACCTGGATTAATTTCGATATCCGGACCAAACGGTTCAGGAAAAAGCAACATCCTTGATGCTATTATTTTTGCAATGGGTGAAAATAAACCAAAAATAATGCGTGTAGATAAACTCCGATCTCTAATTCATGATATAGAAGGAAGTAGACATGGCCCCAAAATGGCAAGGTCTAGCGTTCACTTTGATAATTCTGATCGAAAAATCCCTGTAGATTCAGATAACGTTGAAATCACAAGGGAGATGGATGATAAAGGTGAAAATAGTTATTATCTAAACAAAAAGAAAACAAATCGTAGTCAGATTCTAGATCTTTTAGATGTGGCAAATGCTGGCTTGGGACAATTAAATGCAGTCCAACAAGGAACAGTTACAAGAATTTCTGAATTCACTTCTGAAGAAAAGCGAAAAACCATTGAAGATTTAATTGGTCTGTCATATTTCGATGATAAAAAAACAGAATCACTAAAACAGCTTGATGATGCAGATAGAAGACTAGAAATTGCACTTGCAAAAATGGGAGAAATTAAAAAAAGAATTGACGAGTTGGAAGAAGAACGAAATCAAAAACTTAGAAGTGATATTTTACAACGAGAACTTAATAGATACAACGCGATTAGTGCCGCCAATAAAATGCAAGTTGTATTGACGCAAAAAACTTCAAAAGAGATTTTGTTACATGATATTATTTCTAAAATTAAAGTTTTTGAAGATGAAAGAACCGAAATTAGAAAAGAAATTGACGATTTAGATTCTCAAAAATCAAATTTAATGCAAGAGGCAAATGATTATAATCAAGCAAAGGCGACAATTGACTCTGAATTAAGCCAAGCAATGCAGCAATATGAGATTTATAATAGTGAAATTATCGCATCAGGAAAAAGAATAGAGCAAATTGATTCGAGACTACCCGAAATAAAAAATGATTTAGAAATTATTTTAAAATCTAGAAATGACACTGAATTAAAAATAACGCAAATCAAAGATTCTATAAATGAAACTAATCTAAAAATTAAAAAAATTAATGAAGATATGGTTGGAATTGATTCAGATCGTGACAAAATACTTGAAGAACAATCTCAAGCATCTTCTAAAAAACTAGAGATCGACAACAAGATAAAAGAGTTAACCTCCCAACTAAATTCTGCAAAATTAAAGTTATCAAAAATTCAAAATGAAAAAGAAGAATCAGAAGGAAAAATTAGTTCCAACTCCAATAAATTATTGGAGATGGACCAAGATATCAAAACGCTTTTGATCTTAGAAACAAAACTTGCCACAATAATTAAAAATCACACGGCTACTATCTCCGAATTAAAACTTCGAATTTCAAAATTGAATTTAAAAAAATCTAAAATCATTACTGACTCTGAAGAATTAAACCTAATTCTTGAAAAGTCAAACAAAGCTGCGGCACAATATGAAACTAAAATTAAAACTGTTAAGGGAATAATGCATGAAGATTATACCATTGCAAAATTAAAGGAGGATGCTGATAAACTTGGAGTCGAGGGATTAGTTTATGAAATGATCTCTTGGGATAAAAAATACGAACGCTCAGTTTTAGCTGCCTGCTCGGATTGGATTAAGGCTATTGTTGTAAAAGATTTTGCAACTTTACTTGGAATTGCAGAGGCTGCCCGTTCTAAAAGTCTGCCAAAACTAAAAATTATTCCGTTGGATGCAATTCCTAATTTTAAATTAAATTTACCAAAACATCCTGGAGTCATTGGAATACTTTCAGACTATGTAAACTGTAGTTCTGAGTACTCTGCCCTCAAAACATTCCTATTTGGAAATGTAATTCTTACCGATTCCACCCAATCTGCCTATAGTATGTCGAAATCTGGCTACAAAACAGTCACATTAGAAGGTGAATTTTTTGAAGCAAGAGGCGGGGGTGTTGTAATCGATATTAATTCAAAAATATCAAAACTCACAAAAATCATTTCCCTTAGTTCATCCATTGATGGATTGTTACAATCAATTAATTTACTTAAAAAATATATTTTAAAGAAAAAAAATATACTAAAAAAAATCGAAGTCTCAATACAAAACTATTCTGATCGATTATCTATCTCAGATAAAGGATTATCTTCTGTTGATGAAAATTACTCAAATCTTAAATCAAGAATTCAATCTGCAAATAAAACTAGAACTCAATTGATAGATAGAATTTCAGAATTAAAACATAGAAACAAAAACCTTTCTGCAGAACTATCTACAGTTGAATCTCATGTAGAGTCACTCAATGATCGAATTTTAATTGTCGAAGAAAATTATGCAAGTGGAGAACAAACAAGAATTTCAAGTGAGTTGAATAGGATAAATTCAAAAAAATCAGAGATTGAAAAACTACACACAGCCATAATGAATGAATATAGAGATAAGTCATCACAATTGGCAGAAGTAGAATCAGAATTAAATCGATTAGCATCTCAATCTAAGGCCCTCTGCGAAGAAGAATCTTCTTTGATTTTTCAACAGCAAGAATTAAAAAATAAAATTCAAACCTTAGGACAAGAAAAGAATTTAAAAAAAGAGATTCTTGAAAAATTAAGACAAAAAGAACAAGATCTTATATCTACATCTGGTACATCAATTGGACAAATCAAAGAATTTGATGATAAATTAAAAGTTTTATCAGACAGGAATCAAACTCTAACCAAAGAAATAAACTCGTTTGAGCGACAATCGGATTCATTAAATCGTGATTTAGGAGATCTAGCAGAAACTGAAAATAGTTTACAAAAACTGCTTTCGACTTTTGGTTTTAATGCAAACATGGAAACATTTGACGTAGAACCCATAGTCCAAGGTCTCTCTACTGAATTAAATCATCTAAATGCTTTAAATGCAAAGGCTCCTGAAACTTATCTTGAGGTATCTTATGGGTATCGTTCAATGTCCACACGTAAAAATTCTTTAGAGGCAGAACGAAACTCTATCGTAAAATTTATTGAGGGAATTGAAAAGGACAAACGTCAAACTTTCTTAAATGCGTTTGATCTGGTAGATAAAGAAATTCGTTTGATCTTTAACAAAATGACTGGAGGAAATGCTTGGCTTGAACTACAAAATGAAGATGATATATTTAATTCTGGAATTTCATATTTGATTCAATTCCAAAACAAACCAAAAAGAGAATCTACTTCCATTAGTGGTGGTGAAAAAACTTTGGCAGCGATTGTATTTGTACTGGCATTACAAAAATTAAAACCATCTCCATTTTACTTGTTTGATGAAGTTGATGCACATCTTGATGCACCAAACGCTGAAAAATTGTCCACTATCTTAGAGGAACGATCAAAAGAAAGCCAATTCATTATGGTCTCTTTAAAAGATTCTGTAGTAAACAAAGCAAAACTCATTTATGGTGTATATCCAAAAAATGGAGTCTCCCATGTTGTTACTTACAAAGACAAGCGAATGCCATCCGTAAAAACTTCTTAATCTAGATTAACATAACACGCAAATGCATGGTCTTTGTCAATTGTTTTTAATTCTGGCTCTACACTACACTTGTCAATTACATAAGGACAACGTGCACTGAATTTACATCCTCCATGAATCTCTGCGCTGGTTGGTTCTTTTATTCGGATTTTTCTTTCCTTGTTTACATTTTCAGGATCTGGTTCTGAAATTGCATCAAGCAAAGATTGAGTGTAGGGATGTTTGGGGTTGAACAAAACATCGTCTATTTTTCCCATTTCTACGATTTTCCCCATATATAATATTCCTATACGTTGACCAAAATATCTGGCAGTCGCTAAATCATGTGTAATGTAGATAAAAGAAATCTGGTATTTTTTTTGCAATTCACGCATTAATTCCAGCATTTCGGCTCTTATTGATACATCAAGCATAGATACAGGTTCATCAGCCAAAATCACTTTAGGGTTTATTGCTAATGCTCTTGCCAATACCACCCTTTGTCTTTGTCCACCTGAAAGCATATGGGGATATTTTCGAATTATATCCTCGGGAGGTTCAAGCTTTACTTCTTTTAGAACCTCCAATACTCTTTTTTTCCTTAACTCTGAATTTCCAATATTATGAATTTCAAGGGGTTCAGATACAATGTCAAGTATCTTCATACGTGGATTTATTGAATCATATGGATCCTGATGAATCATCTGACAATTCAAACGTATTTTTTCTAAACTTTTACTATCATTTCCAATTTCATTTCCATCAAAAATTATTTTTCCTGAATCAGAGATAATAGATTTTAGGATTAATTTTGCAATGGTAGATTTTCCAGATCCTGATTCTCCTGCTAAAACGAATACTTCTCCTTTATTTAGATGAAAAGATACATCATCGACTGCTTTTACTTTGGATATTTTGGAACTAAACAATTGTTTTTTAATGTAATATTTTTTTAAATGCTCTACTTTTAAAATCTCATTCAATAATTACTCTAAAAACTAGAAGTATATCAAGAAATTGCAAGTATTTGTAAAAATTTGGGATAAAGAATTTATGTTGTTTAAAGGTTGAATTAATATTTGAGTGGAGCACTTCAAACAAATCCAATCTATAAAAAATATGTCATTGATGACAATCTTCGATATTTTAAACCCCATTCCACAAAAATTGAAAAAACTTTTGCTGATGAAATATGTGCAAGTTTGGCGGAAAATTCTAAGTATATCAATCCAAAATTTTTTTATGATAAAAAAGGATCTGAATTATTTGAAAAAATTTGTGATCTTTCAGAATATTATCCCACTAGAACCGAAATTAAAATTTTAAAAAACCTAAAACCTGATTTAGCTAAATATCTTGATAAATCTTTTAGATTAGTTGAATTAGGTAGTGGTTCTTCTACAAAAACACGCCTAATTTTAGATATTTTTGCTCAAATTCAAAACACAATAGAATATTTCCCTATCGATATTTCTGAAATTTTAACTGAAAGTTCTGAACTACTCCAAAGAGATTACAATGGTCTGAAAATAACTGGAATTATTGATACATATGAAGGAGGACTTGAGTTTATTGAAAAATATGATGACAAGAAAAATTTAATAATTTTTTTGGGTTCTAGCTATGGGAATTTTAATCCTAAAGAAGGAAAAATCTTTTTAAAAAAAATAAATTCAATAATGAAAAAAGAAGATCTATTCTTAATTGGCTTAGATTTGGTTAAGAACAAATCCATTTTAGAGAATGCATATGATGACTCACAAGGAATAACTGCAAAATTCAATCTTAATGTTTTATCTAGAATTAATGATGAATTAGATGCAGACTTTGTCTTGAATAATTTTAAACATATTGCAAAATATAATGAAAAAGATCAAAGAGTTGAAATGTATTTGAAATCTCTTGTTAACCAGTCAGTAATTATCTCAAAGGCAAACATTTCCTTAAAATTAAAACATGGTGAACTTATTCATACAGAAAATTCACACAAATACAAATTACCTCAAATTGAAAAAATAATGAAAGAAACTGGTTTTGAAATTAAACAAAATTGGTTAGATGTAAAAAAATATTTTGCTTTAACCTTGGTTTCAAAAAAATAACTCTATGTATTTTCTACACATCGAAAACCTGAAAACAACCACCTTTCATCTAATCTAAAGAAGTTTCTATAACTACCACGGATGGACATTTTAGGGGTTCCAAAGGATCCTCCTCGAAGCACCTTCTGATTGGCAAACCACTTGTCATTATATTCATCAAATCCTGATTTGAATCCTGGATAGCCCATAAAATCAGATGATGTCCATTCCCATACATCCCCAATCATCTGATGACACCCATACGGACTAATTCCTTTTGGGTAGCTTCCAATCTCTGTACATCCCCATTGATATGATTCTAGAAGATTGGCCGTTTGTTCAGTGGGTAAATTGTTTCCCCAAGGGTAAATTGTTTTTTGTTGTTGGGCCTCATTCCAACATGCAGCTTTTTCCCATTCAGCTTCTGTTGGTAATCTTTTTCCTGCCCACTTACAATAGGCATCAGCCTCATAGTAACTAACATGACAAACAGGTTCATTTGGGTTTAGTTTACGAAAGCCTAAAAAGTCACGCACCATCCAATCATCTTCTCTTTTTCCCCAATACATCGGAGAATCCCAGTGATTTTTTTTCACCATTTCCCAACCATCTGAAAGCCAATACTTGTAGGTCTCATATCCACCATCACTGATGAATTCTAGATATTGTTTATTGGTAATTGGAAAAATATCTATTTGGTAATCGTTGAGATACACTTTGTGTTGGGGCTTCTCGATATCATAGCAATAACTATCTCCATTGTAACCCATGGAATAAAGACCTCCTTTAATTTTAGTTGATTCTCCTTCAATTTCAATTGGTATTCGTTTTTCACTATTTCTAACAGGTCTATATTGGTCCGCTAAAAGGTGTTGAAGATCATAAACCAATAATTCTTGATGTTGACACTCGTGGTGAAATCCGGTTGAAATTAATCTAATTTCCTCATCGCTAAGATCTTTTGAATTAATAAAATTTTTTACTCTTTGATTGATATTGTTAAAGTATTGAAAAATCTGATCTATTGTTGGTCTGGAAATAATACCTCTAGTACCTTTATCTTGAGGAACCCCAAATTGCTGATAATAGGAATTAAGATATTCTGAAAATTCTTTGGAGTAAAACTTATAATTTTTATCTAATTTGCTTAAAATCGCTTCATAAATCCAGCTTACATGACCTATGTGCCACTTTGGAGGGCTCATGTAAACTGCTGTTTGAACAATAAAATCATCTTTTTCTAGGGTTTTTACGAGTTCTAAAGTTCGATTTCTTGTTGCACTAAACTGTTCTAAAATTTGGTTTTTCTGATCTTGATCAGCAACGACAGTCATTAACTTTAATTTTGATTTCCTTTATTATTATATTTGCCCAAAACATCGGTACGTAATTGTCCACATGCAGCAGATATCTCAGAACCCTTCTCGACTCTAACTGTACAATTGACTCCACTATTGTAAAGTATTCTTTCAAACTCTAACACATTTTTCCTTATAGGACGCTTGAAATCACCTGCAGTTGGATTTAGTGGTATCAGATTTACATGAGAACCATTATTTTTTAAAAGAACCGCAAGATCTGTGGCAATTTCTCTTGAATCATTTACATCTTCTATCAAAGCATACTCAAATGTTACACGTCTACCTGTCTTCAAAAAATATCTCTGACCTGCATTAATCAAATCTTTTACAGAATTAGGTCCTGCAGTTGGAACCAACCACTGTCTTAACTTATCATTTGGAGCATGTAAGGATATTGCAAGTCCAATCTGTAAATTCTCATCTGCCAATCTATCTATTCCTGAAATGATTCCTATAGTTGAAATTGTTATGTTTCTTTGTCCGATTCCAAAACCACGTGGGTGGGTCAATAACTTAACAGCCCTAACTGTTTCTGAATAATTGGCAAGTGGTTCACCCATTCCCATAAACACAATATTTGTAACATGTTGGTTTTTTGCATCAAGAATTTTTGCAAAATGGATAACTTGACCAACAATTTCTTCTGCTTTCATGTTACGATCAAACCCCATTTGTCCAGTTGCACAAAATACACATCCCATTGCACAGCCTACTTGGGTTGAAACGCAAATAGTAGACCTAGGATGACCAAATATTTTTTTCGGGGGGTATTGCATTAAAACTGACTCTATTGGTGTCTCATCTTTAAGACCAAGCAATACCTTTGTAGTTTCTTTATCTTTGCTTTCTATTCTGTGAATTTCTTTGGTGGATCCAATTGTAAACCCTTTATCCACAAGTGCCTCTCTAAATGTTTTAGGAAGCTGTTTTATTTCTGAAATGCCCTCGGGAAATTTATAATACAAAGAGTAAAGGATTTGATCTGCTCTATAACGAGGTTGACCAAGTTCGATCATTAATTCCTCCATTTCTTCTGGGAGTAGTCGATAAAGATCTTTCATGCCTTATTCCTCATCTTCTAAATCGTTGTACAATAAATTTTGGATTTTATTTCTAATATCCTCTTGCAAAAATTGGAACAATAGTACTCGGCTCATTACAATAAATACACTTTCCAACCTTATTTTTATTGCCTAGTGGAATAACACGAATATCTGCACCTGTTTCATCTTTAATCTTATCTTCACAATCTTGCTTTCCACACCAATTTGCATTAAAGAATCCACCCTTGCCAATTTTTTCTTTGAATTCGGAAAAATCAAAAATATCAAATGTGTTTAGATCTGCTTGCTTTCTTGCAGTCTCTAACATTTTAGATTGAATTTCATTTAAAATCTGACCGATTTTTTCAATTTTATCAAAACTCAAGTCGATTTTTTCTTTATTGTATCTTTTTGCTAACACAACTTTTTGTTTCTGAATATCTTTGGGTCCTATTTCTATTCTTAATGGAACCCCTTTCATTTCCCAATCGTTGAATTTGTATCCTGGAGATATTTCGCTTCTATCGTCAATATGAACTCGCATCATTTTTAGTTCTAATTGTTTTTTAATATCCTCTGCCTTTTGCAATGTTTGCTTTTTATCTTCCTCAGAATTATAAATAGGAACAATAACTATCTGTGTTGGTGCAACTTTGGGAGGTAATACAAGTCCCTTATCATCACCATGAACCATAATCATTGCACCAATAAGCCTCCAAGATACTCCCCAAGATGTTTGCCATGCAAAGTGTTCTATGTTGTCTTTATCTGCAAATTTTACATCAAAGGGTTTAGAAAAATTTTGTCCTAGAAAATGTGAAGTTCCCATCTGTAGAGCTTTACCATCTGGCATTACTGATTCCATTGTAGTAGTATACACTGCCCCTACAAATTTTTCTTTTTCACTTTTCTTTCCAATAATCACAGGAATGGCCAACTCTTCTTCTACAGTATTCTTGTAGATGGCTAAAATTTTGAAAACTTCTTTTTCTGCCTCCTCTTGGGTCGCATGTACTGTGTGCCCTTCTTGCCATAGAAATTCTGAAGTTCTAAGAAAAGGTTTTGTAGCCTTTATTTCCGCCCTTAGTGCAGTATTCCAGAAATTAATTTTTAATGGTAAATCCCTCCAACTTTTTATCCATTTTGAATATAACGTATATGCTAAGGTCTCCGAAGTTGGCCTAAGAGCAAGTCGATCCCCTACCTCATTTTCACCTGAATGAGTCACCCAAAATACTTCAGGATTAAATCCTGCAAAATGCTTTTTTTCTTTTCCTAACAAAGATTCGGGAATCAAAACAGGAAGAAATCCATTTCTAATTCCGTTTTGCCCAAATTTTTTATCAAAGGTATACTTCAAAGATTCCCAAATTGAATATCCATCAGGTCTTAAAACAATTAAGCCCTTAACTGGTGCATAGTCTGCTAATTTTGCCTTTAGAACTACCTGAGTATACCACTCACTGAAATCGCTTTTTTTGGATACGGTAATCCCAATACTTTCTTTACCCAAATCAAATTTTCAGAATCTACTTTTACTAATGAGCCTTTCGTGATTATTTACCTTAATTTGATATTTTGGGATTCATTCTATAATGGGTCGCCTTTACAAAATACTTTGCCCATGACTCTACTTTGAAAATTGGGACAAACAAAACATTGGATAAATTGTATATTACCTTTTAAAACTGGGCATTCAACAAATTCTTGTTTCATTTTTTTGAGCATTTTTGGACTCACTCCCTTTAGTTTGAGTTTTCCTTTTTCATCCATCATTCCTGCCTCTTGTAGTATTGCTTTGAGCTCTTTTGTCATTTTTTGTTTTTCTTCAGTTGATTTAATGTCTACTTCATATTTTCGCTTTAGCTCTTCACTCATGAATTTTCAATCCTCTCCCTCGATTTATTACTAGCGTTTTTTTTATTTAAAAACAATTTATTCTTTTAAAGTTGTTTACCGTGTGAAACTGACATAGAAACAATCCCCTTAACACTCGTCTAATTATTAAAATGGTTAATTAGTTTAAGGAAATTTTTGAAAAAATACTTGAGTTTGCCAGAAATAATAAATGGAATTTTTTAAAGCCAATAACCCGTGCTACTTTTATATTATTAGCATTTTTTCGAAAATCAGAAATTAATTGCTTGTGATATTTGATGTTGAAGGTGTCCTTTATGATGCAGAATATCTGCCCATTCTTGCTGAAAAACTAGGAAAAGAAAACGAAATTTGGGAAATCACCAAAAAAGGAATTCAAGGAGTAATAAATTGGGAAGATGGTCTGAGAACCAGAGTGGATGCACTAAAAGGATTAGACTATGAAACATGTCAACAGATAGCATCTGAATTACCAATAATGACTGGAGCCAAAGAAGCATGCAGGGTTCTCAAAGCTGCTGGATGGAAATTAATGGCAGTCTCTGGTGGTTTTACGATAATGACTGACAGATTAAAACAAGAACTTGGATTAGACTATGTTTTCTCAAATGAACTTATTTTCAAAGATGGAAAATTAAATGGTGTTAGGATTAATGTTGATTCTGATAAAGCTAAATCTGCAGTAATTAAAATTTCTGAATGGGGAGAAAGCAAAGAAAACATAACATGCGTTGTAGATGGCGCAAATGATATCAAACTATTTGATGTATGTGGATTAGGAATCGCTTTTCGAGCACAAGATGTAGTAAAAGACTTGGCAACTACTACTTTGGAAGAAAAAGATCTTTCAAAAATCTTGGATATTATTAACAAACACTATAAAATGGAATTAGAGACTACGGCATAAACAATATTTTACCGCCTTTTCTGTGTAATTGTACTTGCAAGTAATTCCAATCCCAATAGATAAAGAAATCGAACTTAATGATAATCTATCAGATCTAATTTGCAAATCATTTGAAATTTATGATGGGGATATTGTAGTCATAGCTCAAAAGATAATCTCTAAACAAGAAGGAAGAATTGTAAATTTATCATCAATCACTCCTTCTTTATTAGCTAAAGGAATTAGTTTAGCGTATGACAAAGATCCAAGTATTGTTGAATTGATACTCTCAGAATCTAAAAAAATTGTAAGAATGGAAAAAGGAAAAATTATTGTGGAGACTAAATCTGGTTTTATTTGTGCAAATGCTGGTATTGATGAGAGCAATGTTAAAAATGGATTTGCAACTCTGCTTCCAATAAACTCTGATCACTCTGCTGATAATATTTGTAAACAAATATGGAAATCTAGGAAAAAAGAAATTGCTGTAATAATATCTGATACCTTTGGACGGCCATTTAGGATGGGACAAACTAATTGTGCCATTGGCATTTCTGGCCTAAATCCAATTTTGGATTATGAAGGAACTTGTGATACATTTGGAAATATTTTACGGGTCACTGCTATTGCAATTGCAGATGAAATTTGTGGCGCTGCTGAATTATTAATGAAAAAAACCACCAAATGCCCTGTAGTAATAATTCGTGGATATGAATTTAAAAAAGAAACCTCCTCAATAAAGCAAATAATTCGTCCCGAACAAGATGATCTTTTTAGATAATGGTGCAATTTTAAAAAATAGGATTAGCTAATTTAAAATAGATTTTAATATGATGTACCTGAAATTATGAAATAGAGATAATAATGTCAGAATCCAATGAGAAAAAACTAAATGCGACAGGACTATTTTGTCCAGAACCAGTATTTAGAACAAAAATTGAGATTGAAAAAATGCAAGTTGGAGAAATATTGAAGGTTTCTGCAGATGATCCTGCAGCTGAAGATGATATCTCCCGTTGGGTTACAAGAAATGGCCATGAGTTATTGAAAATGAGCAAAGATGGCAACACAATTAACTTTGAAATTAAAAAGGTGAAATAATCATATGGCTGCAAAGGTGATCACTAATGATGATCCTTTAAAGCGAGTAGGAAATACCCCGCTAATTAAATTAAATTCTTTATCCAATGAAATGGTATCATATTTTGCTAAACTTGAAGGGCACAATCCCTTTGGTTCTGTAAAAGATCGTGCTGCATATTGGATGATAAAAGATGGGGAAGAAAAGGGAATCCTTACCAAAGGTAAAAGCATCATAATAGAACCAACTTCTGGAAACACCGGAATTGCTTTAACTGGAATTGCAAATTTGTTAGGATACAAAGTCGAAATTGTAATCCCTGAAAAAGCTAGTAATGAAACTAAAGATATTATTAGAAACCTAGGGGCTAAGGTTTTTGAAACCAGCGATGATTTGTGTCCAAAAGTTGGTGCCGGTACTGATCAAAGTATAGCACTTGCAACCTCTATTGCCTCATCGAGGCCAGACACATATTATTCGCCCAACCAATATGCCAATGAAGCTAATTTCAAAGGTCACTATGTTGGAACTGGCCCTGAAATTTGGAAACAAACTGAAGGAAAGATAACACATTTCTTTACCGGTGTAGGTACTGGAGGAACTATCACAGGTATTGGTACATTCCTTAAAGAAAAAAATCCTAAAATTAAGATTATCGGATGCCAACCACAACAAAACCATTTGATCCAAGGTTGGAGAAACTTTGAAGAATCTGCCAAACCTGATTTATTTTTAAAAAGAGAAAATGTAGTTGATGATTGGATATATGTTGATAACAATGAAGCATTTTCTGTTGTAAAAGAAGTATTTGAAAAAGATAAATTGTTGATTAGCCCATCTTCTGCTGCGGTATATGCTTGCATGAAAAAATACCCTATATCTGAGAAGGCATGTGTTGTAGGTATATTTGCTGATGATGGCAGAAAATTCAAAAGTGTTTATGCTGACCAAAAAATAATGTCCATCGAAGAATTTGATACATGCCTAAAAGAGGCAAAGCATATGTCTGAATTAGCTTATTAAAATAAAATATTTTTAATTTTGTTTGTTTTGTAGATATTTTTCATAAAATTCTTTAAAGAAAATATTCATTCGTTTTTCATGATTTAGACATTCATTATTTGATTTAATTAATTTCTCTCTCTGCTCCATACTCCATCTACTTTGCGGCTTATCTTTTAGGTCCATGCTTGAAGGATTTTGTTTTACATTTTCCATATCTTCCAAGAGATTGATTCCCAACTGTCTAAGTTTACTTAATCTCAAAAGAAACATATCTGATTGCTCTTCATTAATTAGTTTCATCAAAGAATAAACTTCAGTAAAGTATTCAATAGTTTTTTTGTGATATTTGCTAAATTCTTGAATTTTCTTAACCCAATATTTTTCTGAAGATTCATTTTTTATTTTAAAATTATACTGGGTGGCTGATAATTCCGCTCCTAACTTTTTTAGGTTTTCCTTGTATTCCCTAATTTTATTTTCAGAGTCCATAATCTTTGTAATTTGTTTGCTCAAAAAGACTTTGTATAATCTTTTATAATATTTTTTAAAAAAATAAATAGGTTCTAAATTTTATTTTTTTTGAAAATTTAAGACTTTTCTGTGAGGTATTTATCAACATCAATTGCTGCCATACATCCGTAACCTGCTGCTGTTATGGCTTGTCTATATGTTCTATCATGCACATCGCCTGCTGCGAAAACTCCTTCGATGTTTGTATCTGTTTTATTTTTTAAGATAATATATCCATCATCATCTAAATCAATTTGATTTTTGAACAACTTCGTATTTGGTTCATGACCAATTGCTACAAAAAGACCTCCAACGCGAACCTCAGTTTGTTCGTTAGTTTTAATATTTTTAATTATTGCTTTTTGCATTTTCTGGTCACCTAGGATATCTATTATTTCAGAATCCCAAACAAAATTTATTTTTTCATTATTAAACGCTCTTTCTTGCATAACTTTACTTGCTCGTAACTCATTTCGCCTATGAACTAAATGCACCTTGGTTGCAAATTTAGTAAGAAAAGTCGCCTCCTCTACTGCTGAATCCCCTCCTCCAACTACAATTAATTCTTGATTTCTAAAAAATGGCCCGTCACAAGTTGCACAATAAGACACTCCTTTTCCAGCAAACGTAGTCTCTCCCTCCAATCCTAACTTTCTTGGATTTGCTCCTGTTGCAATAATAACTGCCTTTCCTTCATATTCTTCAGATCCTGTAAGAATTTTGAATGGAGAATTTCGAAAATCAACATTTACGACTTCATCATCAATTATTGTTGTACCCATTCGTTGGGTTTGTTTTCGCATCTCAATCATTAAATCTGGACCCATTATTCCTTTTTCAAATCCAGGGTAATTTTCAACTTCTGTAGTGTTTACTAACTGCCCTCCAGGTAAAATACCTGATAAAATCAAAGTGTCATACCCTGCCCTAGAACAATATATTCCAGCAGTATATCCAGAAGGACCTGCGCCAATAATGACGACATCAAATTTGGTTTTCTTCTTTTCTGGGATTTTTGGGGAGTTATCCTTCTTCTCAAGGACGGTTGCCCCAGAATCTGCTGCCATCATGAAAATAATTTATTGAAATCATTAATTTAAGTGATAGACCTAATTTACACACTTTTTTTAAATGAAATTTAATAGATCAGGTTAAATCTCAACGCTGTTCTTTTTTACAAAGGAAGGTTGATTTTGTTAAGGAAACCCCATTTTTCGTAAATGACCCTATTTTGGTTGGATTTCAAAAATATCTAACATTATTTTTCTTAACTAGTAAATTGGCGATCTATTTTGATTGTAATCAAATATTTTACAAAGAATTTTAAATCCTTGATCATTCGTTTTAGATTTTAATCTTCCAATTCTAGAGAAAGTAATACTGGTTGTATAGTAGCAAGTCTTTTATGAAAAGTTCCAAAACCAGCCTTAGAAAATGCTAAAAATCACTATTTTTGCCCTATCACTATTATTATTTGTCTTTACATTGAATAATAACGCATTAGGTTTTAGTGATGACTCTAATCAAGAAGAATATTTAGATTTTCAACCCTATACTGGTAACAGATTAATCGTCTTTAATGATACTCGCATCGACTATTGCGTGGTAAAAAATAACGAAAATCCTAGGTTTAATCATATTGCAG
>Ga0224512_10000243_pt1 | contig 58504 bp, 47 predicted proteins | sample SF_May12_sed_USG_4_FD_169103 | JGI IMG/M metagenome (GOLD analysis project Ga0224512, IMG submission 169103) | Sediment microbial communities from San Francisco Bay, California, United States - SF_May12_sed_USGS_13 | ecosystem: Environmental > Aquatic > Marine > Sediment | place: USA...
CCAGCCGACGCCGCGCAACTGCGACTTCGCCCCCTGGAATCACACGCTCGATCTGCACCTCGCGCAGGCGATCCCCGTCCGCGGCGACGTCAACGTGGCGCTCACGCTCGACGTCCTCAACTTGATGAACTTCTTCGACCGCGATTCGGGCGTCCTGCGCTACGTGAACTTCAACTCCGCGGAGCTCGCCGAGCTCGAGGGCTTCACCGCCGAGGGGACCCCGATCTACACCCTGAATCGTCGCGTGACCGATTTCCCCGAGAACGACATCTTCGACATCCACAACATCAATTCGCGCTGGCGGATGAAGATGGGAGTCCGGCTCAACTTCTAGCCGCTCGCCTCGGACGTTTCCTCAGGGGGGCTCGACGCCCCCCTTTTCTTGTGCCTTTCCGGCGGGGCCGGGGTGGACGCCCCGGATCCCCGGACGAGTCGTCCGAGAGGCTGGCGAGGTCGCTGGAGGCCGTCCCGATGGTGTAGAGTCGGCGCACGCAAATCGCGCAACAAGTTAGCCCGAGCAGAGGAGGAAGGCTCATGCTTCGAAGGGTGCTGAGTTGGACGACGGCGGTTATCTGCTGCGCCTCGCTGGTGCTGGCGCAGGACTCTCCCGGGGCGGAGGAGGCGGAGCCGGAAGAGCTCGAGCGCGTCGAGGACGTCCTCGTCGTCACGGCCTCGCGCACGGAACAGCGCCTGCAGGATGCGCCTGCCGCGATGACGGTGATCACCGCCGGGCAGCTCGAGGTCGCCACGTCGGACGACTTCGGGGACATCCTGCGCAACGTCCCGGGAATCAACGTGTCGCAGATCAGCGCCCGCGACGTCCAGATCACGGGCCGCGGCGCCACGAACAGCCTGGCCACGAGCCAGCTGGTGCTCGTCGACAGCCGCTCGATCTACCTCGACTTCTTCGGCTTCGTGATCTGGGAGTTCCTGCCCTCGAATCCCTACGAGATCAAGCAGATCGAGATCGTGCGCGGCCCGGGAAGCGCCGTGTGGGGCGCCAACGCCCAGACGGGGGTGATCAACCTCATCACCAAGACCCCGCGCGAGATGCAGGGCACCTCCGTGACCCTGGGCGGCGGCGAGCTGGGAACCGCTTTCGGCTCCTTCACCCACGCCGCGGCCGGCGAGCGCTCCGGCTACAAGATCTCCGCCGCCTACTTCGAGCAGGATCCCTACGACCGGCCGGCCGGCACGATTCCCGGAACCGGCACCCCCTACCCGCCGTTCGAGAACCAGGGCACGAGCCAGCCCAAGGTCGACCTACGCTGGGATCGTGACCTCGACGAGAGCTCGACGTTCCAGATCTCGGCCGGTTGGGCGGCGACCGACGGCATCATCCACAGCGGCCTCGGCCCCTTCGACATCCAGAGCGACTCGGCGCTGAGCTACCTGCAGTTCGGCTGGTCGAAGAACGCCAGGCGCCTGGGCTTCTTCGTCAACGACCTCGACGGCGTGGGGGACAACCTGCTGGCGGTCGGCTCCGACGGCCGGCCGCTCCGGCTCGGCTTCTCGAGCCGGACGTACAACCTCGACTACGGCGACACCAGGATCTTCGGCGACAAGAACGTGGTGACCTGGGGCGCGACGGCGCGGGCCAACGACTTCGACCTGTCGATCGCGCCCCTGGGCAGCGATCGCGACGAGTACGGCGGGTTCCTGCAGGACGAGATCCTCATCAACGACAAGGTGCGCTGGCTCGTTGGCTCGCGGATCGACAACATCGATCCCATCGGCACGGTCGTCTCCCCGCGGACGAGCCTCATGATCTCGCCGACCCCCGACCACACGCTGAGATTCTCGTTCAACCGCGCCTTCCGCTCGCCGTCGGTGATCAACAACTACCTCGACATCACGATCCTCAACGAGGTGCAGATCCCGGTGGCGCCCGGCGTGGCCATCCCCTACGTCTTCCCCAGTGACGCGATCGGCAACGTCGATCTGAAAGAGGAGCGGCTCGATGCCCTGGAGGTCGGCTACGTCGGCAACTTCGGCAGCGACCTGGTCCTGACGCTGGCCGTGTACGAGAACAAGACGATCGACTCGATCGACTTCTTCACTCTGAGCACCTACACGGGCTCGAATCCGCCGCTCGGCTTCCCGCTGCCGCCCTTCGTGCTCGACGTCCCGCCGCCGTTCGGTCTGGCCGGCCTCTTCCCGGAGTCCTTCTCCTACCGCAACATCGGCGAGCAGACCAATCGCGGCGTAGAGTTCTCGCTCAACGGGGATCCCTCGCCCACGTGGTCCTGGTTCTTCAACTACTCCTGGCAGGACACGCCGGACGTCGTGGGGGTGCCGCTCGCCGAGGTGAACCTGGCGCCCGAGAACCGGGTCAACCTCGGGCTGGCCTACAGCGGCGACCGCTACTTCTGGAACGCCAACGCCAACTACCAGGACGAGGCCTTCTGGACGGACGTCCTGGACTCGCGCTACTTCGGCCCCACGGACTCCTTCACCCAGGTGAACCTGGGGATCGGGATCTGGTTCCAGGACGGTCGCAGCATGTTCAAGATCGACGCCCAGAACATCGCCGACGAGGACGTCCAGCAGCACGTCTTCGGCGACATCATCGGCCGCAAGATCACGGGCCGCGTCGCCGTGCGCTTCTAGCCCGACGCCGGGCGCCGAGGGCGCCGCCCAGGGGAGGACGCGCTAGGGGAGGACGTAGGTCGAGCTCCAGAAGCAGTCGCTCGATTGCGAGCCGTCCAGGCAGCCGGCGGTGGGGTCCATCTTCAGCAGGTAGAAGAGCGAGGGATGGCGCCCGCTTTCGAGGACCGAGGCGAAGCCGGGGAGCACGAGGCCGTCGAGCTTCCCGCGGGCGAAGCTGTCGAGCTGCTGTGGCGTGAGGTCGACGCGGTAGAAGGACGCTCCGGCGCGGAAGAAGAGGGCGTCCAGGTAGATCGACTCGGACAGCGGCATGGAGCGCGTCAGATTGAGGAAGAGATCGTCGGCCAACGGCGGATAGGCGTCGTCGTCGGAGCAGGGGATGCAGGGATCCTCCTCCGGGGCGGCCGTGAGCTGGTCGGCGACCCACTGGACGAGCCCGGCCACCCGCGGTTCCGGGACCGGGCCGGCGACCGGCGGCGCGACGACGACAAGCGCGGGATCCGCCTCGTCCCAGCAGCCGCTCTGGACCCCCTGGACGACGCCGCGGAGAACGGCGTCGATCTCGGGGTTGCAGTAGGGATGCTCCTGGGCGCCCTGCGCGAGGACCATGCAGTCGTTGGCGGCGGACCAGCGCGTCACCCAAGCGCCCCCGGCATAGGGGTCGATCCCGGGCAGCTCGGAGAGCAGCCGGGCCAAGCCGCCGGTCAGGAAGGCCGTCGCGAGAGACGAGCCTGACGGGAGCGCCGTTCCCGCCGCGCAGAGCCCGTGGCCGGGCAGGATGGCGTCGTACTGGACGGGCGATTCCCAGGTGCGATGCAACGCTCCGGAGTTCAGATACCCGCCCACGTCGAGGGCGCCGACGGCCAGCGTCTCCTGGAGAGCAGCGGGAAAGAGCAGCTCGCGATGGTTGCCGGCGGCGGCCGCGATGGTCACGTCGCGATCCCGGAGGTGGGCGAGCAGGCCGCGGATGTGGCAGCTCAACGTTCCTTGGCAGGGGCTTCCCGGGATCGGGTCCGTCGGCTGCTGGACGCGCCCCAGGCTCATGCCCAGGGTCGTGAGCGCGGCCGAGCCGCCGTCCACGTCCTCCGCGACCTGGCAGAGTTTCACGAGGAGATGCTGGTCGCCGATCTCGGTACCGAGCGGGGCGAGCGAGTCATCGTCGAGGTAGTAGCCGATCGCGGGAATCTCGGGGCCCGACAACGCCTCGGTGACCGCGCCGACGGCGAGACCGTGGGAGTCCTGCCAGTCGATCAGCGCGGCCCAGGTACCGGCTGCCGGCGCCTTGCCGGGCAGCTTCTCGAGCGCGAGCGGCCGTGGGGTACTGCCTTCCCTCGATGCGCCGATCTCGTAACCCGGGTAGGTGAACGGCTGGCCGGATCCCGAGTCGAAGGGCAGGCAGTTCGACGAGGCGACCTCGAAGTGGAGCTCGCCGTAGGAGCCGCAAGACGCGGAGAACAGGGAGACGGTATCCGGACACTCCGCAGCGTAGAACTCCCAGCTCAGGTCCGTGCCGCGCGTGGCCTGGGTGCCGGACCCTTCGACGGCGCGGCCGCCGCCGTCCGCGGGCAGCAGTCGAAGCTCGAAGGAGTGGAGCTGGAGGTGGTGCGCGAGAGCCAGCTTCTCGAGCTCCGAGCGGGTGATGCTCGCCGGCGCCTCGAGACCTCCGGGCGGCCAGATCAACATGACGAGCTCGTAAAGGCCGGGCTCCGGGCCCACGAGATCGCCGGCCTCGGCTTCGAGCACCGCCGTGCCGCGCTCGACCCGGATCCGCGCCGCCGCCTCCGGGATCCGAACGAGCGTGCCGGACTCCGCGCGGCGATACAGGGCGAACTCGATGCCGGGCGCGGGCGTCGTCGCCGGTCGGGCGACGATCCGGACCCGCGAGCCCGGCATGATCTCGTGGGACGCCTCCGGCTCGGAGCCGCGCCGCTCGGCGAGGCCCTGGACGGTGACGGCGTAGGCCGGGATCTCGGCGCCCGAGAGCGCGGTCTCGCCGCCGCCCGTCCGCAGCGTGTAGAAGAGGCCGGTCATCGCGAGCGCGCCGAGCAGGATCGACGCGGCAAGCCGCAATGCCGGCCGCCGTCGCACGGCCGGCTTCTCGACGACCCCGGCCAGCCGCTCCATCGCCCGCTCGTCCGCGGCCAGCCTGCGCTCGAAGCGGTGGCGCTCCCCGGCCGGCAGCTCGCCGCGCCGGTAGCGCTCGATCAGATCGTCGTCGACGGGCGACTCACAAGCCCGCAGGGAGGGCCGCGAGCAAAGGGTCGAGAGCTGCCACAGCAGGTCCTCGGTCTCCGGGTCCAGGTGTTCGTGGCTGTACGCGAAGCGTCGTGTGAAGATCATCGTCTACCCTCCGATTCGGGGCACGTTGCCTCATGGGCGGCGAGAGTCCTCTCTCTCTGTAGACACAGGAGTCGACCGCGGGGCGCTTTGCCCATCTCCCGCGGTCCGATTCGGGGTGCGCGCGCCCGCGACCAGCAGGATGGCCGCCCACTGGCTGGCCGGCCAGCGCTCGCGCACGGTGCTCATCGCCCCCGCGTAGGCTACGGGCACGGGTTTCCCCTCCCGGAGGGCAGGGTAGAAGACCTCGTTGAAGTCGGCTGCGAGCTCGTCCGCCACCGCGGTGCTGCTCGCGATCGTCCATGGCACGCCCGCGCGCGCGAGAGCGCCGGCGAGGCCGTAGCGACCGCCGTCGGCGGTGACAGGCCACACGCCGGTCCAGCAGCTGAGCAGGTTGGCGCCGTCCAGGTTCGTCGAGAGCTCTTCGAGATCCGCCAGCCCGAGCGCGCCATCGGCCAGGACGAGATGAGACAGCTCCGGAAAGGCCGGATCGTAGGCTCCGTGCGCGTCGACGTGCAGCCAGGACGACGAGCGCAGCGCACGGGTAACGGCTGCGGTCGTCGCCGCCCCGCCTTCCAGGACATCGTCCTGCGGGAACCAGCGCCGGTAGGCATCGGCGAGGTGTCGCCCGGAGGGCAGGTTCAGCGAGGGGTCGACGACGAACGTTCGCCGCCGGTCGCCGCTCGCCGGAGGCGGTCTCTCTCTCGCCGCCGCCGGGTAGAGCACGACGAGCGCAATCTCTCCGAGCCACCTCGTTGCAGAGCCGGTGCTCGGCAGGGGCAGGGCGGCCAGCGGAACCTCCTGCAGCGACCCGTGAAGCCAGTAACCCCGAACGGAAGTCGGATCCCCTGCGTCCGCGATCACGGGCGCGAGGGCGGCAGTGAGCGGTGCGGCCACCTCGCGCCACTCGTCGTCATTCGAGCGCCGGACCATGGAGCCAAGCTCGGTCACCCGGGTCCGCGCGATCGCCGTGCGGCGCACCAGGCGCACCGCGCCGGAGTCCGTGCGCTCGAGGAGCACGATCTCGTCGTCGAGGGGCACGGCGCGCAGGCCGGCAAGTCGCGGGTCGCCGCCGCCGGCCGGCTCGCCGCATCGGCGACGCCGCACGATCTCTCCAAGCTCCTGGCGCAGCAGCCTCTTGACCGGTTCCATCTGCCGTTCCCGCTCGACCGAGGCGGGGCGGTCGAGCTCCTCGAGAAGCTCGGCGATCTCGCGCTCGTGGGCGGCGTCGGGGTCCGGTTTCGCCCCGTAGGAGCAGTCTCGCGAGGCGACGCCGACGCTCAGAGAATCCAGGCGCTCGAGGAGACTCCAGGCCTCGGCAACGCGGTCGCGCTCGATGGCGACGCGCGCGGCGCGATAGAAGTCGTCGGCGCGGCGGCCCAGGTCGATGGACAGGTTCTGATCGATACGCGCTGGTATGGCGCTCTCGTGCAGCCGGAGCGTTTGCTCGTAGGCGCCGGCGGCAACGTGCAATTCGCCGCGTCGGCGATGGGCCTCGGCGACACAACCCGCCGCCCAGGCTGCCAGCCGCGCGGTGACGGCTCCCGCGAGCGCTCGCCCGCAGCTCTCGAGCGCGGCGTTCGGATTGGTTTGCAGCGCGCCCTCGCCGGCGAGGAGATCCGCCCACCGGGTGAGGTCGCGCACCCGGGTCGAAGACTGCGCCGAAGCGAGCAGGAGGGCGCGGGCACCTTCGAGCTCCGCCGCGAACGGCCGATGCTGGCGCAGGTCGAGAGAGGCGCGGTTGAGGAGGCGGTTGGCTCGCGTGAGCCCGTCGTCGCCGGACCTCGCTGGGTCGAGAAGGTCGTCCAGGATGGCCCGCGCCTCGGCCCAGCCGTTCTCCCCGGCCAGCGGATCGGTGATGAGGAGCCACGCGAGGTCACCGCGCACCGCGCCGAGAAGGGAATCCGGGCAGGCCGTCTGCGAGCATTCGTCGAGCGCCGAGCGCAGTGTCTCGATCGCCCGCCCGATCGACCCCACGCTCGCGAGCATGTTGGCCTGTCGCATGGAGACGACGAGACGACGTGGGTCGGCGGTCGCCAGGAAGAGGCTCGAGGCCTGCCGCAGGTGCGCCCACATCCGCGACCAGTTGGGGCGGCCGGTCTCGCTCTCGATCCCTTGCAGCTCCTGTTCGACCTGTGCCGCCCACTCGGCTGCCGCAATCTGCCCGATCCACGGAGGAAGGTCGGTGAGCAGCGCCGCGGCGACGGTGCGCCCTTCGGGACCGCCGCGGGTCCTTGCGAAGTGGGCCGCGATCAGGCGGGCCCGCAGTGCCAGGAACGGGAAGCCGGCAGCAGTGGAGCGCTCGGAGATCGAATCGAGGGAGGCAAGCAGCGAGGAGAGCGAGTCGTGAGCAGCGGTGTGCACTGTGTGATTGAGCTCTTGCCGAAAGCTGCCGTACGCCGCGTCGTCTGCCAGGATCTGCACCAGGACGCAGGGCACTGACCAGGCACGTCCGTCGGAGTCGTCATGCACCTCGGCGCAGATTTCGAGCCGCCGGCCCCGGACATCGGGCGTCAGCTGGCGCTCGAAGCAGACGGTCCCCGCCATCCGCGCCGCCGCCGCCGCGAGCTCGCCGTGACGGTCGGAGTCCCACCAGATCGTCGCCTTCCAGCGGCTCGTGTCGACCTCCGGTCGCGCCTGGAAACAGAGCCCGAGGAGGTCCTTCGTGGAGGCGAAAAGGGGAACGAGCTCACCATCGGCCAGCAGCACGGCGTCGTGATGGCCGCGGACGGCGATGGAGGTCCAGGGCGGCGGCGCGGCGGGCTCGCCGCAGCCGAGAGCTCCGCAGAGAACGAGGGCGAGCTCCGAGCTCGCTCGCCGCGCACCGGTACGAGTCACTTTCGCCGTCGAATCCGCAGCTCGCTTGAGCATTCTTTCACGGCGATGTCGAGGGCCTGTTTGAGGCGGTACGTGATCTTCATCGACCAGCCCGTCATCGCGGAGATCTCGCGCGGCGCCCACCCCTGATGGTAGCGCAGCTTGAAGTACAGATAAGTCCGCGATCCCTTCCGTTTGAGGCAGTCGTCGAGGCTACGGAGAGTGTCGATCGCGAGGATCTGACGCTCGAGGTCTTCGGCCGTGGGCTCGACGGGTCGGAGCCCGGGGTCGCGCCGCCACCGTATCCGGCGCCGCCGGTTCGTGGCGACGCCGCATGCGTGGTCCCACAAGTAGCGCTCGAGCTCCTTCTCCAGCTCCGGGTCGTCGCTCGAGGTTCGGGGGAAGCGGGCTAGCAGGGCGGCGTCGTCCCGGAGGTAGCGCACGAAGGCGTCCTGGAGCAGATCTTCCGCGTCGAGATAGGGATACCGCAGGCGAAGTCGTCTCAGAAGCCGCGGTCCGAAACGCTCATAGAGGACTTGGACCGCCCGGCGATCTCCGACATCGAGATTCCGAAGGAGGGTCCGTACGTTGAACAGCATTTGCAATATTGTCGCACGTATAGATCCAACTGCAGAGTCGCCGGGGCGCCGAGGCGAGGGTCATCCTGACCCGCTGGCCCGAGTTTGTGAGGCCGTCCGGGTTGCTCGCCGGGCCGGCGTATGCTGCCGAGGGACTCGGTGACACGCCACGCCGGCCTCGGCCTGGACCAGCGCGGGCCGGAGGCGGCGTCCCGGGCTAACCGCGCCGCCAGGCGGCGAGCGCCAGCCAGGAGAGGCCGGCGATGAGGCCGAGGCCGCCGAGCGGGGTTACGGCGCCGAGCCAGCGCGGGCCGCCGAGGGCGAGGGCGAAGACGGTGCCCGAGAAGACGGCGCCGCCCAGCGCCAGGCCGGCGCCGGGGCCGGCGAGAGGCTGCCGCCAGCGGTCGGCCAGGATTCCCGTGGCCAGGAGCGCCAGCCCGGCGTACATCAGGTAGCGGGCCGCGGTCTCCCACAGCGCCAGGGCCTCGGCCGCGAGCCGGCCCGCGAGAGCGTGGGCGCCGAAGGCGCCGGCGGCCACGGCGAAGGCGCAGTAGAGGGCTCCGAGGGCGATCCAGCTCATCCGGCGAGGACCAGGAAGGTGACGAGGACGATGGCGGCGGCGAGCGCCAGCAGCAGGATCTTCCACCCGCTCTTCGGGTAGCGGCCGGCGATCTTTCCGGTGTAACCGTTGGCGACGAGCTGGAAGCTGCGGCCGCGGTAGTCGTACGTCAGCAGCCAGACGGGCACCAGGATGTGCTTGAAGGTCTCGCCGGAGTAACGCGGATCGATCTCGAGGTTGCGGTGGGTGTCGCCGGGCACCTGCCGCGCGCAGAGCTCGCGCAGCCGCCGCTCCATCGCCTCCCGGGACTGGCGCGCCGCCTCGATGAGCACGACCCGGTAGTGCTCGACGACGAAGCCGGAGAGATAGGCCGTGTCGTAGGGCACGAGCTCCTGCGTCGGAAAGGGCTCGACGCGCGCCAGGAGGTCGGGTGCGACGCCGCGGGTGCCGGGGACCGGTTGATCGTCGAAGACGTGCTGCAACCGGCCGGCCGCCGGCCGCCAGCTGACGTGGCGGACCCGGCGGCTGCGGCGCCGGCCGCCGGAGTCGGTGTACGACTCCGTGGTGTAGTGATAGTGCCCGGACTCGGCCCGCCAGGGGCAGTCGACGCGCGCGTCGAACGTCCAGTAGGGGATATACGCCCCGTGGACCGTGTCGACGAGCGCCTTCGATCTCAGCCGGCGCGGAGCGAACCAGCGGTCGGCGAACCAGCGGCGCAGCGAGTCGCGAATCGCGGCCGCCCCGATCTTGAAGGGCAGCAGGCTCTGCGGCCGGATCGGGGCCTTGATCTCCTCGTAGGCGACGAGCTCCGGCGAGCCGCAGAACTCGCAGTTCTGGCCGACCCGGCTCGGGTCGAAGACGGACACCGCGTCGCAGCTCCTGCAGCGCACGGTCGTCTTCTCGGCCTGCCAGCCGCGCAGCTCGTCCGGCATCTCGCGCAGGGTGCGGGCGAGATCGATCTCGCGAACGGCGCCCGAAGCGTCGATCTCGTGGGGCGACTCCGTGCCGCAGTAGGTGCAGGCGAGCAGCTGCCGGCCGGGGTTCCATTCCGCCTGCGCCCCGCAGGCCGGGCAGGAGTGCTTGACGAGCGCCGCGACCTCGGCCATCGGTCAGGGGTCGATGGCGGCGGCGCCGGTGGAGGGAGGACGAGACATCGAGGGTCCCGGGTCAGTCGGCCAGGAAGGCCTCCAGGGCCTGGCGCTTGATGCGGTAGGCGGAGCCGATCTTCTTGGCCGCCAGCTCGCCGCTCTCGATCACGGCGAGGACGTCCTCTTCGCCGACTCCCATGGCCTGGGCCGCCTGCGCCGGGGTCAGCAGGTCCGCGATCTGGGTCTGGACCTGGGGCGTCACCGGCGGCCGCGGGGTGGCGGGTCCGACGCCCGGAGCCGCGGCCCCGGCGGTGCCGAGGATGCCGCCCTGCTGCTGCATCATCTGCTGCGCCACGGCGAAGCCCACGGCCAGCTCGGTGGCGGTGCCGCCGGCGCCGCCGCCGCCCTGGGCCATGCCCTGGGCCATCTGGAACTTGACGTACTCGTTGAGGTCGCCGACCGCCGCCATGCTGGAGCGCTTGTCGATCGCCTCCTCGACCTCCTTGGGCACCGAGACGTTCTCGACGACGAAGGTCGCGATCTCGATCCCGTACTTGCCGGTCATCACGGGGTTGATCAGCGGCGAGAGCGCTTCACCCAGCTCGCCGTAGCGCGTCGCCGCGTCGAGCACCGGCACGTTCGAGCTCGCCAGCGCGTCCGAGAAGACGCTCACGATGCGCGACCGCATGGTGTCCGCGAACTCATCGACGCGGAAGTTGTGGTCGGATCCGGCGACTTCCTTGAGGAAGAGCCGCGGCTCCACGATCCGGAAGTCGTAGGTCCCGAAGGCGCGGGCACGCACGATTCCGAAGTCCTCGTCGCGCATCATGATGGGATTGGCTGTGCCCCACTTGTTGCCGGTGAAGAGGCGGGTGTTGAGGAAGTAGACGTCGGCCTTGAACGGCGACTCGAGGCCGAACTTCCAGGACCTGAGCCGGGTGAGGACGGGGATGTTGTCGGTGACGAGCTCGTGCCTGCCCGGAGGGAAGGTGTCCCCGAACTCGCCGAGATAGACGAACTGGGCGACCTGGGACTCCCGGACGATGAGCTGCGCGCCGCGCTTGATCGCCTTGTCGTCGTCCGGAAAGCGGAAGGAGAGGGTGTCTCGCGAGTCGTCCGTCCACTCGATGATCTCGAGCAGCTCGCCGGTGATGAAGTCGAGAATTCCCATGTCGGATCTCCGTTGGATGTTCGTGGCGCCGCGCGGCTCTCCGCGGCCGGCCGGTCGGTGGCCGCCCGGCCTACGCCGATCCCTGCCGCGCGGTTCGCAGGCGCGGCGTCAAGGCGTGAGCTCCGCGGCCCGTTGGAAGTCGTAGCGGCCGCTGCGGTCGAAGCCGATCTTGCGCCGCCCCAGCGAGCGGTCGAGAAAGAACTTCCCCGTGAGCCGGTAGTCGACGGCGCCGCGATCGATGATCTGCCGGATCCGCGTCGCCAGGGCCAGGTTGTTGACGTGGATCTCCACCTCGGCGGTGGCCGAGGCCAGGCGCGGTACTTCGAGCTGGGCGTTCGAGAGCGCCTTGCCGACCTTCATTCCGTCGAGGTAGAGGTTGTAGACGCCGCCGTCCACGAGGATCGGGTCGTCGTTCTCGTTGGCGATCCGCACAGTGAGGACGCCGGAGCTCTCGAAGAGCGTCAGGTCCTCGAACCTGACGTCGACGAGCGTGACCTCCGGCGGGCTGAACGTACCGAGAGAAGCGCATCCGGACGCCACGAGGGCGAGTGCGAAGCACGACAGCGAAGGGCGCAGGGCGAGCATCGAGAACCTCCCGGCGGAGTGTATCGTGGGGCGCGGGCGAGCGGGCACCGCGGCCGGGAGGCGCAGGGATGAGCGACGAGACGGACATCGAAGCGACGGTGCGGCGGATCCTCGCCGCGGCCGAGGTCGTCGCCGTGCTCGGCGCCCACGTCGAGCCGCGCCGGCCGGCCTTCTACGTGCCGGAGTATCTCTTCACCCGCGGCTACCGGATCCTGCCGGTGAACCCGGCCTTCGCGGGGCGGCGGCAGTGGGGCGAGACGTTCGCCGGCCGCTTGAGCGAGCTGCGCGAGCGCGTGGACGTCGTCGACGTCTTCAGGCGCAGCTCCCTGCTGCCGGAGCATCTCGAGGACCTTCTGGCCATGGACCCGGCGCCGCGCTGGGTCTGGTTCCAGCTCGGCGTGCGCCACGACGGCGTCGCCACGGCGCTGCGGAAAAAGGGCATCGTCGTCGTCCAGGACCGCTGCCTGCTGGCGGACCACCGCCGCTTCCGCTCCTGAGCCTCGGCGCGGACGTCACCAAACTAGCGGGCGTTTGGAGTGATATGTTCGCATACGAGGAGAAGTCGGGCGATAACCTGTAGGGACGGGAATCGGAGTCAGGGAATGCGAGTTCTGGTAGTGGACGACGATCTGTCCATATGCCGCTTGCTCGAGGCTCAGCTGGCGGCCGAGGGGTTTGCCGTCGCGAGCTGCTGCGAAGGTCGCCAGGCGCTCGAGATGGCTGCCAACACCAACTTTGACGTCGTTCTCCTCGATCTCGTCATGCCGGGCATGTCGGGCCTCGAGATGCTGCCCGAGCTGCGGGCGATGGCGGTGCCGCCGGAGGTCGTGATGATCACGGGCCAGCCCGACGTCGAGACCGCGATCGAGGCGATGAAGCTCGATGCCTACGACTACGTCGTGAAGCCGGTCGACCCGCCGAAGCTCAGACAGGTCGTCCGCAAGGCCGGCGAGCGCCGCAGGCTGGAGCGCGAGAACCAGGCTCTCCGCCACGTCGTCTCCAAGGTCGACCGAGTGAGCACGATCATCGGCGTCAGCCCGCAGATGCGCCGGGTGCTCGAAATCGTCGATCGGGTGGCGGCGTCGGCGGCCCCGGTGCTCATCACCGGCGAGACGGGAACCGGCAAGGGCCTCATCGCCAAGACGATCCATCGGCGCAGTGACCGCGCCGGCATCCCCCTGATGCCGATCAACTGCGCCGGCATTCAAGAGGCTCTGCTCGAAAGCGAGCTCTTCGGGCACGAGAAGGGCGCTTTCACCGGCGCTCAGACGGTCAAGCCGGGACTCTTCGAGGTCGTCGATGGCGGGACGGTGTTCTTGGACGAGATCGGCGAGATGAGCGCCACGATGCAGGCGAAGCTGCTGCAGGTCCTGGACGAAGGGCATCTGCGCCGCGTGGGCGGCACGAAGCTCCGGCAGGTCGATGTGCGGATCCTGGCCGCGACCAACCGCGACCTCAAGAAGGAGGTCCTGAACGGCAGGTTCCGGCAGGATCTCTTCTACAGGCTCAACGTGGTACGAGTCGAGCTGCCGCCCCTGCGGGAGCGGCGCGACGACATCCCCGGACTGATCGATCTCTACCTCAAGCGCTTCGCCCCTCAGAGCGAGCCGCCGAAGAACCTGTCGCCGCGGGCGCTGCAGTACCTGAAGGACCACTCATGGCCCGGCAACGTCCGCGAGGTGTCGAACGTCATCGAGGGCGTCGTCCTCATGTCGCGCGGCTCCACGATCCAGCTTGACGACCTCCCGCCGAGCCTCAGGCCGTCGGCTGACCTCCTGCCCGACGGCGGCGGCGAGGAGTCCGAGCCGCGGCCGCTCGCCGAGATCCAGCGTCTGCACATCCTCCGCACGCTGAGCTGGACCCAGGGCCAGAAAGCGCGGGCCGCCCGCCTGCTCGGGATCAACGTCAAGACCCTCAACAACAAGATCAAGGCCTATGGCATCGAGTCCTGACGAGGCGTCGCAGGGCGGCCTCGCGGGGAGACAGAAGCCGGCAAAGATGGGATACTAGCCGCCGCTTTGTGTGACATTCTCCGCGGATCGGGGTCTCACCCGACCTGTCGCCCGCGCGGTCGCGGATCGAATCCGGGGGGGTTCGGGATAGACTGATGAGGTTCGCCATGCCGAATTCCGATGCTACTGGCCCCGGGTGGGGCCCTGTTGTGCAGCCCTCCCGAGTCCGCTCCGTCGCCTATCAGCCGTCGAGGTCGATCACCATGAAACGAATCCCGTTTTCTGTCTGTGCAGCGCTGCTCGTCGCAGCGCTCCTCCTGGCGGCGCCGGCCGGCGCCGACATCTCCGGCACGGTCTTCCGTGACGTCGACGGTGACGGCGTCAATGACGGCGGCATCGAGGCGGGCGTTGGAGGAATCGGCGTCCAGGCCTTCAATGCGGCCGGCAACACCCCGGTGGCCAGCACCACGACGGCCGCCAATGGCACCTACAACCTCGTCCTGGTCGCTGGGAGCTACCGCGTGGAGTTCGTCATCCCGGCGGCCCTGAACCACTTCCAGCCCTCGGTCGTCCTCAGCGGCTCCGGCAACACCTCGGTCGTCTTCGCCGCCAGCCCTGCCACCAACGTCAACTTCGGCGTCATCAACCCCGGCCAGTTCTGCCAGGCCGACCCCGTGGTCGGGGTCAACTGCTACCTCAGCGGCCCGCAGCCCGGCTTCAACAGCCCGGGTCAAGACGTGCTGGTCTCGTTCCCCTACACCGCGGGCTGCCCCGACGAGAACCAGAACGGCGTCTGCGACGTCGGCAGCGCCGACGCCCCGGCGCCGACCGAGCTGGCCCTCGGCTCGGAGCTCGGCAGCACCTGGGGGCTGGCCTATCAGCGCTCCACCGATACCCTCTTCGCGGCGGCCTTCCAGAAGCGCCACAGCGGCTTCCGGACCTACGGCGACACGGGCGTCATCTACCGCGTCGACGACGCCTCGCTGGGCCTCGGCGCCACCATCTCCCCCTACGTCGACTTCGACGCTCTGGGGATCCCCACGGCGAACGCGGCGCTCTTCCCGCCGTTCGGCGATCCCCACCCGGCGCCCACGGCGACCTGCACCTCCGCCCTGGGCGTCGCCGATCCCGGCGCCACCAACCGCAATTGCTGGCTCCACGACGCGAGCTCCTACGGCCAGGTGGGCCGCATGTCGTTCGGCGATCTCGACATCTCCGACGACGAGTCGACCCTGTGGACGGTCAACCTCTTCAACAAGACCCTCTACTCGGTTCCGGTGAAGACGACGCCCGTCACGCTGGGCGAGATCGGCGCCCACCCCCTGCCGACGCCGGCCTGCAACGGCCAGCGCCAGCCCTTCGCGGTGGGTTTCGAGGACGGCCTCGTCTACGTCGGCCTCGTCTGCGACGGGTCGACGGGGACGGCGGCGGACCTGCGGGCCTACGTCTATTCCCTCGACCCGGACAACATCCCCGGCGGCTTCACGCAGCGCCTGAACCAGCCGCTCAACTACGGCCGCGGTTTCACCGTGAACTCCGGTGCCGCCAATATTCCGGCAGCCTGGCTGCCCTGGAACGACACCTTCACCAATCCCCCCTCGGCCCCCGGCCCGCCTCTCGGCCCGGTCTTCGGCACCGAGGTCGGCTATCCGCAGCCGTGGCTGACCGACATCGAGTTCGACGACGACGACCTCGTGCTCGGAATTCGTGACCGCTTCGCGGACCAGGCGGGCTTCGACCTCGGCTCTCCGGCCAACACGTCGTCTACCGTGTGGCGGGGTGACGGCGCCGGAGACACTCTGCGCGCCTGTCCCAGCGGCTCCAACTGGACCTTCGAGTCCAACGCCAGCTGCGGCGGCGTCACGACCGGCGGCGCCGGCAACGGGCAGGGTCCGGGCGGCGGGGAGTACTACTACGAGGAGCGCCTCACCGAGCCAACCCCACCGCCTCCGACGATCCACGACGAGACCTCCCTGGGCGGCCTTTTCCAGGTCCCGATCAACACCGAGGTGCTGTCGACGGTCTACGACCCGCTGAACTCCTCCGCCGGGTCGCAGGTCTTCAGCGGCGGCATCCACTGGTGGCGGCGCGCGGACGGCCAGGTCGACAACCTCTATCGCGTCTTCCTGCGCACCGACCCCAACACCTTCGGCAAGGCCGGCGGGCTGGGCGACCTCGAGGCGCTGTGCGACCCGGCACCGCTCCAGATCGGCAACCGGGTGTGGCTCGACGCCGACGTCGACGGCCTCCAGGATCCGGGGGAAGCGGGCTTGAGCGGCCTGACGGTCGCGATCTACAGCAACGCGGACGGGGTCTGCGACGGGACCGGCGAGGTGCTGCTCGGAAGCGTCGTCACGGCGGCGAACGGCACCTACCTCTTCACCGACGCGAACGTCACCGGCGGGCTCCAGTACGGCACCAAGTACTGCCTGCGGATCGTCGTCCCGGGCGGCTTCGGCGCGACCGTGCGCGACGCGACTCCGGTCGGCGACGGCCGGGACGACGTCCGTGACTCGGACGGCGACCCGGCGCCCTTCCCCGGCTCGGTCGTGACGAGCTTCACCACCGGCGGGCCGGGCAACAACCGCCACGTCTACGACTTCGGCTTCCGCGCCCTCGAGTTCGACTACGGCGATCTGCCGGACCCGCCCTACGCGACGCTGGCGGCGTCGAACGGCCCCAACCACGAGATCACCACTCCGGGCAACTGCTACCTCGGCGGCCCGCCGGACTCGGAGCTCGACGGCCAGCCGAACGCGCCGGCCCTCGGTGACGACAACGACTTGAACGGCGACGACGAGGACGGCGTGCTCTTCCTGACGCCGCTCATCCCGGGGCGGGTCGCCGACATCCAGGTCGCCTCTTCCGGCGCCTGCGTCCTCAACGCCTGGATCGACTTCAACTCCAACGGCAACTTCGCGGATCCCGGTGAGCTGATCGCCTCCAACCTCGCCCTCGTGGCCGGCAACAACCTGCTCGACAACGTCCCGGTGCCCGCCGGCGCCACGGGGGTCATGGCGGCGCGGTTCCGGGTGACCAACCTGGCTGGCCAGGGCGGCGCCAGTCCGACCGGGCCGGCGACGACGGGCGAGGTCGAGGACTACGTTCTGGCCGCGCTCGGCGACTTCGTGTGGAACGACTCGGTCGTCGGTCAGGGCATCCAGCTCGGCGGCGACACGCCGGTGCCGGGGCTGGTCGTGCACCTGCTGGCCAACGACGGCGTGACGCCGATCCTGGACGGCGCCGGCGTGGCGATCACCGCGACGACGGACGCCAACGGCAACTACGAGTTCCCGGGGCTGCCGACGCTGACCAACTCCGGTCTGCCCAACCCCGGCGACTACCGCGTCCGCTTCGAGCTGCCGCCGCCGTTCGTCGACTTCTCGCCGCGCGACAACACTACGGACGATCTCGACAGCGACGCGGACCAGGTCGCGCAGCCGATTGCGGGGCTGACGCAGATCGTGAGCCTGACCTCGGGCGTCGACGACGTCGACCTCGACGCCGGCCTGCGGGCGCCGACCGTGGCGCTCGTCACCTCGGCGGCGGCCTACGTCGATGGCGGCGCGGTCGTGTTCGAGTTCTCGACCGGCTACGAGGCGCTCTCGGCAGGCTTCGAGGTGTTGCGCCACGAGCCGGAGACCGACGAGTACGTGGCGGTCAGCGAGCGCCTGATCCCGGCTCTCCTGGGCTCGCCCCAGGGCGGCGTCTACCGGGTGGTCGACGAGGGCGCGCCGTTCCGCGAAACGCTGCGCTACGTGATCGTCGAGCACCAGGGTGACGGCCGCACTCAGGTCTACGGCCCCTACCCGGTCCAGGTGACGGACCGCGGCAGCCGAGCCCCGCTGGACGCGAGCTTCGCGGCCCTGCCCCACGTCTCGCCCCGCTTCGGCGACAGGATGGCGCAGGCGCGCGGCGAGACCGCGGAGCGCGGCCGGCGCGATCGATCGGCAGCCACCAGACTCTCCTCGCGCTCCTGGACGCTCCAGGTCGGCGTGCGCGACTCGGGCCTCTACCGCGTCTCGGTGGCGGCCATGGCTGCCGCGCTGGGCGTGCCCGAGTCGAGGGTGCGCTTTCTGATCGACCACAGCCTGGTCGAGATGGAGAACCGGGGACAGCCGGTCGCGTGGTGGACGCCGAACGGCTCGGACGGCGATCTCTTCTTCTACGGCGAGGCGATCGACAGCCTCTACACCCTCGAGAACACCTACTGGCTGCGTCTCTACCGGCCCGGCCAGCGCATGGACCGCTCCGGCGGACCGCTGCCGCCCGCGGCCCCCGGCGGCGTCTTCGTCTCGACGGAGCGCTTCGAGGAGGACGTCATCCCCGCGATCACCGGCGTGCGCGAGACGGAGGTCGACCACTGGTTCTGGGGCGGCATCAACGCCCAGAACCCGAACACGATCCTCGCGTTCGATGTCGCCGTTCCCGACGCCGCCGCCGGAGCCGCCAGCATGACGGTGCGCTTCGCCGGCGCCACGGACGGCGTCGCGCTGCGAGATCATCACGCGATCGTGAGGGTCAACGGAACGGAGGTCGGCACCGCGGCATGGGGCGGGATCGAGTTCTTCGAATCCACGTTCGCCTTCGACGGCGCCTTGCTGACGCCCCTGACCTCGGTCGAGATCGAGGGCGTTCTGGCGGAAGGCTCGACGGCGTCGATCTTCTTCGTCGACGGCTTCGACGTCGATTACCCGCGCTTCTACCGCGCCCTCGACGACCGCCTGCTCGTCCGGGGCGACGGCAACCCGATCGTCACCGTCGAAGGCTTCACGAGCCCAGACGTCGCGGTGTTCGATCTGACGGATCCCGAGGCTCCGGTGCGGGTCACCAACGTTCTCGTCGAAGTGGTAGGCAGCGGCGTGCAGGCGAGCTTCTTCCCGACGACGGCCGCGACGCCCTACCTCGTGACGACCGAGACGTCGGCGCTGCCGACGACGGATCCGCGCTTTGTCGCCCCGGCGATCGACCTGCGGGCGACCTACCACGCCTACGAGCACGTGGTGATCGCTCCCGAGGCGTGGCGCCTCGAGGCCGAGGACCTCGCGGCGTACCGCAGCGGCATGGGGCTGAGCTCGCTCGCCGTCAGCATCGAAGAGGTCTACGACGCCTTCAGCGACGGCATCGTGACCCCGTGGGCGGTACGCGACTTCCTGTCCTACGCCCGCGAGAACTGGTCCCAGGGACCGGACTACGCGGTGCTGGCGGGCCGGGGGACGTTCGATCCGCGCGATCTCCTTGGTGGCGGCGACAACTTCATCCCGGTGGTCCTCGTCGGCACGCCGTACGGTCTGGTGGCGACGGACAACGTCCTCGCCGACCTCGAGGCCGGAGACTCGGTTCCGGAGGTGGCACTGGGCCGCCTGCCGATCGTCAGCGCCGCGGAGCTCGCGACCTACGTCGACAAGCTCGAGGCCTACGACGGGTCGCAGGGCCCCTGGCGCGGCCGCGCACTCCTGCTGGCCGACAACCCGGACACGGCGGGCGACTTCCCGCTGCAGAGCGACGTGGTTGCGAGCCTGCTCACGGCCTACGATCAGAAGCTCGTCTACCTCTCGGAGATGGGCATCGACGACGCGCGCGCCGCGCTGCAGGAGTCCTGGAACGCCGGCGTCCAGCTCATCAACTACGTCGGGCACGGCGGAGTGACCCAGGCGGCCGCGGAAGGCCTCGTCCGGGCCACGGACGTCGGTCTGCTGGCCAACGGCGATCGGCTGCCGGTCGTCTCGGCGCTGACCTGCATCGTGGGCCGCTCCGACGTCCCGAACCTCGAGTCTCTCGCCGAGGCCCTGGTGCTGGATGCCGACGGCGGCGCGATCGCGGTCTGGGCGCCGACGGGCATCTCGTTCGGCGGCGCGGCGCACACCCTCAACGTGCTCTATGCCGAGGCGATCGCGGCGGCGGCGCCGGATACGCCCCTGGGCGAGATCGTCCTGCAGACGCTCGCCGGCTTCGAGGCCCTCGGCGGCTCGCCCGAGATGCTCGACGCCTACGCGATCGCGGGCGACCCGGCGGTGGCCCTGCCCTAGGTTCCATTTCCAGCGGTTGCGGGAAGGGCGCGCCGTGAAGCGCGCCCTTCCTTTGCCACCGATTCGAGGAGCGCACTCATGAGGCCATCATCCAGTCCACGATCGGGCCGGCTCGCCCTGGGCATGGCGCTGGCGGTTCTGCTGCCGTGGGCCGCGGCGGCGCAGGATCTCGCCGACTTCGAGAGTCGCACCACCCTGCACCGGTTGGACAACGGCTGGACCTTCATCATCGTCGAGCGGCCGGTGGCGCCGGTCTTCTCGTTCGCCACCTTCGTCGACGTGGGCTCCGCCCAGGAGGTGCCCGGCATCACGGGTCTGGCCCACATGTTCGAGCACATGGCGTTCAAGGGCACTCCCAACGTGGGAACCCGCGATTACGAGGCCGAGAAGGTGGCGCTCGAGGCGATGGAGGCGGCCTACCAGGGCTACGAGGCCGCGCGCCGCGCGCGCGACGCCGACCCCGAGCGGGTGGCGGAGCTCCTGGCGGCGTTCCGCGGGAAGCAGGAGGCCGCGGCCGAGTTCGTCGTCGCCAACGAGTTCGACGAGATCCTGGCGCGGGCCGGCGGCGTCGGCATCAACGCGTTCACGAACACCGATTTCACCGGCTATTTCTACTCGCTGCCGGCCAACAAGATCGAGCTCTTCTGCTACCTCGAGTCCGAGCGCTTCCTCGAGCCGGTCTTCCGCGAGTTCTACGAGGAGCGCGACGTCGTCCAGGAGGAGCGCCGCCTGCGCACCGAGAGCCAGCCGATCGGCCGCCTGCTGGAGCAGTTCCAGGCGACGGCCTTCGTGGCCCACCCCTACAAGCAGCCCGTCGTCGGCTACATGAGCGACCTCCAGTCGATCACGATGACCGACGCCAGGGCGTTCTTCGAGAAGTACTACGTTCCGTCGAACCTGGTCACGGCGGTCGTCGGCGACGTCGACGTCGGGGCTCTCGTGCCGATGATCGAGGCCTACTTCGGGCGCATTCCGGCCGGGCCCGCCCCGGAGCCGTTGCGGACCGTCGAGCCGCCGCAGATCGGCGAGAAGCAGGTCGTCGTCGAGGATCCGTCGCAGCCGGTCTACATCGAGGGCTACCACATGGCGGCGCGGGACGACCCGGATCAGCCGGTGTGGGACGCGATCGACGACATTCTCTCGGGCGGCAGGACGTCGCGACTCTATCGCTCCCTCGTGCGCGACAAGAAGATCGCCGCCAACGCCGGGTCGTTCTCCCGGCTGCTTGGCAGCAAGTACCCCACCCTGTGGATCGCGTGGGCCTTCCCGAGCCCGGAGAGCTCGAACGAGGAGGTTCGCGACGCGATCCGCGAGGAGATCGAGCGCATGAAGGTCGAGGACGTCACCGACGAGGAGCTCGAGCGCTTCAAGACCCGGGCGAAGGCGGAGCTCCTGCGCTCGCTGCGCAGCAATTCCGGCCTGGCGTCGAGCCTCGCCGAGTACCAGACGATCTTCGGCGACTGGCGCGAGCTGTTCCGCTTCGTCGGGCGGATCGAGGCGGTCACCAAGGCGGACATCCGGCGGGTGGCGAGCGCGACCCTGGTGGCCACCAACCGGACGGTAGGGATGATCAGGACGGCGGCGCCCGCGGCGCAGGACGCCGGCGCCCGGGAGGCGGACGATGCTTGAGCGCGAGGCGAGGCGCGGTGCCGTGGCGGCGGCGCTCGTGGCCGCGGCGTTGGTGGCGCCCGCCGCCGCCCGGCCGCAGGTCACGGACGCCGACGAGATCGAGTACCCGCCGCTGCCGCCCTTCGAGGTCCCCGAGCCGACGCGCATCGCGCTCGACAACGGCATGCTGCTCGTCCTCGTCGAGGATCACGAGCTGCCCCTGATCGAGGCGTTCGCCCGCATCCGCACCGGACAGCGGCTCGATCCCTCCGGGCTGGCGGGGCTCGCCGCCCTCACCGGCGAGGTGATGCGCACCGGCGGCACCGAGCGTCTGGGGGGCGACGAGATCGACGAGCTCCTCGAGGGCCGCGCCGCGTTCGTCGAAAGCGCCATCGGCGTGGACTCCGGCCGGGCCGCCATGAGCTGCCTCGCGGAGGACTTCGGCGAGGTCCTGGAGGTCTTCGCCGACGTGCTGCGACGACCGGTCTTCGACGAGGACAAGATCGCCGTCGCCAAGAACCAGGCCAGGGCCGCCATCGCGCGCCAGAACGACGATCCGCAGGGGATCCTCTTCCGCGAGTTCGCCGAGGTGCTCCTCGGGGCGGACTCGCCCTACACCCGGCCCGACACCTACACCAGCATCGCGCGAATCACCCGCGACGACCTGAAGGCCTTCCACGGGCGCTACTACCACCCCAACAGCGTGATCCTCGGCCTGGTCGGCGACTTCGACACGGCAGCGGCGGTGGAGCAGGTGCGCCGGGTCTTCGGCGACTGGGCTCCCGGCCCGCCCGGCGGCGCCTTCGAGGGGGGCTACAAGACCGAGCCCACGCCGGGCGTCTTCTACGTCGAGAAGAACGACGTGACCCAGTCCTCGATCCTCATGGGCCACCTCGGCGTGCGCAAGGACAACCCCGACTACTACGCCATCCAGGTCTTCAACGAGGTGCTGGGCGGCGGCTTCTCCTCGCGCCTCTTCTCCCGGGTGCGCTCCCGGCTGGGGCTCGCGTATTCGGTGAGCGGCGGCCTCGGCAGCGAATGGGACCGCGAAGGCCGGTTCCAGCTGTACACGACGACCAAGACGGAGACCACGGGGGCGGCCATCGAGGCGCTGATCGCCGAGGCCCGGAAGATCTCCGGCGACGAGCCGCCGACGGCGGCCGAGGTCGAGCGCGCCAAGCAGGCGATCCTGAGCTCCTTCGTCTTCACCTCCGATTCGTCGAGCAAGATCCTCGGGCACGAGCTCGACTACGAGTACTACGGCTATCCCCTGGACTGGCTGGAGCGCTATTTTGCCGGGATCCGCGAGGTGACGCTCGAGCAGGTGCGGGCGATCGGGGAGCGCTACGTGAAGGCCGGCGACTTCACGATCGTCGTCGTCGGCCCGCGCGGGGGCCGGGACCGGCCGCTCGCGGACTTCGGGCCCGTCACCGAGATCGACGTCTCGATTCCGGAGCTCGAGATCGAGGCCGCCGCGGCGTCGCCGGAGATGCTCGCCCGCGGCGGCGAGCTCGTGGCCGCGGCCGTCGCGGCGCACGGCGGCCGCGACAGCCTCGCGAGCTTCGAAAGCGTGCGCCAGCGCGCCACCGCCGTGGCCGCGACGCCGGCCGGCCGGCTGCAGGTGGAGATCGACCAGCTCGTCGTCTACCCGGATCGGCTGCGCCAGGCCCTCACCCTGCCGCAGGGCACCATGGTGCAGGTCGTGACGCCGGAGAGCGCCTTCCTCGAGACCCCGGCCGGCCGCCAGCCGCTGGAAGGCGACCGTCGGCGCAGCTTCGCCGCCGGCCTGGGCCGGACCCTGCCGGTCTTCCTGCGGGCGGCCGTCGAGGGCACCGTGGAGGCCGCGGCGGTCGGCTCCGGCGAGGTCGGCGGCGTGCCCGTCGAGTACGTCCGGCTCACCTCGGGAGGACAGAGCTTCCAGATCGCCGTCGAGGCCGCGAGCGGGCGGATTCTCGAGCTCGCCTTCCGCGGCACCGATTTCGTGGGCACCCCCGGCGAGGTGCGGCAGGCCTACGCCGACTTCCGGGAGGCGGGAGGGCTCGTCCTGCCGTTCTCCGTCGAAGCGACCTTCGAAGGCGCTCCCTACATGACCAGCACGATCACCGAGGCGCTCGTCGACGAGCCCGTCGACCCCGCCCTCTTCCTCCCGGCCGAGTGATTCGCGGGCCGGCCGCCCGGCGCGGTCAAGCCGCGGCCAGCTTGACGCCCAGGCCCACGAGCCCGGCGAGGAGCAGCAGGGGGAGGGCGACGAAGGCGAGAGCCAGCACCAGGGGCGCGAACGCCAGGGCGAGGCCGACGACGACGACGAGGAAGACGACCTTGAGCACGGCGAAGAGCACGATCAGGGGGATCGCCAGGATCTTGAAGACGAGCTTGAGCGCGAAGGCGAGGAGCGCGAAAGCTCCGATCGCGACGGCGGCGAGGGTGACGAGGCCTAGGACGGCGATGAGCTCGAACATGGGTTTCCCCCTCCTCTCTGCTAGTACGCAGGGGACCGGGCGGCTGTTTCATCGGGCGTCCAGGTGGCCAGCACGGCCGGCGTCCAGCCGCGCACGGAGTTGATCAGCCACACGCCCTCGCAGCGCGCCAGGTCCGCCACGCGCAGCACCCGTTCCTCGATCTCGCCGCGCTCGAGCAGCCGCCGGCGCAGCGTGCCGGCAAGCAGGCCGCAGTCGAGGGCGGGGGTCAGCCGCCGGCCGTCGAGGTCGAGCACCAGGTTGGACCACGTGCCTTCGGTGAGCTCGCCGCGCTCGTTCCACAGCAGCACCTCGTCGGCCTCCGGGCGGCCCCGCCGCGCCCGCTCGTAGGCGGCGCGGTGGGTGGTCTTGTGGAACAGGAAGGCGTCCGCGGAGTCGACCGGCCCGGCCGCCAGCTCCAGGCGGCAGGGCCGGGGCAGGACGGTGAGCGGCTCCGCGCGGACGGTGGCGGTGCCGTCGCGCGCCACCAGCAGCCGGACCCGCCGCGCCTTGCCGGCCGCCGGCGCCTGGCGCTCGAGGAGGCCGAGGATGGCTTTGCGGTCGACGGGGACGTCGAAGTAGCACGCCGAGTCGACGAGGCGATCCAGGTGCTCCGGGAGGAGGCGATAGCCGGCGGCCGGCTCCCAGAGGATGGTCTCGAGCAACGAGAAGGGGGGCGCCGGCGCGGTGAGGACGCGCGCCTTGGCCGCGGACTCCGCGAGCTCGTCCCGCGGCTCGGAGTCCCAAACGATGCCGCCTCCCGTGCCGTAGCTGAGAGCGCCGCGCGCCCGATCCACGACGGCGGTGCGGATGGCGACGCTGAAGCGCGCCCGGCGCCGCGGGGCGATGCAGCCGATGGCCCCGGTGTAGACCCCTCGCGCCTCGGGCTCGAGCTCCGCGATGAGCTCCATGGCCCGCACCTTGGGCGCGCCGGTGATCGAGGCGCACGGAAAGAGCGCCGCGAGCACGCCGGCGGCGCCGGCGGTCGTGCGGGCGCTCACGGTCGACGTCAGCTGGAACAGGGTCTCGTAGCGCTCGACCTCGAAGAGGCGGGTCGTCTCGACGCTGCCGGGCGTCGCGATTCGCCCCAGATCGTTGCGGATCATGTCGACGATCATGACGTTCTCCGCGCGGTCCTTGGGCGAGGCCGCGAGCGCGGCGGCTCGACGCCGGTCCTCGGCCGTGGTGCGGCCGCGGGCCGCGGTTCCCTTCATCGGCCGGCTCCGCACGCGGCCGTCCGCGAGCTCGAAGAAGAGCTCCGGCGACACCGAGCAGAGGGCGTGGCCGCCGGCGTCGATCCAGGCCGCGTGGGGGGCGCGCTGGTCGCGCCAGAGCCGGCGGAAGAGGCCCCAGGGATCGCCGGCGAACGCGCCGCGCAAGGGATACGTGTAGTTGACCTGGTAGGTGTCGCCGCGGGCGATCCAGCCGCGGACGCGGCGCACCGCCAGGGCGTGCTCGGCGGCGGTGATCGCCGGCTCGAGGGTGCCGACCTCGAAAGCCCCTCCTGGCGGCAGCTGCCCCGTGGTCACGGCGAGCGGTGGATCGCACAGCGCGAACCAGGCCGGCGGCAGGGGCCCGGGGGGGTGGGCCGTGAGCGCCCCGTCGAACGCCGCCGCGGCCTCGTAGCACAGAAAGCCGACCGCCCACAGGCCGTCGTCGGCGGCTTGCTCCGCCCTGGCGAGGACCCCGCCGACGGCGTCGACGCTCGCCGCCGTCAGGATCTCGCGGGCGGCCGGGAACGCGCGCCAGCCCTCGCCGCGGGGGTGGCGCAAGAGAGCCAGCGGCGGGCTCGCGAGCGGGGTCTTCGGCTTCGACATGGCTGCTAGACTGCAGTCTACCGGCCGAGGAACCTCCGAGCATGCCCCGCATCACGAAGGTCTACACCCGCACCGGCGACGACGGTACGACGGCCCTGGGCGGCGGCCAGCGCCTGCCCAAGGACGCACCTCGCATCGAGGCCTACGGGGCGGTCGACGAGCTCAACTCCGCCCTCGGGGCGGCACTCGCGCAAGGGGTCGCCGACGAGCTCGGCCGGCGCCTGGCCACCGTCCAGAACGGCCTCTTCCACCTCGGCTCCGATCTCTGCATCCTCGAGGAGGACAAGGCGACCCTGCCGGTGCCGCGGATCGAAGAGCGCCACGTCCGGGAGCTCGAGGAGTGGATCGACGAGCTCGGCGCCGACCTGCCGGCGCTCGAGAACTTCATCCTCCCCGGCGGCTCGCGCGGCGCCGCGCGGCTGCACGTCGCCCGCACCGTCTGCCGCCGCGCCGAGCGCCGGGTCGTGACCCTGGCCCGCGAGGAGAGGGTCGGCGAGTGGACGGTCCGCTACCTGAACCGGCTCTCCGACCTGCTGTTCGTGGCGGCCCGCTACGAGAACCACCACCGCGGCGTCGGCGACGTCCTCTGGGACAGCCGGGCCTGACCGCCGGCCGGCTAATCGTGGACGGTCTCGCGGACGACCTCTTCGATCGTCGTGATGCCGTCGCGGATCTTCTGCAGCCCGCTCTGGCGTAGCGAGAGCATCTCGTTGGCCAGGGTCCGCTCGCGGATCTCGTAGGCGCTGGCGCCGGAGAGGATGAGGTCGCGGATGTCGTCGTCCACCTCCATGACCTCGAAGAGCCCGAGGCGGCCCTTGTAGCCGGTGTTCGAGCAGCGCTCGCAGCCCCGGCCCTTGTAGAGCTGGAGGGTCTGCGCCTCCTGCGGCGAGAAGCCGAGGTTGACGAGGCTCTGGGCGGGCACCTTGATCGCCTCCTTGCAGGTCGTGCAGATGACCCGCACGAGGCGCTGGGCGACGACGAGATGGACGGAGCTGGCGACGAGGAACGGCTCGACGCCCATGTTCATGAGCCGGCTCACCGAGGACGGCGCGTCGTTCGTGTGCAGCGTGGAGAGCACGAGGTGGCCGGTCATCGCGGCCTTGATCGCCACCTCGGCGGTCTCGAAGTCGCGGATCTCGCCAACGAGGATGATGTTCGGGTCCTGGCGCAGGAACGAGCGCATCGAGGCGGCGAAGTTGAGACCGATCTGCTCCTTGACCTGGACCTGGTTGATGCCGGTGAGGTTGAACTCGACCGGATCCTCGGCCGTCATGATGTTGGTCTCGGGCGAGTTGATGCGCGACAGCGCCGAATAGAGCGTGTTCGTCTTGCCCGATCCGGTGGGACCGGTGACGAGCACCATGCCGTAGGGCCGGAAGATGGCCTGCTCGAAGCGCCGCAACGAGTCGGTCTCGAAGCCGAGCTTCATCATGTCGAGCATCAGCTTGTCTTTGTCGAGCAGGCGCATGACGATCTTCTCGCCGAAGATCGTCGGCAGGGTCGAGACCCGGAAGTCGAGGTCCTTGACCTTGCCCTTGGCCTTGGTCTTGATCTTGATCCGGCCGTCCTGCGGCAGCCGCTTCTCGGCGATGTCCAGCCGCGCCATGATCTTCAGCCGGCTCGTGATCGCCTCCTTGAGCTTCATCGGCGGCCGCATCATCTCGTAGAGCACGCCGTCGATGCGGTAGCGGACGCGATACTCCTTCTCGTAGGTCTCGATGTGGATGTCCGAGGCGTTGCGCTTGATGGCGTCGGTCAGGATGATGTTGACGAGCCGGACGACCGGCGCTTCCTCGGACTGCTGCTCGAGAGCCCGGAGGTCGATCTCCTCTTCGTCGTCGAGGACCTCGAGGTCCGCTTCGTCGGAGTCCGCGATGTCCTCCATGACCTTGCGCAGCTCGATCGCGTGGGTCGAGCCGTGGTACTCGTCGATCGCTTCGCGCAGGGCCGTATCCGAGGCGACGACGGGCTCCACGGTGTAGCCGGTCATGAACTTGATGTCGTCCATGGCAAAGACGTTCGTGGGGTCCGCCATGGCGATGGTCAGCTTGGCGCCCGTCTTGGCGACCGGCAGGACGGTGTACTTGCGCGACACCTCGGCCGGCACGAGCTGGATGATCGCTTCGTCGATCTCGAGGCCCGTCAAGTCGACGGCCGGCACCCCGTAGCGATCGGCGAGGAACTCGACGAGCTCGGGGTCGGTCATGAACCCGAGGCGCACCAGGTGGGTGCCGAGCCGGCCGCCTTCCTGGCGCTGCGCGTCGAGCCCCTCACGCAGCTGATCGCCGGAGATCTTGCCCGCCTCGACGAGCAGATCGCCCAGGCGATTGCCTCCACGCTCGGAAGTAGTCGAGCCTATTGCCATGACCGCCGATTGTATCGACGGACCCGGCCCTCGTCAAAACCGGTGACGGTCGAACAAACGACGACCAAAAAAGGCACTTAGCGGCTGTCCACCCGGTCGAGCACGAGCCCGGCGCGGGCGACGAGCTCGCCGGGCTCGATGGCGAGCAGGCAGGCCTTCGGCGCGTCCAGCCGCTTGTAACAGAAGCTGCACGGCAGGGGATGCGCGACGTTGCTCTCCGGCGCGCCGTAGGCCCCGTTGCGGGCCGGATCCGTCGGCCCGAGGACGCAGACGACCGGCGTGCCCAGCGCCGCCGCCAGGTGGAGGGGGCCCGTGTCGCCGGCGAGGAGGATCCGGGCGCCGCGCAGGTGGGCCGCGAGCCCCTCGAGGGTGAGCGCCGGGACGACGCGGGCGGCGCCGCCCGCGGCACGCCCGACCTCCGCGGCCAGCTCCTCCTCGCCGGGCCCGGCGAGCACGCCGACCTCGAGACCGCGGGCCGCCGCGAGCTCGCCGGCGACGCGCCCCCAACGCTCCGGCGGGTACTCCTTGTTGCGCCACCCGGCGCCGGGGTGGATCAGCACCGGGGGCGTGGCCGTCGCGGCCGGTGGCCCGCGGAGGATCGCCGCCGCGCCGAAATCCACGCTGCGGTCCGAGATTCCGAGGCCGGCAAGCAGGGACATCGCGCGGTCGACCGCGTGCGCCCCCACGAGCGCGACGGGCTCGCTGATCCACAGCGCGCTCGACGGCTCTCGCCGGTCCCGGCGGGCGGCCCCGATCCGCCGGTCGGCGCCGCTCAAGGCGGCGAGCGCCGCGCTCTTGTGGTTGCCCATGGCGTCGATCACGATCTCCGGCGCGAACGCGTCGAGCACCCGCCAGAAGGAGGCGACCGCGCGCCGGGTGGCCGTCGCGAAGGGCTCCCGCCGCCAGTCCGCGAGAGCGATCTCGAGAACGTCGTCGACGGCGGGGTGGCCGCGCAGGAGCGGCGCGAGCCGCCGCTCCACCAGCCAGCCGATCCGCGCGTCGGGCCGGTGACGGCGCAGCGCGCTCGCCAGCGGCATCGTGTGCACCACGTCGCCCAGGGCGCCGGTGCGAACGACGAGGATCCGGGTGGCGCTCATCGCCGGCCGCGACTCAGCCCCGGCCCGGCCCTCTCGCGATCGCGATCAGGTCCGACGTCGAGTGCTCCTTGGGGTCGCCCACGAGAACGGTGCGGCCGCCGTAGGCGCGCACCGCCGCGTACTCGGGAACCCGCTCCGGCGAGCCGTAGTCGGTGCCCTTGCAGTGGACCTCGGGGCGCAGGAGGCCGATGAGCGGGGCGGGGCTGTCGCCCTCGAAGATCGTCACGTAATCGACGGCGGCGAGCGCCGCCAGCAGCTCGGCCCGCTCCGCCGCGGGCACGATCGGGCGTCCCGGCCCCTTGAGCCGCCGCACCGAGGCGTCGTCGTTGATGGCGACGACGAGGACGTCGGCCTGCGCCGCGGCCGCCGTGAGGTAGCGGACGTGGCCCACGTGGAGCAGGTCGAAGTGGCCGTTGGCCAGCGCCACGCTCGAGCCGGCAGCCCGCCGGCCCTCGAGCTCGGCCGCGAGCGCCGCGGGGCTCACGACGCGGCCCACGAGACCCTCGCGAGCAGGCCGGAGCCGGCGGTCACCGCCGCCGCGAGCTCCGCGCGGTCAAGCGTCGCCGTCCCCATCTTCATGACGACGACCCCGCCCGCGTAGTTGGCCAGAAGCGCCGCTTCGAGCGGCGTCGCTCCGGCGGCCGTGGCGAGGGCGAAGGTGCCGATCACCGTGTCGCCGGCGCCGGTGACGTCCGCCACCTGGGTCGTGCCGTGGACCGGCAGGTGGATGGTGGCGGTGCCGGTGAACAGGCTCATGCCGGAGCTGCCACGGGTGACGAGCAGCGTCGGGCAGGCGAGCCTCCGCCGCAGCTCGCGGCCGCTGCCGTCGAGGTCGTCGTCGAGGCTTCGGCCCAGCAGGCTCTCGGCCTCCTCGGCGTTCGGCGTGGCGGCGTCGACGCCGGCGAAGTCGGCCAGGCGGTGGCGGCTGTCGCAGAGCACGCGGCCACCGGCCGCCATGGCGGTGCGCAGCGGCTCGACCATCGCCGGCTGGACGATCCCGTAGCCGTAGTCCGACAGCACCCCCACGCGTGCCTCGTTCTTCCAGGCCGACAGCGCGCGCTGGAACGTCGTGAGCTCCGCGGCGCCGGGCTCGATCGAGTCCTCGACGTCGTAGCGCACGATCTGCTGCTTGATGGCATGGCGCCCGCCGCCGAGGATGCGGACCTTGGTCGGGGTGCGGTAGCCGGCGTTGACGGCGATGCCGCTCGTGGCGATGCCGCGCTCCTCGAAGCACGCCACGAGCTCGCGGCCGCTCGCGTCGTCGCCGACCACTCCGAGCGGCAGGGGACGGCCGCCCAGCGCCGCGACGTTGGCCACGGCGTTGGCGCCGCCGCCCGGAACGAGGACCTCGCTCTCGTGGCGCAGGATGAGGACCGGCGCCTCCCGGCTGATGCGTTTGGGCGTCCCGGTGACGAAGCGGTCCGCGACCATGTCGGCGAGCATGATCACCGGCCGCCCGGCCATGGCATCGACCAGGCCGAGCAAACGGGAGGTGGATGGAAGTCCTTCTTCTTGAGGCATTTGCGTGGGATTATACACTTCGCTCATGAGCACGCCGTCGGCACGACTGCTGCGCCGCATCGAGCGGGACGGGCCTCTGCCGTTCGCCGAGTTTATGGACGAAGCCCTCTACGGAGAAGGGGGCTACTACGCGACGCCGAGACCGCGCATCGGTCCGGCGGGCGATTACGTGACGGGCGCCTCGATCTCGCCGCTCTTCGGGGCGTCGACCGCGCGGCTCCTCGAGCGGCTCGGCGAGCGTCTGGGCGGTGACGCCGACCTGCTGGAGGCCGGCTACGGCGACGGCAGCCACCTGGAGGCCGTGGTCGCGGCGCTCGCCCCCGGGCATCGCGGCCGGCTTCTGGGCTGGGAGCGGGTGACGCGCCCGCTCCCCGCGCCCGTCGTCGATCTGCCCGCGCTCGAGGCGGTCGCCGCCTCGCGGGTCCGCGGCCTCGTCTTCTCCTACGAGCTCTTCGACGCGCTGCCGTTTCACCGCTTCCGGCGGGCCGGCGACGGCTGGGAGGAGCTGCGGGTGGAGGCGCGCGACGGCGGCTTCGCCTGGCGGCGGGCTCCGCTCTCGCGGCCCGAGCTGTCGCCCCTCGTAGAGCCCTACGCCGAGCTGGCTCAGGACGGACAGATCGTCGACCTCGCGCCGGCGTGGACGTCGCTCTATGCACGGCTCGCCGCGGCTCTCGACGCGGGCCTCCTCGTCACCTGCGACTACGGCTTCGAGCGCCACCGGCTCCTCGATCCGCGGATCCGGCGCCACGGCACCCTCGCCTGCTACCGCCGGCACAGAGTGCACCGCAACCCGTTCGTCGACGTGGGCCGGCAGGACATCACGGCCCACGTGGACTTCTCGGCCTTGATCGCGGAGGGCGAGCGCGCCGGTCTCGGGACCCTCGGCCTCGTGTCCCAGGCCGAGTGGCTGGGCGCCTGCGGCGTCTTCGACGGCCTGGACCGCGCCGCCCCGGGGACCCGCCTGGAAGCGGCTCGGCTGCTCGATCCGGCGGCGATGGGAACCGAGATCCGGGTGCTCGTGCAGGCGCGGGAGGTGGACGCCGGCGGGCTCTTCGATCTGCCTCTCAGGGCTCCGAGATCGGCTCCCGCCCCCGCCCGCCGGGGCGCTCGCGCGCTTTCTTGACACCCCCCGAGCCTCCGGTAGAATGGCCGCGCTCGCCAGGTCGCGCTTCGCTCGAGAGAAGAATCCCTTCTTCGGTATCGCTGATGGAGAACTATCTTCCGATCCTGGTCTTCGCCCTGTTCTCCATCGTCTTCCTGGTGGTGACCCTGGTCGCGGCACGCCTGTTCCGGCCCGGCGGAGCCCTCTTCAAGGGCGCCTCGGCGACGATCAACGACGACCCCTACGAGTGCGGCAACCCGGCCGAGACCTTCGCCCACGACCATCGCTTCTCCATCCGTTACTACCTGATCGCCGTGCTCTTCGTCGTCTTCGACGTCGAGACGATCTTCCTCTTCCCGTGGGCCGTGCAGTTCGATCGCCTCGGCATCTTCGGCTTCGTCGAGATGATCGTCTTCCTCGTCATCCTGATCGTCGGCTACGTCTACGCGTGGCAGCGAGGGGCGCTCAATTGGGCTTGATGGACAACGTCGAGGCCAATGTCCTCACGACCACGTACGACAAGATCTTCAACTGGGCGCGGCGCTCGGCCATCTGGCCGATGCAGTTCGGCCTGGCGTGCTGCGCGATCGAGATGATGGCGGTGCTCGACCCCCGGCACGACATGTCGCGCTTCGGGGCCGAGGTCTTCCGGGCCAGTCCGCGGCAGAGCGATCTGATGATCGTCGCCGGCACCGTGACGGAGAAGATGGCGCCCATCGTGCGCCGCTTGTGGGACCAGATGCCCGACCCGAAGTGGGCGATCGCCATGGGCGCGTGCGCCACCTGCGGCGGGCCGTACCGCACCTATGCCGTGACCCAGGGCGTGGACCGCGTCATCCCCGTCGACGTCTACGTGCCGGGCTGCCCGCCGCGCCCCGAGGCCCTGCTCTGGGGGCTGCTGCATCTCCAGCGCAAGATCGACCGCATGACGGTGACCCGGAAGAAGGCTTCCTGACGGGCGGACCCGATGGGCGACGAAGAGCGCAAGGGGCCGGAAGAGGCAGACGGGGCGGCGGCGCAAGCCGCGGCTGAGGCGGCCGCCAAGGCGAGGGCGGAGGCCGCGGCCAAGGCCAAGGCGGCCAAGGAGGCCGCCGAGGCGGCCAAGCCGGCCTGGGAGAGAGAGCCGAAGATCCCGGAGTGGGAGGAGGCCGGCGGCGACCCGATCGCGGCGGCGCTGGCCGAGCGCCACGGCGCGAGCCTGCTCTCGGCGCGGACGCTGGCCGGCGACCTCGTGCTCGCCGTCGAGCGCGACGCGATCCGCGAGGTCGCGCGCTCGCTGCACGACGAGCACGGGTTCACGATGCTGATCGACATCTGCGGCGCGGACTACCCGGACCGGGAAGGCCCCCGCTTCGAGGTCGTCTACCATCTGATGAACCTGGACAGCTGCCGGCGGGTCCGGCTTCGCGTGTCCACGGACGAGGACTCGCCCGTGCCGAGCCTCGTGCCGCTGTGGCGCGGCGCCAACTGGCCGGAGCGCGAGGCGTTCGACATGTACGGGATCGGCTTTGCCGACCATCCGGACATGACGCGCATCCTCATGTGGGAGGGTTTCGAGGGTCATCCGCTGCGCAAGGACTTCCCCGTAGAAGGGATCGAGACCGGAGCGGCGATCTACCCCGAGTACTACGAAGAGGCGGCGGGACCGGTGACCGGCACGGGCACGGGGTGGAAGCCGCCGCGCGACGAAGAGGGCGCGGCCGGCGCCGCGGAGGACGCCTGACCCGATGGCCGCTCCGGACACCGTGGGGACCCGGGATTCGCTCTTCGAGGTCGAGGAGATGGAGCTGGCCTTCGGGCCGCAACATCCCTCCACCCACGGCGTGCTGCGTCTCGACCTCAAGGTGGACGGCGAGCGGATCGTCGGCTGCTATCCGATCATCGGCTACCTCCATCGCGGCACGGAGAAGCTCTTCGAGCTGCACCCCTTCTTCCAGAACGTCCCGCACACCGATCGCATGGACTACGTCGCGGCGGCGACCAACAACCTGGCCTACGTGGGCGCCGTGGAGAAGCTCACCGGCCTGACCGTGCCGCCGCGCGCGGCCTACATCCGCACGATCCTCTGCGAGCTGCAGCGCATCTCGAGCCACCTGCTCTGGCTGGCGACCCACGCCATCGACATCGGCGCGATGACGCCTTTCTTCTACACCTTCCGCGAGCGCGAGGAGGTGCTCGATCTCTTCGAGGAGTACTGCGGCGCGCGGCTGACGCTCAACTGCATGCGCCCCGGCGGGCTGCCGTTCGATCTCCCCGTGGGCTGGACGGACCGCTGCGGCGCGTTCGTCGACAAGTTTCCGGCGAAGGTCGACGAGTACGAGGGCCTGCTCACCCACAACCGGATCTGGAAGAAGCGCACGGTGGGAATCGGGGTGATGTCGAAGGAGCAGGCCCTGCAGTACGGCGTCACGGGTCCGATGCTGCGGGCCAGCGGCGTCGGCTTCGATCTGCGCAAGGCGACCCCGTACGAGGCCTACGGGGAGGTCGACTTCGACGTGCCGGTCTTCCATGGGGGCGATACCTACGACCGCTATCTCGTGCGCATGGAGGAGATGCGGCAATCGACCCGCATCGTGCGGCAGTGTCTCGACAAGCTCCCCGACGGTCCGGTCATGGCCAAGAAGCCGCGCGTGCTCAAGGCCGCCAAGGACACCGAGGCCTACTACGCGATCGAGGGTCCCAAGGGCGAGATCGGCTTCTACATCGTGGGCAACGGCACCCCCAACCCGCAGCGCTGCCGCGTCCGGCCGCCGTCGTTCTACAACCTCCAGATCGTCCCCGAGCTGACCCAGGACCGACTGCTGTCGGACCTCGTGGCGATCGTCGGGACGACGGACATCGTTCTCGGGGAGGTCGATCGCTAGTGGCGATGCTCGAGTCCCTGCGCGACCTCGTCGGGCCGGCCGTCTTCGACCACGCGGTCTCGCCGCTGATCAAGATCGCGGTGCTGATCTTCGTCGGCATCCTGCCGCTCATCAGCTATCTCGTGCTCGCCGAGCGCAAGATCCTCGGCTTCATGCAGGTGCGTCTCGGTCCGAACCGGGTGGGGCCGTGGGGGCTGCTGCAGCCGGTCGCCGACATCGCCAAGCTCCTGGTGAAGCAGGACATCATTCCCTCGACGGCGATCCGCTGGGCCTTCATCGTGGCGCCCTGCCTGGTGGTGGCGCCGGCGTTCGTCATCTTCTCGGTCATCCCCTTCGGGCCGGCTGCGAGCCAGACGGGCGGCAGCCTCGACTACTTCGTCACGGACGTCAACGTAGCCTTGCTCTTCGTCGTCGCCATGGCCACCGTCGGGGTGTACGGCATCATCCTGGGCGGCTGGGCCTCGAACTCGAAGTTCTCGCTGCTCGGCGGGCTGCGGGCGGCCGCGCAGATGGTCTCCTACGAGATCCCGCAGGGCTTCTCGCTGGTCATCCCGCTGCTCATGGCCGGCACCATGTCGCTGCAGGGGATCGTGCAGGCCCAGTTCGAGCAGCAGCGCTGGTTCATCTTCCAGGGCTGGGGGCTGGGGCTCGTCGCCTTCTTCATCTACTTCGTGGCCGGCGTCGCCGAGACGAACCGCAACCCCTTCGATCTTCCCGAGGCCGAATCAGAGCTCGTGGCGGGCTTCCACACCGAGTACACGGGCATGCGCTTCGCCCTGTTCTTCCTCGGCGAGTACGCCAACATGATCGTCATCTCCGCCGTCGCGGTGACTCTCTTCCTCGGCGGCTGGCACCAGCCGTTCCCCAACGCCGGGTGGGCCGGCTTCCTGGATCTGCAGTGGATTCCCGTGCTGACCCCGCCGCTCGGCCTCGTGGGGATCCTCTGGTTCTCGACGAAGCTCGCCGCCTTCCTCTTCGTCTACATCTGGTTCCGCGGCACCTTTCCGCGCTACCGGTTCGACCAGCTCATGGAACTGGGCTGGAAATGGCTCATTCCGCTGGTGCTCCTGACCATCTTCGGCACCGGCGTCTGGAAGATCCTGCAATGAGTGCTGCAACGAGTGCCGTGCGCTCCTTTTTCGACCGCGTGATGCTGCTCGACCTCTTCGCGGGGCTCGGGATCACCTTCAAGCACCTCTTCAAGAAGAAGGAGACGGTGCAGTACCCCGAGGAGCGGCGCGAGCCGGCTCACCGTTTCCGGGGGATGTTCCGGCTCGACGAGGACCGCTGCATCAAGTGCACCCTGTGCGCCCGGGACTGCCCGATCGACATCATCTACATCGACTGGCACCAGGAGCTCAACCCGGTCACCGAGAAGAAGGAGAAGGTCCTCGACCGGTTCGACATCGACGTGCAGCGCTGCATGTTCTGCGGCCTGTGCGAGGAGGCCTGCCCCACGGAGCCGAAGTCGATCTGGCTCACCTCGAAGACCTACGAGCTGGCAAGCTACGACCGCTGGGAGAATCTGTACGTCGACATCGACGAGCTGCAGGATTGGAAGATCAGGCCCGCCTATACCGATCGAGAGGTGCGCTAGTGGGCGCGTGCTCCGCCAGCGGACCGGCTCGCCGCGTGCTCGCCGCGCGCGACCTGCGACGTACACCCACGTACGCCTCGGCCGCGCGTAGCTGCGGTGCGACGATCCGGCCCACTGGCGAAGCACGAGCTGGTCGCGGCTGGTTGTTCGTGCGGAAGGGGGATCGTCGTTGGAGTTCCTGACGGTTCACGGGGCCGATCTGATGTTCTTCGTGTTCGGGGCGCTGGCCCTGGCGGCGGCCGTCGGCGTCGTGACGCTGCGCAATCCGATGTACTGCGCGGTGGCGCTGCTGGTCAGCTTCCTGTCGATCGCCGTTCTCTTCCTGCTCAGGGGCGCCGAGTTCCTGGCCGTCGTCCAGGTTTTCGTCTACGGCGGCGGCATCATGGTGCTGTTTCTCTTCGTCATCATGCTGATCAACCAGCATCAGCTCCGGGAGACGCGCAAGTACGGCCCGCACTGGTGGCTGGGCCTCGTCGCGGCGCTGGTGCTCGGGCTCGTGTTCGTCCGCGCCTTCTACCCGGCGGTCTTCTCCGATCCCGCTTCCTCGCCGCCCGCGTTCACCCACGTCGAGGGCCTGGCGCTGGGCAACTCCCAGGCCGTGGCCTGGGTCCTCTACCGGCAGTACCTGCTGCCGTTCGAGATCGTCTCGGTCTTTCTCCTCGTGGCGATGGTCGGGGCGGTGCTCCTGGGGCGGAGGCAGTAGCGATGGGCGCCATCCTCGAGGTGGGAACGCTGCACTACGTGGTGCTCAGCTTCCTGCTCTTCCTCGTCGGAGTGGTCGGCATCATCGTGCGCCGCAACATGATCGTCGTGCTGATGTCGCTCGAGCTGGTGCTCAACTCGGTGAACCTGAACCTGGTCGCGTTCTCCTACGCCAACGGCGACCTGACGGGGCAGGTCTTCGCCGTCTTCTCGATCGCGGTGGCGGCCGGCGAGGCCGCGGTCGGTCTCGGCATCCTCGTCGCGCTCTTCCGCCTGCGGCAGACGACGGAGCTCGACAAGGCGACGGAGCTCTCGGGATGAGGCTGCTCTGGCTCATCCCCCTGCTGCCGTTTTTCGGCGCCTTCGCCAACGGCGTCCTCCTGCGCGGCCGCCTGAGCAAGAAGGGCGTCTGGATGGTCGCCTGCGGCTCCGTCCTGGCGTCGCTGCTGGTGGCCGTGCTGGCGATCAGCGGCTATCTGGGAAGCGAGCACTACGCCGCCGGGGAGCCCTTCGAGCAGCAGGTCTACGAGTGGATCCCGTCGGGCTTTCTCGGGATCGACGACGGCACGTTCGCCGACCTGTCGATCGAGATGGGCTTCCTGCTCGACCCTCTCTCCTGCGTGATGATCTTCGTCGTCACCTTCGTCGGCTTCTGGATCCACTGGTTCTCGGTCGGCTACATGGACCACGAGCCCGGCTTCCAGCGCTACTTCACCTACCTGAATCTCTTCATGGGCATGATGTTGATGCTCGTGCTGGGCAACAACTTCCTGGTCACCTTCGTGGGCTGGGAGGGCGTGGGCCTGTGCTCCTACCTGCTCATCGGCTTCTACTACGACCAGGACTTCCCGCCCTTCGCCGGCCGCAAGGCCTTCATCGTCAACCGGATCGGGGATTTCTTCTTCCTGGCGGCGATGTTCGCGCTCGTCCAACGCTTCGGCAGCCTCAACTACGAGCGGGTGCTGGGGGCGATCGAGCACTCCCCGGCGGCCGTCCAGGGGACCTACGTCCTCGGCCTGAGCTTCGCGGCCTTCGTGGCCCTGGCGATCTTCGGCGGCGCCACGGGCAAGAGCGCCCAGATCCCGCTGCACGTCTGGCTGCCCGACGCCATGGCCGGTCCGACGCCGGTCTCGGCCCTGATCCACGCGGCGACGATGGTGACGGCGGGCGTCTACATGGTGGCCCGCGCCAACGTCCTCTTCCAGCTGGCGCCGGGCATCTCCGAGGTCGTCGCGGTCGTCGGGGCTCTCACCGCGATCTTCGCCGCGACGATCGGTCTGGCCCAGACCGACATCAAGAAGGTCCTGGCCTACTCGACGGTGTCGCAGCTGGGCTACATGTTCCTGGCCTGCGGCGTCGGAGCCTACGGCGCGGCCATCTTCCATCTGATGACGCACGCCTTCTTCAAGGGCCTCATGTTCCTGGGCTCCGGCTCGGTCATCCACGCCATGGGCGGCGAGCAGGACATGCGCGAGATGGGCGGCCTCCGAGCGCACATGCCGTGGACCTACCGGACGTTTCTCGTCGGCACGCTGGCGATCGCCGGGGTTCCGGGGCTCGCCGGCTTCTTCAGCAAGGACCAGATCCTGGCATCGACCTGGGCGAGCAGCAAGCTGCTGTGGATCGTGGGCCTCGTGACCGCGGGCCTGACGGCCTGCTACATGTTCCGGCTCCTGTTCATGACCTTCCACGGCGAGTTCCGGGGGACCCCGGAGCAGCGAGATCACCTCCACGAGTCGCCGCCCTCGATGACCGTGCCCCTCATCGTCCTGGCGGCGGGCGCGGCGGTCTCCGGCTACGTCGGCATCCCGAGGCTGGGACGCTTCGACGTCAACGTCTTCGACCACTTCGTCGGGCGGGTCGTCGCCCACGTCGGCGCCGGTCACGAGCACCATGCGAGCGTCGCCCTGGAGCTGGGCTTGATGGCGCTGTCCGTGGCGATGGCCGCGGCCGGCATCTGGCTGGCCTGGCACTATTACGGCGGCGACAGGGGGCTGGCCGAGGGCGAGCGCTGGGCCGCGAGGCTGCCGCGGCTGCACCGGCTGCTGGCGAACAAGTACTGGGTCGACGAGGCCTACGACAAGACCGTCGTGCGCGGCACGTGGGCCAGCGCGCGGGCGCTCTTTAGGTTCGACAGCGGGTTCATCGACGGGTTCCTCGTCAACGGCTCGCGCAACGTCACGGTGGCCACTTCGGTGCTCTCCGGCTTCTTCGACAAGTACTTCGTCGACGGCGCCGTCAACCTGGTCGGTTGGCTCTCGCAGGCCGGCTCCCGCTTCTTCCGAGGCCTGCAGACGGGTCTCGTCTCACAGTACGCCCTGGTCGTGGCCATCGGCACCGCCGTTCTCGTCTGGTTCTACATCGTCGTCCGGCTGGGGGGCTGAGGCAGCTCTAGAGAGAGTCGAGGGAACGTCATGTTCGAGTGGATACATCAAGTCCCGATTCTGAGCGTGATCACGTACGTGCCGCTGGCCGGCGCACTCGTGGTCATCTTCGGAATGAAGAGCGAGAACTCGGGCGGCATCCGGCGTTTCGCCACGGGCGTGGCGTTGCTGGATTTTCTGATCTCGGTGCCGCTGTGGTTCGAGTTCGAACCCGCGGGGGAGCTGTTCCAGTTCCGCGAGAGCGCCTCGTGGATCCCGTCGATCGGCGTGCGCTACGAGTTCGGCATCGACGGCATCGCTCTGCTGCTGGTTCTCCTGACGACCCTGCTCGGCGTCATCTCCTTCCTCTCCTCCTGGTCGGCCATCAAGGAGCGCGAGAAGGAGTACTACGTCTTCATGCTGCTGCTCCAGACGGGGATGCTCGGCGTCTTCATGGCGCTGGACTTCTTCCTCTTCTACGTCTTCTGGGAGGTCATGCTGGTGCCGATGTACTTCCTCATCGGCATCTGGGGCGGTTCGCGCAAGCTCTACGCGGCGATCAAGTTCTTCCTCTACACGCTCGTGGGCTCGGTCCTCATGCTCCTGGGCATCCTGGCGCTCTACTTCTACAACGCCGGCGGCCTCCTGGGGTACGAGGGGCTCGGCAATCCGCGGACCTTCTCGATCCTCCAGTTCCACGAGATCGGTTCCCAGATCCCCGGCGAGCTGCAGTGGTGGATCTTCCTGGCGTTCTTCGTGGGGTTCGCCATCAAGGTGCCGATGTTCCCGTTTCACACCTGGCTGCCGGACGCCCACGTCGAGGCCCCGACCGCCGGCTCGGTGATTCTCGCCGGCGTCCTCTTGAAGATGGGCACCTACGGGTTCGTCAGGTTCTCGCTCCCCATCCTGCCGCAGGGGACCTGGGAGCTGCTCCCCTGGATGGTGGCGCTGTCGCTCATCGGCATCATCTACGGCGCGCTGGTCGCCATGGCGCAGAAGGACATGAAGAAGCTGGTGGCCTATTCGTCGGTCAGCCACCTGGGATTCGTGATGCTGGGCATCTTCGCCCTGAACACGGCCGGACTCAACGGCGGCATCCTGCAGATGATCAACCACGGGCTGTCGACGGGCGCGCTCTTCCTCCTCGTCGGGGTGATCTACGAGCGCCGGCACACGCGGATGATCTCCGAGTACGGCGGAATCTCGAGCAAGATGCCGCTCTACGCGACCGTCTTTCTCGTCATCACGATGGCGTCGATCGGCCTGCCGACCCTGAACGGCTTCGTCGGGGAGTTCACGATCCTGGTCGGCGCCTTCAACCGGACCTGGTGGTGGGCGCTGGTGGGCGCCGTGGGCATCGTGCTGGGCGCGGCCTACATGCTGTGGATGTTCCAGCGGGTGTTCTTCGGGCCCTTGACGAATCCCGAGAACGAGAATCTCGAGGATCTCGACCGGCGCGAGCTCCTCTATCTGATGCCGCTGGTGATCCTGTGCTTCTGGATCGGCCTCTATCCGAAGCCGTTCTTCGCGGTCCTCGAGAAGCCGGTGGACTACATCGTGCGCAAGGTCGACGCGGACTATGCCGCGGCCGTCGCCACGCTGCCGGCGGCGGGGGCCGAGACCGAAGAGGCCCGCTGACGCATGCCGCAGATTCCCCTACGGGACTTCCTCTACCTGCTGCCGGAGATCTTCCTCCTGACGGCCGGTCTCCTCCTGTTGCTGAGCTCCTCGGTGGGGCGCGGTCTCGGCAGCCGGGCCGCGACGCTCTTTTCCCTGGCGACCCTCGCCGCGACCGCCGTGATGGTCGTGTGGGTGGCGCAGGACGCGCCGCCCGGCCTCCTGCTGGCGGGCATGTACGTGCTCGACGACTACGCGCTGTACTGGAAGCTCCTCCTGCTGCTCGCCACCGGTCTCACGGTCGTCTTGTCGTGCCGGTTCGTCGAGGAGAGCGGCTACCGCGCCGGCGAGTTCTTCTCCCTCCTCCTCACGGCGGCCACCGGCATGCTGTTGATGGCGGGCGGCGCCAACCTGCTCTCGATCTGGCTCTCCCTCGAGCTCATGGCGCTGTCGAGCTACGTCCTGGCCGGCTATTTCAAGCACGAGACCCGGTCCAACGAAGCGGCGCTCAAGTACTTCATCCTCGGCGCGCTGTCGAGCGGCGTGATGCTCTACGGAATGTCGCTCTTGTACGGCGCGGCCGGGAGCCTGGGGCTTGCGGAGATCGCGGCCGCGCTGCCGGCGGCGGCACGGACCATGCCGCTCGTGATCGGCCTAGGATGGCTGATGCTGGCCATCGGACTCTTCTTCAAGGTGGCGGCGGTTCCCTTTCACGTCTGGACGCCCGACGTCTACGTGGGAGCCCCGACTCCGGTCACGGCGTTTCTGGCCGCCGGCTCGAAGGCCGCCTCTTTCGCCATCCTCGTGCGCATCTTCTACACCGCCCTGCCGGGGCTCGCCCTCGACTGGCAGATCATCACGGCGGCGGTCGCGGCGGTGACGATGATCTGGGGCAACCTCGCCGCGCTGACCCAGACCAACGTCAAGCGCATGCTCGCCTACAGCTCCATCGCGCACGCCGGCTACGTCCTGATGGGCGTTCTGGCGATGAGCGACGATGGGCAGTGGGCCGTGCTCTTCTACCTGCTGGCCTACGTCCTCATCACCCTCGGCGCCTTCGGCACGGTCATCCTCCTCGAGCGCCGGGAGTACGCCGGCGAGACCTATGAGGACTACGCCGGCCTCGCCAGGCGCGCCCCGTTGCTCGCCGCCATGATGCTGCTCTTCATGCTGGCCTTGACCGGGATCCCGCCGACCGGAGGCTTCTTCGGGAAGATCTACCTCTTCGCGGCGGCCGTGGAGGCCGGTTGGACCTGGGTGGCGGTCATCGGCGTCTTGACGAGCGCCCTGTCGCTCTACTACTACCTGGGCATCGTGGTGCAGATGTACCTCAAGGACTCCGACGACGTGACCCCCAGGCCGCTCGAAGCGCGCGGCCTGGTCGCGGCGATCGGCTTCTGCGCCCTGGCGACCCTGCTCCTGGGCCTGGTGCCCGGACCGCTCGTCGAGCTCGCGAAGGCGAGCGTGCTGCCGCTGCCCTGATCGGTGCCGCCGAGGTCGCGGCGCGGCGGCTCGGCCGCGCCCTCGACGACGGACGACCCTCGTCACCCAGCAGGGACGGAGCCCTGCGCGCGCTCGCCGCGCCGGAGCGGCTGCCTGCCTGCCGGCCGGCGCCGCGGGCGGTGGCACGGTCCATGCGTAACAGGGCTGCGGGTCGAGACCGGAGGTCTGATCATGAGGGTGCAGGCAAACCACGACAGGGGGTGGGACTTCGAGGCGGCGGCCATGCCCTTCCTCGACGGCCTGTACAACACGGCCTACCGCATGGCGCGCAACGCCGAGGACGCCGAGGACCTCGTCCAGGAGACCTACCTCAAGGCCTACAAGTACTACGACCGGTTCCAGGAAGGCACGAACTTCAAGGCGTGGCTCTTCAAGATCTTGAAGAACACGTTTATCAACGCGTACCGCAAGCAGCAGAAGACGCCGCGCCTGGGCGATTTCGCCGAGATCGAGGACGCCTTCGAGATCCAGCTGAGCGACGAGGTGCGCGGCCGCGACAAGACGCCCGAGGACCTGGCATTCGAGGGAGTGCTCGACGCGGACGTCTCCAGCGCGATCCGGGATCTGCCGCCGGACTACCGGATGGCCGTCCTGCTGGCCGACCTGGAGGATCTCACCTACAAGGAGATCGCCACCGTCCTCGACGTCCCCGTCGGCACGGTGATGAGCCGCCTCTATCGCGGCCGCAAGCTGCTCGAGGCCTCGCTGCTCAAGTACGCCCGCGAGCGCGGCTACCTGCGCAACGGCGAGCCGGCCAAGATGCGCAGCCGGCCCAAGACGGCCTGAGCCCCCTCCCATCTCCGCCCCGCCGGCCCGGGAATTCACCGGGCCTCGCATGCCGTTAGAATAGGCGAGCTGACGCTCGCGGGCTCGAGCTCTCGCGCGTCCGAGACTGACGATGAACTGCACAGAAGCCCAAACCGCCCTGGTCAGCGGCTGCGTGCCCTCCGGCTCGGAGAATCCCTGGGGCGCCTTCGAGGCCCACCTCGAAGTCTGCGCCGATTGCGGCCGCAAGCTCCGGGAGACCGAGCCGATTCGCGAGCTCGTGCGGGATTGCTGCGCGCGCCTGGGGGCTCCGTGGTCCTTGCGCCTGCGCATCGTCGGCGCCCTGCCGCACCGCGCCGCCTGAGGAGAGGACATGCAGATGAAACAGGTTGTCCCGCTGTTCGCGGCGCTGGCCGCGCTGATCGCCGGAGCGGCCGTGGCGCAGGGTCAGGAGCTGCGGCTGCCGGGGCTCGACCGCGGCGAGCTCACCGAAGGGGAGCTTTCGCAGGGCACCCAGATCGTCGTCTTCTGGACCTCCTGGGCGCCCCGTGGCCGCGACATCGTGGACCGGGTCAACGCGCTGGTCGATCGCTGGGGCGACCGGGCGCGCGTCGTCACCATCAACTTCCAGGAGGACGGAGGCGCCGTCAGGTCGTTCCTCGCGGGCAAGCCCCCTTTGAAGGCGCCCGTCTTCCTCGATCGGGACGGTGAGCTGTCCAAGCGCAATCACGTCAACAGCGCGCCCTGGCTGCTCATCCTCAAGGACGGCCGCGTCTCGTTCAGCGAGAAGCTGCCGCAGGACCCCGACGCGGTCGTCGCCCAGGTGCTGGGCTCCTAGGCCGCCGCCGGGAGCCGCGGCCCCCGCCAGGGGATCCCCAGTTCTCCCTTGTGTTCCTGGGACTTGGGGTTCCTCGAGCGGAGGCTTCGTCGTGGTAGGATCCGGCCCGGCAAGGACGAGACCGGAGTACCAAGGGCAGCAGCTCGGGGACGGGGTGTGACGCGTCGGAGGTGGAGCCAGCGAGTGGGCTATGCGCCCGGGAACCAGATGTCGGCCCGGCGCGGCCGGTGGCGCCTGGCCCTGCCGCTCGGCCTGGCCGGCGTGGCGCTGGCGCTCGGCGCGATCACCGACCGGCTGGAGGCCAGGATCGAGTCGCCGTTTCCGGTGGCGGCCAGCGCCGCCTACCACCCGCTGCTCGCCGCGATGAGACCCGTCTCCGCCCGGACCGCGGTCCTGGACGGGATCCCGCTCGAAATGGCCTTCCAGCCGGGCCAGACCGTCAGCGACGTCCTCTCCGGTTTCGACCTCGAGCCGCCGCAGCTGCAGCGCGTGATCGACGAGCTCGCCAAGCACGCCGATCTGCGGCGCATCCGGCCTCAGGACAGCTACGCGGTGGACTACGACCCGGACTCCGGCTTGCGGTCGTTCGTGCTCACCGTCGACGGCAAGGGCAAGGCCGCCGTTCGGCGCGAGGACGGGACCTGGCAAGGCTCCTGGCGCGAGTTCTCGCGCCTGGCGGTCGTCGAGCGGGTGAGCGGCCGGCTCGAGGACTCGCTGGAGCAGGCGATTCGGGCCGCCGGGGGCGAGGCCGCGCTGACCTACCTGATGGCGGACGTCCTGCAGTGGGATCTCGACTTCACCCGCGATCTGAGGACCGGAGACACCTTCGACATCCTCTACGAGAGGGTCTTTTTCGACGGTGCGTACCATTCCCTCGGCGGCATCGTCGCGCTGTCCTACGACAACCGCGGCCGCCGGCTCGAGGCGTACCGGCACGGCACCGGGGCCGAGCGCGGCTACTACGACGCCGAGGGGCGCCCGTTGCGCAAGATGTTCCTGCGCTCCCCGATGCGGTACTCGCGCGTGACCTCGCGGTTCAGCGGCCGCCGCTTCCATCCGGTGCTCAAGCGTTACAGTCCGCACTACGGAGTGGACTACGGGGCGCCCACGGGCACCCCCGTCCGGGTCACGGCCAACGGCGTCGTCCTCGCCGCCGGCTGGAAGGGCGGCGGCGGTCGCACCGTCCAGGTCCGGCATCCCAACGGCTACGTCACCGCCTACCTGCATCTCTCGAAGTTCGCGAGCGGCATCCGCTCCGGCCGTCGCGTGCAGCAGGGCGAGGTGATCGGGTACGTCGGCAGCAGCGGCCTCGCGACCGGACCTCACCTGGACTACCGCGTCCAGCGCGACGGGCGTTGGATCGACCCGCTGTCGCTCGCGAGCATGCCGGCCGATCCCGTGGCGCGGGAGGACATGCCGGCCTTCCTCGCGGAGCGCGACCGCTTGCGCCGCTCGTTGTGGGAGCAAGCACCCTACGAGCCGGCTCCGCCGCCGGTCGCGGCGGAGATCACCCTCGCCGCCGCCGTTCCGTCATCGACGGAAGCGGGCTGAGGGTGGGGGTCAGCGCCCGCGGCTGGTGCCGGGTCGACCTCGCCGGCGGCACTCTCGACATCTGGCCGCTCGGTCTGCTCCACGACGGCGCCCGGACGGTCAACGTGGCGATCGATCTGCCGGTGACGGTGGAGCTGACGCCGGCGGTCCGGGGATACACCGTCGAGCAGGACGGGACGCTTTTCGCGGCGCAGACCGCGGACGAGCTGGCGGCGAACGGCGCGACGGACCTGATCGGCGAAATCCTTCGCGAGCTCGAGGCGCCGCCGCTCGGGATCCGGGTCGCGAGCGGCTCGCCGCGAGGTGGCGGGCTGGGAGCGAGCTCGGCTCTGGCGGTGACGCTGATCGCCGCGGTCGAGGCGATCGTGGGCCGCGCCGCGCCGACGCCCGGTCGCGCGTCGGCGCTGGCTCGCGACCTCGAGGCGCGCCTGATGCGCCTGCCGACGGGTCGCCAGGACCACTATCCGGCGCTTCTCGGCGGGGCGCTCGAGCTGCGCCACGCGGCGGGCGGCGAGGTGGTTCGCCGCCTGGAGGCGGACCTTGCCGCCCTGACCGCGAGCCTCGTCGTCGTCTACACCGGGCGCAGCCATTTCTCGGCCGGCAAGAACTGGGAGGTCGTGCGGCGGCGGCTCGACGGGGATCCGGAGAGCATCGAGCTCTTCGCGGGCATCAGCGCGGCGGCGACCGACCTCGTGGCCGCCCTCGAAGCATCCGATCTCGAGGAGGTCGGCCGCCAGATGAACCGGGAGTGGTCGTTCCGCCGCCGCCTCGCCGCCGGGGTCACGACGCCCGAGATCGAGCGCCTGCTGGCGGCGGGGCTCGACGCGGGAGCCTGGGGCGGCAAGGCGACGGGCGCCGGCGGCGGCGGCTGCGTCGCCCTGCTCGTCCCCCCCGGGCGGCGGACGGACGTGGCCGCCGCCCTCGAGGCCCACGGGGGGCGGATCCTCGACGCGCGGCCGACGGCGGAGGGCCTCGCGTTGGAACGGCGCTGAGCGCGCAGGCCGGCCTTGCTAGACTCGCCCGCGATGGAGGATCCCTATCGCGCCCTGGGCGTCAGCCCGGACGCGGACGCCCTGACGATCCGGCGGGCCTACCAGAAGCTCGCGCGACGGTTTCACCCCGCGCTGCGGGCGGCGGACCGCGAGGCGGAGGCGCGGTTCCGGATGGCGGCCGAAGCGTACGCGCTGCTCTCGGATCCGGCTCGGCGCCGCCACTGGGATCGAGAGGAGACGCCGGCTCCCCGCGGCCGTCACGGCGTGCGGTCGCTGCGGCGCGCGACGCTCTCGACGCCGGATCTGGCCTATCGCTTCGAGGAACTGGTCGTCGAGCTCCTGCCCGAGGATGCGCCGCTGGCGCCGGAGCCGGCGGGCGGCGGGCCGTCCGCGGACATCCTCTCCGAGGTGGAGCTCGACTTCGCGGAAGCCGTCCGCGGCATCGTCGTGTCGCTCTCCGTGCAGCGCGAATCGGCATGCGCGGCCTGCGGCGGCAACGCCGGCGCCTGCGAGCGCTGCGAGGGCCGGGGGATCGAAGTGGGGCTCGAGCGCGTGAGGGTGAGGATCCCCCCCGGAGTCGGCAGCGGCAGCCGGGTGCGGGTCCGCGGGCAGGGGAATGCCGTGCCGGAGGGGCGCGGCGACCTCTACGTCACGATTCGGGTGCGCCCGCACGCACATTTCACCCAGCGCGGCGCCGACGTCCACAGCGAGATCCCCATCACCGTCGCCGAAGCGTCGCTCGGCGCCGCCCTCGAGATCCCGACGGTGGACGGGCCCGTGACGGTCCAGCTGCCGCAGGGCACGCGCAGCGGGCAGCGCTTCCGGCTCTCGGGCCGGGGGATCGTGCGCCCCGACGGCCGGCGGGGCGATCACTACTATCGCGTCGAGATCGTGCCTCCGGACCCGGCGGCGGGCGACAATCGCCGCCTGCTGTCGGAGCTCGAGCAAGGCGATCCCCGCCGCGACCTTCCTTTCGAGGGAATCTAGTCGGGCCGGCTCTGGAGAGTGCGGTGGGAAGAACCGGGAGAGAAGGAGCGTGGCGGCGTGACGCGGGCGCTGACCGGCTCCGGGGACGGCCGTCCGAGCTGGAGGACGGTCGCCCGGCCAAGACCGGCGGCGCGATTGCTGCCGGGTGGCCCGAGGGGTTGGCGCGCTGCTTGCAACGAATGGACGTGCGCGACCCGCCGTCGCGAGGGAAGGAGTCGATCATGAGCAACAACCACCGTCATCTCGGAACCGGCCTCGCCAAGGTCATGGCGCTCTTCCTGGCCTTCGCATGGGTTGCCGCGGACGCCGCCGTGGCCGACCAGTCTCGCGCCGGGTCGACGCGCAGCGGCACCGGGTCGAGCTCGAGCAGCTCAAGCGGCTCGGTGAGCTCCGGGTCCGGTAGCTCCGGATCGCGAGCTCCCGCGGTGCACAGCTCGTCGAGCTCGGCGCAGCGCACGGCGGTCCCGCGCTCGGGCTCGCGCGGCGGCAGCGGTGCGGCCCGCACCCGGCCCCACTCCGGCGGCTCGGTGCGCCCCGGCGGCGGCTCCCACTACGGCGGCTACCACCACGGCGGCTCGCACTTCTACGGGCGCGTGGGCTTCGGTTGGGGCTACCCGGGCTACTGGAGCCCCTTCTGGGGCTTCTGGGGTCCCAGCTGGGGCTTCGGATGGGGTCCGGGATGGGGCTACCCCGCGCCGGTCGTCTACTCGAGCCACCGGGGCTGGGGAATGGGTGCTCTCGATCTCAAGGTGAGGCCCAAGGACACGGAGGTCTACGTCGATGGCCAGTACGTCGGCCTCGCCAGGCAGTACGACGGATTCCCCGGACACCTCTGGCTCGAAAGGGGCGTGTACGAGATCGGTTTCTACAGGCCCGGATTCGAGACGCAGCTGCGCACGGTCAAGATCCTCCCCGACCTCATCCTCGACATCGACGTCCAGATGTACGACGGAGTGGCGGTCAAGCCGGAGATGCGCTTCGCGCCGGCCGGCCGCGAGGACCGTGGCAACGAGATAGGAGAGGAGTACGGTGAGGAGCGCGGGGACGAGTACGCCCGCCGGGCGCCGCAGCGCGAGAGGCCGGCCGTCGTCGCCCAGGCGCGGATGCACCTCGCCGTCGAGCCGGGCAGCGCCGCCGTCTACCTGGACGGCCACCTGCTGGGCACCGGCGACGAGCTGGCCGGCCTCCACGCCGGCCTCATCCTGAGCGCCGGCCCGCACACCCTGGAGATCTCCCAGGAGGGATTCGAGACCCTCGAGGAGCGCATCGTCGTCGACGCCGGCGAGGAGGTGGACCTCACGTTCGCCTTGCGGCGCCTCGGCCGCGCCGGGCTCTAGCCGGCAAGCCAGCCTGTTCGCCTACGAGGGGCCGCCGGCGAGCACGCGGCGCTCCATCTTGAGGAGCCACTCCTTCTTCGCGGGCGACGCGACGTAGCTGCCGGCCCCGGCTCGGCTCGGCACGACCCGGTGGCAGGGCACGAGCAGCGGCAGCGGGTTCTGGACGAGAGTCGAGAGGACCTGACGGTAGGCGCCCGGCCGGCCGATCGCGGTCGCTACCTGCTGGTGGGTCCGCGTGCGCCCGTAGGGGATCTTCGCCGTCTCGCGCAGGACCCGGGCCGTAAACTCGTCGGCGCCCGCCAGGGCCAGGTCATAGGCGATGTCGAGGCGCCGGCGGGCGCCGGCGAGGTACTCGGACAGCCTGCCGATCACCTCGTCGAGCTCGTCCGATCGCTGCTGGCTCTTGAGGCTCCCGAACGGCGTATAGAGCTTGCGACGCGCGCCGATCGGCACGATCTCGAGCCGGATCGCGATGCCGGCGACGAACTGCAGTCCCAGGACACCGATCGGCGAAGGAGTCAGGACGGCGAGGCGCTCGCCCGCCATTGCAGGATCGCTCGCGGCGGGATTCTGCATTGCCCGACGTTACCACGGGCCGAAAGCGGCGCTCGCGGCGGGCGGGGAAGGTATTCAGGAGGGGGATTCGGGCTCCGTCCCGGGCACGCCGGGGGGGACGACGCGGAAGATCAGGCGCCGCCAGCGGCAGGCGGCGAGAGCGGTCGCCACCGCGGCGTCGGAGCGGTACTCGCCGGACGGCAGATCGCGGCAGGGGACGGAGAAGCGAGTCGCTCCGGCGAGCGGAAACGGCGACAGCTCGAGCCCGTCCTCGCGCAGCCGGCAGCGCAGCCCCCGGCGCTCGAAGGGCTCGCGCCAGTCCGCGCAGACGACGAGGGAACAGAGATCTGCCGTGTGCAGCCAGCGGTAGTCGGACGCGAGCTCCGCCGGAGCGAGCCCGGCCGCCGCCGCGAGCTCGCCGCGCCGGGACTCGAGCTCGTCGAGAAACTCGTCCCAGGCGGGCACTCCCCGGCGGCCGCGATGCAGGTAGCGGGCGTGCTCGAGAACGAGGGCGGCGACGTAGGGCCGGTCGTCGCGATAGCGCTCGATGCCGCGCCGCCAGATCGCGAGCCGCTCGGCGAGCGGGTGCGACACGAAATCGTGGGGCCGGCCTTCCTCGACGTGGAGGCGGGGCGCGGCGTCGGCCTCGCGCCAACCGTTGTCGTGCTCGAGCACGGCTTCGAGCAGGGCCTCGCGCCGGGGGTGATCGGGAAGGCCGTCGCGCCGCCACAGCGCCAGCAGCTCGCGGCCGAGGCGGGCGTGGTCGGGCTGGGTGATGCAGCGCCAGCCGTGCTCCGAGGCCGTGACGATCATCGGCGGCGCCATTCTCTCCCAATCGGCCGCGCTGCGGCGATCGGCCGCTGACGCGCGGACGCGCGGCGGGGTGGCAGCGCCCGAGGCTCGGGAGAATGTAGAATCGGCCCAGCGGCCAGGGCGATACCGCCCGGCAGCGCCGGCGGCGCGGCCGTCCGATCGAACAGCGGAAAGAGAGGGAACGCAGGTGATGGACAAGAGGATCCTCGTGGCATTGAGCGTTCTGGCGGCGATGGCCGTCCCGGTGGCCACCCAGGCCGCCGGACCGGTCATGGCGGTCAACGACTTCGAGAACAACGTGACGGGAGTCTACTGGTGGTCGGGCGGCGTGGGCCGCGACCTGGCGGGCATGCTCACCAACGAGCTGGCGGCGACCGGGGCCTTCCAGATGGTCGAGCGCGCCCGCCTCGACGCCATTCTCGACGAGCAGGACCTGGGCGCGAGCGGCAGGGTTGACCCGGCTACGGCCGCCAAGATCGGCCAGATGGTCGGCGCCCAGTACCTCGTCACCGGCACGGTGACGGCCTTCGAGGAGAGCGGCCGTGAAGGTGGCGGGATCGGTTTCCGCGGGATCCGGGTCGGCGGCAAGAAGAAGGAGACCTATCTCGCGGTGGACATCCGGGTCGTCGACGCGACGACCGGGGTCGTGGCCTTTACCCGCACCGTGGAGGCGCGCTCCGAGGCGAAGGGATTCGACGTCGGCGTCTACCGGGGAGGCTTCGGCGGCAACCTGGCCAAGGAGAAGGAAACGCCGGCCGGCAAGGCCATCCGCGCGATGGTCATCGAAGCTTCGGACTATCTCGAGTGCGCCATGGTGACCCAGGGCTCGTGCATGGCCGAGTTCGACGCCAAGGAGCGGCGCCGTCGCGACGGAGCGAAGGACGCGGTCAAGCTCGACTGACGGTCGCAGAGGCGCCAGCGGAGTGAAGTCGCCCAAGAGCGCGGCCGCGGCGCGGGCTGCGGCCGTGACCGTGACCCTGGTTCAGGCCTGGAGCTACGCGGCGTCGCCGGGCGCAGCGGCGGCGGAGCCGCCGGGCCTCGCGGTGGTGCGCTTCGCCGCCGAGCCGGCCAGCGAGTGGTGGGCCTTCCAGGGGGTGGACGCGGCGCGCGACCTCTTTGCCGGCGAGCTGCGCGCCAGCGGCAAGTACCGCGTCCTCGACCGCAGCGAGCTCGACGCCCGGTTGTTGGAGCACAAGCTCACGGGGCTTGCCGGGGAAATCAGCCCGGCGGCGGCGGTGAAGGCCGGCCGCCTGCTCGGGGTTCGCTATCTCGTGACGGCGACGTTGACCGAGTTCGGCGGCGGCGGCCGCCGGCTCCTGGGCCTGCGCGCCGGCAGGAGCTTCGCGGCGGCGCTCGACGCTCGCCTGGTCGACGCCGAGTCGGGGGACCTCCTGTGGGCCGACGGCGGTCGCACGGAGGCGACGATCGAGCGGCCCGCGAAGCGGGACGAGATCGACGAGCCCGCCTACCAGGCGCGGATGTACGAGCGGCTGCTCGCGCCCATCATCCGAGAGCTCGCTCGCGGTCTCGTCGCCGCCCAGCCCCAGGCTGCCGCGGCCGTCCCGGAATAGGGCCCGGCGCTCAGGGTCGGAACGAGATCTTGAGATCGACCCACATCTTGACCCGCACCCCGAGCTTCGTGGCGGGGACCCACCGCGTGCCGCGGGCCGCCGCCGCGGCCGCCTCGTCGAATCCGAAGCCGACCTTCTCGCCGACCGGCTCGATCCGGGCGACGCTGCCGTTCTCGTCGATCAGCAGGCGCAGCTGGACGTCGGCCTGCTTGTTGAGACGGCTGGCGGCCGGAGGATAGCGCGGCTGCGGGCGGCCGACCATCCGCGGCCGCTCGACCCCGGGGCCCATCTCGACGAGATCGCCCACGGCGGGCGGGGGCGCCGGGCTCGGCGGCACCGTCTCCGCTTGCTCCGCCGCTTCGGAAGGGGCCGTCTGGACGCGCTCGGCGCTGGCGGCGGCGCCTTGTTGCTCTGCCACCGGAGGGCTCGCCGCGACCGGCGAATCGGTCCTGGCGGCCGCGTCGCCGGCGGGCTGGTCGTCCGCCGGTGCGGCCGTTGCCGGCGGCTCGCCGGTCCGCGCCGGCGGGGACGAGGCGGCGAGTGGCCTCGCGTCTCCCGCCGCCGGCGCCTCGGCCTGAGCCGCGGCCTGCTGGGCGAGGCGGGCCTCTTCCAGCTGCTGCCGCAGCGCTGCCAGCTCTTCCTCGTACCTCGCTTCGAGTCTGTTCGTCCGGTCGTCCACGAGCTGCTCGATCTGCGCCTCGACCTGCTCGGGGGTGGGGGGCACGCTCACTCCCGAGGTGTCGACCGAGTCGGGGGGCAGGGCAGCCTCGTCTTCGCGACCGCCTGCGACCTCGAGTCCGAGCGACGGGGTGCCGTCGACGGCCGGCTCGAGGGCACCGGCGGGAGCGTCGCCTCCGAGATCGCCGCCTTCGAGATCGCCAGCTCCGAGATCGTCGGCGAGCGGGTCCGCCTCTTCCCGCATCTCGGTGTCCGCCAGCAGGAGGTCCGTCGCCGGCGCACTCGTGGTTCGCCAGTAGTACGCCGCGGCGAGGCCGGCGCCGAGGGCGACCGCGATCAGGGGAGCCAGCACCTTCCAGTTGGCGCCCTTGCCCCGGGCGCCGCCGTATTGGGCGCTCGCGTATCCGGTGCCGGCGCTCGCTGCGGCTCCCGTCCGCGGGCGATCGTCGGCCGCCTTGCCGGGGGGGATGAGCACGGTATCCGACGGCCCGGGAGTCGGCTCGTCGACGCGGGCGAGCGCCGCGACGTCGACCTGGGTCGCTTTCTCGCGCGCGATGTCCAGCGTCTCCTGCTCGATCTCACCGCCGAACAGGGTGTGCATGAAGAACGCGAGATTGAACGTCGTGGGGCTGTAGTGGGCCTCGGCGATGAACCGGCCGAAAGCCTGCTGCCACTGCTGCACGTCGCCGATGCGCTGCGCTCGGGGGGCCAGGCTGCTCTTCAGGAGCGCCCGCAGCTGCGGCGGCAGCGGCTTTTCCTCGGCGGCGAGGACCGCGTCGTCGATCGCCGAGTCGAAGTTGCCGTCCGGCGGGTGGCTCAGCCGATTGCCGGTGAGCAGCTCGTAGAGCAGCGAGCCGAGCGAGAAGACGTCGTCCGTCGGGCTGGGCTCGGTCCCGGGAACGATCTCCGGCGCCAGGTACGGGCCGAAGGCTTCGCGGATCGGGGCGGCCTTGAGAAACTCGCGCAGGCCCGGCGCCGACTCGAAGCCGACCAGGCGGACCTCGCCTTCGTTGGAGAGCAGCGCCTGCTCGGGCACGAGAAAACCGTGCTGCACGCGCTGGTCCCGATGCCGCGTGGAGAAGGCGGCGCTGAGCCCGAACGTGATTCTCTCCAGGATGAACAGCGCGTGCTCGGTGGGGATCTGGAACCCGCGCGCACGGGCCTGGTTGAGCAGCTCGGCGAGGTTCTTTCCCGACACGTACTCGTAAGCGACGTACGGAGTTGAGCCGACGCGGCCGACGTCCGCTCCGTCGCCGATGTGGGGGTTCTGCAGGATCCGGTGCAGCCCCATGCTGTCGGCGATCGTGCGCCAGAGGCTCTCGGGCTCGATGCCCGTGCCGTTGAACAGACGCAGCAAGACGACGCGCTCGATGCCCTGGCTGCCGATTCTGCCGGCCCGGAAGGTCTCGCCGAGGCCGTCGCTCGACAGGCGCCGGAACAGGAGGTACTCACCGAATTGCTGTGGGGTCGTCATGGCATGGCTCTCCGGGCACTGGAGTACGTCATCGCACCCGCCAACGAACCTCCCCCCCAGCACACCAGGTTTTCGACGGGCAATCTAGCATATCGACGCACCGCCAAAGGGGGGATCCGCGTGAGCGTCCCCCGGCGGCGATTCTGACCCGTATCGCCCCGACGGTCCAGCCTGCTAGCCCGAGTCCTCCTCCCGCTTCTCCCGCCAGTACCGGCGCTGCCATCGCTCCACGTTCTGATTGTGCTCGCGCAGGGTCTCGGCGAAGACGTGGCTGCCGTCGTTGCGGCTCACGAAATAGAGGTACGGCACGTCGGCGGGCGCCGCGGCGGCAAGGAGGCTGGCCAGGCCGGGCGAGCAGATCGGGCCCGGCGGCAGACCCGGGTGGCGGTAGGTGTTGTAGGGCGAGTCCAGCTCCAGGTCGCGGCGCCGGATGTCGCCGTCCCAGGTCCCCAGCTGCTTGAGGGCGAAGATCACGGTGGGGTCCGCGTAGAGGCCGATCCCGCGGTCGAGGCGGTTGCGATAGACGCCGGCGATGACCGGCCGCTCGGCGTCGAGCCGCGCCTCCTTCTCGACGATGGAGGCGAGCGTCACGAGCTCGCGCAGCGGCGCGGGGCCGCGAGCGGCGAGGTTCTCGTCCATCCGCCGCCGGAAGTTGGCGACCAGAGTCCGGACGATCCGGTCCTCCGGCGTCGCCCGGGGAAAGCTGTAGGTGTCGGGGAACAGGTAGCCCTCGAGGGTCGTGGCCTCGGGATCCAGGTCCGCGATGGCGGCCGGCGAGCGCATTGCCGCGAGGAAGCGCGCCTCGCCACCGAAGCCCGCGGCGGCCAGGTGGGCCGCCGTCTCTTCGAGGGTCAGACCCTCGACGAGGGTCACCGGGTGCAGCACGACGTCGCCGCGAACGAGGAGGTCGAGGATCTCCGCCGTGGTGGCCGGGCCCTCGATCCGGTATTCGCCCGAGCGCAGCGGCGGATCGCCGAGCACGTACACGAGATAGAGGCGGGCGAGCGTGGCGTCCGGCACGAAGCCCAGCGCGGCGAGCTCGGACAGGATGCGGCCGGCGCTCGAGCCGGGGACCACGTCGAGCTCGGTGGCCCCCGGCGGGCCGTAGGGGGTGTGGAGGACGTGCCACGCCCAGGCCGCCAGCCCGCCGGCGAGGGCGATCGCGGCGGCCGCCACGAGAGCGAGGGCGGCGAGCCAGCGTCTCACCGGCCGCCCCGGCGCCGCTCGAGGGCCTCCGCGAGGAGAATCTGGGCCGCCACCGCGTCGACCCGCTCGGGATGGCGCCGGGGATCGACCCCGGCGGCACGCAGCCGGGCCTCGGCCGCGACCGAGGTGAGCGCCTCGTCCACGAGCTCGCAGGGCAATCCGCTGGCCCGCTCGAGCTTGCGCGCGAAGCTCGCGGCCCGTTCGGCGGCCTCGCCGCGGCTGCCGTCGAGCCGCCTGGGCTCGCCGACGATGAAGGCCTCGACCTGCTCGCTGCGGGCGAGCTCGATCAGCTCCTCGACGGCGGCCCGATCGCTGCGCCGGGAGAGGGTCGCAAGCGGCGTCGCGAGGCTCTCGGCGGGGTCCGAAATAGCCACTCCGATGCGGCGCTCGCCGAAGTCGATCCCGAGAATTCGCATGCGATCCCTGTGCTAGCATCCGGGCGGCTCGGGCGGTCGTGCGACCCCCTCGCCGCGGCTGCCGGAACCATAGCAAAAGGGCCTCCTCGGTCATGAAAGACGTCTACATCCTGAGCGCCGTGAGGACGCCGATCGGAGCGTTCCAGGGTGCCTTGAGCGGTCTCTCTGCCGTCGAGCTGGGCGCTCGCGCTCTGGCCGGCGCCTGCGAGCGCGCCGCGGTCCCGCCGGCAGCCATCGAGCAGGTCTACATGGGCGCGGTCCTGACGGCCGGCCAGGGGCAGGCGCCGGCCCGGCAGGCGGCGCTCGGCGCCGGCTGTCCGGTGTCGACGGGCGCCGTGACGGTGGGCAAGGTCTGCGGCTCGGCGATGCGGGCGCTCATGACGGCCGCCAACGACCTGCGCTGCGGCGACTTCTCGCTCGTGGCGGCCGGCGGGATGGAGAGCATGAGCCGGGCTCCGTATCTGGCGGCGGGCGCTCGCGACGGGCTGCGTCTGGGGCACGGGCAGCTTCTCGACTCGATGATTCACGACGGCCTCTGGGACCCCTACAACGACACCCACATGGGCACCTGCGCCGAGCAGTGCGCCGACGAGTTCTCCTTCGACCGCGAGGCCCAGGACGGGTTCGCGCGGGAGAGCTACGAGCGCGCCCGGCGGGCCGCCGAGACGGGCGCCACGGCCGAGGAGATCGTGCCCGTGGCCGTCCCCCGGCGCAAGGGCGACGCCGAGGTGATCGACCGCGACGAGGAGCCGCAGCGCGCCGACTTCGAGAAGATGGCCAGGCTGCGGCCCGCCTTCCGCGAGGGCGGCACGGTCACCGCCGCGAACGCGAGCAAGATCAACGACGGCGCGGCGGCGCTGGTGCTGGCGACCGGCGAGGCCGCCGCCGAGCACGGGGTGAAGCCGCTCGCGCGGCTCGTCGCGCAGGCTTCTCTCGCGCAGGCTCCGGAGTGGTTCACGACCGCTCCGGCGCTGGCCGTGCGGAAGGTCCTCGAACGGGCCGGGCTCGCGGTCGCCGACATCGATCTCTGGGAGGTCAACGAGGCGTTCGCGGTCGTGGGGATGGCGTTCCTGCGCGAGCTCGGCCTGTCGCACGACGTCGTCAACGTGCGGGGCGGCGCGGTCGCCCTCGGGCATCCGATCGGCTGCTCCGGGGCGCGGATCGTCGTCACGCTGCTGCACGCCATGCGCGAGCGGGGCGCGAAGCGCGGCTGCGCGGCGATCTGCATCGGCGGCGGCGAGGCGACGGCGGTCGTCGTCGAGAGGGCCGGCGCTTGAGCGGAACGCTCCTCGCGCTGGTGCTGACCGCGCAGTTCTACTCCGGCATGGACGACTTCCAGCGGCTGAGCTTCAGCCTGCCGATCGCCGACGGCGCGGGGACCGCGATCGGGCTCGCCGGGCGCATGGAGTACCTGCGCCCGGACTACGTCGTCGCGACCGGCGGGGTCGACGTGCGCTACGGGAGCCGGCGGATCCAGGCGCGGCGCCTCGAGATGGATCTCGCCGGGCGGGCGGTCCTGGCCGAGGGCGACGTCATCCTCGACGAGGGGCCGCAGCGGGTGGCCGGCCAGCGCATGGAGTACGACCTGGCCAGCGGGACCGGCACGGTCTACGACGGGAGGGCCTCGTTCGGCCAGGATCTCTACTTCTACGGCGCCGAGATGAGCGTGGTGGGGCCCGACACCTACGAGGTCGTCGACGGGGTCCTCACCGCGTGCGAGAGCGAGGATCCGGCCTGGAGCTTCAAGGTGGCGCGGGCGCGAATCGTGATGGAGGGCTTCGCGAGGATCCACCACGCCACGATGCGGGTCAAGAGACTGCCCTTCCTCTACGCGCCCTACATGGTCGTGCCGGCCAAGAGCGAGAGGGCCTCGGGCTTCCTCATGCCGAGCGTCGGCTTCTCGCAGCGCCGCGGCACCATCTTCAGCCTGGCCTGGTTCCAGACGTTCGGCGACAGCTACGACGCGACGATCTCCGGGGAGCACTATTCCGAGGGGATCACGGCCGCCGGGCTCGAGTTCCGCTACACCCCGGTGATCGGCACGTACGGCAACTTCGAAGGCTACGCCGTACAGGATTCGAACGAGATCTTCGGCGCGCCCGGCACGGGCGACGAGGTGCGCTGGCGGATCCGCTGGCAGCACCAGAGCCGCGGCCTCCCCCTCGGGTTGAGCGCGGCGGTCAACATCACGGATTTCTCGGACTTCAACTTCTTCCGGGACTTTTCTCGCAATTTCAACACGATCACCCTGCGCAACATCCAGTCGACGGGCTTTCTGCAGGGATCGTGGGGGAAGCAGTCCGCCACCTTGCTGGTCGAGAATCAGGAACAGTTCATCACCACCGGCGTCGTGCGCTCGCGCCGGCAGCTGCCCGAGCTCGAGTACAGCCTGCGCTCGGCCCAGATCGGTGACCTGCCGATCTACGTCTCGACGGGCGCCGGCCTCCACGCCATCGAGGTCGAGACCACCGGGGCCTCCAAGATCGCCTTCGAGCGCGCCTACGTGGCGCCGCGCATCTCCGTGCCCGTCGGTACGACCTGGCTGTCGGCCACGCTGAACGCCGCCGGCAAGGCGGTGTACTACACCGACAGCCTGAGCGAGCCGGAGCCGGGGGTGCCGCAGGCCTTCACCGGCGAGTCGATCTCCCAGACCTCGAACGCCTTCTCGACGAACATCGTGGGGCCGTCGTTCTCGCGCGTCTTCCACAAGGGACTCGGTGAGTGGGCGAAGTTCAAGCACGTGATCGAGCCGCGCTGGGACTACAGCGTCTCCAGCGAGGTGGACAACGACCAGCTGATTCCGCGCTTCGACCAGATCGACAGCGCGGGCCTGGCGACGGAGCGCCTCACGTTCAGCTTCATCAACCGCCTGCTCGCCAAGCCCGAGGACGACACGTTGTTCGGCGCCCGCGAGATCATGTCGCTCGAGATCTCGCAGTCGTTCAGCTTCAAGGACGAGCAGCCGCTGACCCGGTTCATCCTCCCG
>Ga0224512_10000244_pt1 | contig 58264 bp, 64 predicted proteins | sample SF_May12_sed_USG_4_FD_169103 | JGI IMG/M metagenome (GOLD analysis project Ga0224512, IMG submission 169103) | Sediment microbial communities from San Francisco Bay, California, United States - SF_May12_sed_USGS_13 | ecosystem: Environmental > Aquatic > Marine > Sediment | place: USA...
GAGAACTGCCTCATTGAGCTCGCTGAGCTCCCCAAGGGCGGGCATCACGAGTGATGCCAACTGGTGATGAAAAATGGTGATGAAGAAAGGGTGATGTGAAATGGTGATGAAAACCAGTCTCGCTGTTCATCACCAGTACTCATCACCACTTTCCATCACCAGCACTCATCACCATTAGTGTCTAGCAGTAACGACGAAAATTTCTTGCCATGGCGCGTTGATAGAAGGGGAGGGTGGAATGAGGATATTGTTCTTCGATGATTTCAAGCTTGGCGTTCTCAAAGGTGAAGCAGTGGTGGATGTGTCGCAGGTGGTGCGGGACATTCCGCATACCGGGCCGCAGGACCTGATCAGCGGCCTGATCGAGCGCTTTGCGGACTACCGCGCCAAACTGGAAAAAGCGGCTGCCGATGGCACAGGCGTGCCGGTCGGGAAGGTTCGCATCAGGCCGCCGTTGCCCAAGCCGCACAACATCGACTGCATGGCGGTGAACTACATGGAGGATGGCACCCGCAGCGAGCCGGCGCCGATCAACGCGTTCCACAAATCACCGAGCGGCGTCATTGGCGACGGCGACACCATGGTGCTGCCCGATGTCCCGGCGACAATTTTCGAGGGCGAGGCGGAGGTGGGGCTGGTGATCGGCAAGCGCGCGCAGAACGTGCGCGCGGCGGACGCGATGGGCCACGTTTTCGGCTATCTCAACTTCATCGACGGGTCGGCGCGCGGCCTGCCGCCCTCGGGCAACACGTTCTACCAAATGAAGTCGCGCGACACCTTCGCACCGATGGGGCCCTATATCGTGACTGCCGATGAGATCAAGGACCCGCAACATCTCCAGATCCGGCTGTGGGTTAACGGGACGCTCATGCAGAACTTCAACACCAGCGACATGGCGCACAAGATTCCCCGTTGCATCGAGTGGGTGAGCTCGATCCATACGCTTGAGCCGGGCGACGTGCTCGCGACCGGGACCAACCACCGCGGGCTGAACCCGTTCCAGGACGGCGACCTCGTCGAGCTTGAGACCGAAGGCTTGGGCCGGCTCCGGATAAAGGTGCGCGACGACCTGAAGCGTACCTGGGCACGGGTTACGCGCCTCGAGCGCCAGCAGAAAGAGCAAGAGGGGCAGACGCCGCAGCTTACCGGCAAGTACGCCAAGAACGCATGACCGTATTTAGCCGCAGATAAACGCAGATTAATTTATACGAAAAGCAGAAAACCATGAAGACCGATGACTCACGCCACGTTTTGAAGTGACAAAAACGAAGGGCGGCCTCGGCCGCCCTTCCTGTCTTAGACCCTCCGGTCACAGGTCGCTGGTCACCGCTTCTAGACCTTTCCGGTTTTCCGTTTCTCGATGTGCTCGACGACGCCCTTCTCGCCTTCCGTAGTTTCCGCCTTCCAGACGTTCTTGTGCTGGAGGAGGTCTTTGTTCTCCCAGATGTGGGTCGCGTCGCCCATGTAGACGATGAATACTTCACATCCGTCCGGATACTCGTAGGGGCCGTGGGGGATGTCCCAGCCGAACACGTAGTCGCCAGGACGCAGATCCTTACCGGCGACGCACATGCGGCCTTTGGTCACCAGAATGGAATGCCAGCTCTTGTGCGTGTGCGCGGGCTCGACATATCCCGCGGGGAAGCGCTGCTTCATGTCGATACGTTTCATTACCGGGTCATAGTTCAGCACTTTGACCTGCACGCCGGGCGGAAGCTTCAATAACCCGCGCACGTCATCACTTTCCCATGGGACCTCGTGGTCGTGAATAGCCCTGAACATGTGATCGAACTCGTCCGTGGGCTTGGATCCGGCTGTTTGTTGGGCCATGTCGTGTCACCTCCTTCTGAACATAGTTTATCCCGATATGGGCATCTTGTAGAAATTTCGATTCAGATTCCGTTTCGGGGTCGCTCAGTGCAACACTCGTCCGCCAGTCGTGGCTCCCGATCCTACGTTGAGGATCACGACGCGGCGCCCGAGCATCACGACGCTGCCTTTGAGCCGGTTGTCACCGGTATCGCTGTACTCGAACTCATAAGCGCGCTGCAGCCTCAGATGCCCTCGCTCGTCGCGCGCCGGCTTCAGGCTCGAAATGGCGACGGTGTCGTCGAGCAGCTGGAGATCCTCCGCCGCACAGGCGGCTCTAGCCGCATGGACCGCCGCTTCGCGCACCCTGATGCTATCGAGCCAGAGCCCGGCGATTGCTCCGAGAACGAGGATGCTGATGATTTCCAGAACGGGCACAGCGCTTTCTCGGAGAACGGGTTAGGGGGCAAGGCTGGCATTCTAAACGGAACAGGAGAGATCAGCGTGAAAGGAGAAGGCGATTTCCCTCATCAACCCGGTGCCGCGCATCGGCCGCGCCGGATGCCGCCTCGCTTTTTGCCTCTGCCCGAGAGTAGATTGAGAGGGATCAAAAGATCGGCGCCTGCTTCGGGTTAAGATTCGCCAGGATTCTCGTTCGAGGATCGTCACCTGTGACCGGAGGAATCGTGCGATGAGCCCAACGGTAGCGAAGGCGGTCAAAAAGCTTCAGACGGACGTGCTGGTGGTCGGGGGCGGGACGGCGGGCTTCGTGGCCGCGATTGCGGCGGCCCGAAACGGCGCGAAAGTCACGCTGGTCGAACAGCGGGATCACCTCGGCGGCACGCACTCCGGCGGAATGGTCATGATGATCCGCTCCATGCGACACATGAGGGCCCCGCGGAGCGCGGAGCACAAGAAGGTGATGATCACCCAGTACGAGAGCTCGTTCGACGATGAGCAGCTCGTTTTCTCCATCGCCCAGGAGTATCTCGACCGGATGCTCGAGATCGGCTCGGCGTGGGGATCAAAGGGCCAGGCGACCGCACGCCAGCTCTTCGATCCCGAAATCGCGAAATGGGTGATCGAGCAGATGGTAATCGAGGCGGGCGTGGACGTCTGGTTCTACTCGCAGACCACGGATTTGCTGCTCTCGAATGGCTCGGTCAACGGCGCGGTCATCGAAAATCTCGAGGAGCGCGTCGAGATCAGCGCCAGGGTCACCATCGACTCGACTGGCGACGGCAACGTATGCGCCGCCGCCGGTGCCCGTTTCGAAATGGGTGATCGGGAGGAAGGGCACTGCCAGCCCATGACGCTGTACTTCATCATGGGCGGAGTGAACCTCGACCGGACGCTGGCGTATATCAAGGAGCATCCGGCCGAATTCAACGAGGAATATGTCGACACTGTTCTGCGGCTGCGGCAGGAGGGCAAGCCGATAACGGTGCTGCCGTTCAAGGCAAAGATCCGGGAGGCGGTCGAGCGGGATGAGTACCCGATTCCCTACGGACTGGAAAAAGTGAATCCGGAAACCCTGACTTACATGGCGCGCCCCATGTTCAGAAACGGAAAGTTCCGCTACGACCTCATGTCGCACAACATGGACATGGCCTATAACGTCGATGCGACGGACAGGTGCGCGCTCACGCGGGCGACGATCGGCATGCGGGATGTCGCCGTCAGGATGGCGGCGTTCTACCGGAAATACGTGCCCGGCTACGAGGATTCCTACCTGGTCCACACCGCGCAGTCGGTCGGGGTAAGAGACTCGCGGCGCATCGTTGGCGATTACACGCTTACGAAGGACGACGTCCTCTCCGGCAGGCACTTCGACGACGGTATCGGACGTTACGGCAGCGTCGTCGATGTGCACGACAAGGACGGCAAGCAATCCCTCCTGCTCGCTGAAGTCGGTGGATCGGGCTGGTTTCATATTCCATACCGCTCGCTGGTGCCGAGAGGCGTCAAGAACCTGCTCGTCGCGGGGCGGTGCATCTCGGCGGATTACGTCGCGCAGGGCTGCACCCGCTCGCAGGCGGCTTGCATGATGACGGGGCAGGCGACCGGCACCGCGGCTGCACTGGCCATCACAGCGGGAGTCGAGCCACGCGCCGTGGATATCGTGGCGTTGCAGCGGGTGCTGGTGGCGCAGAACCAGATCATTTGAGCTGTGACAACCGACGAGTGATGAGCTCGAACCTGCGTTCCTCATCCCATCACAAGAATCTTGTCGCCCCCGGGCGGGCTGATGACGGTTTCGCCCCCATTCTCTGAACGATGAAACCCCTGTCTCTTCTCGACAGAGCGCTCGCGAGATGGGCGGTATGTGCCATGGGAGCGATATTCCTGTGGCTGCCCGTTCACGGAGCGGGGTTGCGTCCGTTGCAAACGCCGCTGGAGGAGGGCGGATACACCCACCTTACCTCGGCGTCCGAGGTCGGACATTTTCTGAAGACGATCGAGAAGCGCGACACGCGGGCTAGGCACGCGATTATCGGCATATCGGCCGAGGGAAGGCCGCTCGATGCGCTGTTCGTGTCGGAGTCGATCGAGGTGCTCGCGCGCGGTGGCATGCCCGGCGAACGGCTGCGGGTGATGATTGTCGGCTCTCTCCACGGAACGGAGCCCGGCGGGGCCGAAGCGATCCTGATGCTGGCGCGAGACCTCGTTGAGGCTCCGCCGCGCGCGCTGCTCGCCCTGATGGAATTCATTCTCGTACCGCTTGGCAACCCGGACGGGCATGAGTCGGGCGAAAGGATCAGTGCTGGCGGCGTCAATCTGGGCGCGCTGACGCCGCCCGAGAACCGGGCGCTGGTGGACGCGCTCGCGCGCTGGCGGCCCGATGTCTTCATCGATCTGCATGAAGCGACGATTTACAAACCCAAAACGCTTGCCCGCCAGGGGTACCTGACGGACTTCGAGACGCAGATCGAGATCGGGAACAATCCAAACATCGATCCTGCGATCCGTGCCTTGAGCCGCGAGCGCATCCGCCCCGCCATCGTCTCCCGCCTGCAACGGGAAGGGCTGAGAGCCAACGACTATATCGGGGAAATCAGGGATATCGGCCAGCCGATCGCGCACGGCAGCCTGACGCTCAGGAATCTGCGCAACCGCGCCGGCATGGAGGGAGCATTCTCCCTGTTGGTCGAGAACCGGCTTGATCCCCCGGGGGATACCTACCCGACGCCGCAGAACATCCGCGCGCGCACGGCCAAGCAGCTGATGAGCCTGCGGACGGTCCTATTGGTATGCCTCGCGGAGCGTCACGAAATTGCGGCGCGCAGCCGGGCGGCGCGTAGGGCATGGCAGCGGGCGGACGCTGACGAGCGTGTGTTTCTCGTTGCCGCCTACGGGCCCGATTCCGGGCGCGAGACGATCCCGATACGGCTGCGGCGCATCACCGACGGGCAAGTGGAGATGCGGACTTTCCGTTATCTTGGCCGGATCGTGCCATCCGAAGCGCTCGAGCTGCCCGCTGCGTACGGCATCACCGCCCATCAGGACACCATCGGGGCAGCGCTCAAACGACAGCACATCCGCTACGAGATCTTGCGCAAACCGCGGGAGTGCCGGGCCACGGTGCAGCACGTTGAAGCGCGGGAGAAAGCTGAATCCACGCGGGGACGGACAAGCGAACGGATCCGGATCGAGGAGCGCGAAGCCCTCGTTCGTCTGCCCGCCGGCGCGCTCTGGGTTTCCCTGCGGCAGCCGGCGCGGCGCCTCATCCCGCTGCTGCTCGAACCGCGCTCGAACAGCAGCCTCTATGAGCATCGCGATCATGCAAGCCTCGTCGTCCCGGGGCAGGACTTCTTCGTGCTGCGGATACCGCAGGAATGCGGCGGCGAGCTTCGCTAGATCGGAAGGAGTTGCCGTCTCGCTTGACGAGAAGCCTGTGATTTACGCACGGAATAACGAGAGCGTGGTCGGTGCCCCTATAATTGAATAGTCGCTTTCTTCCCGCTTTTCTGGCAAATGAAGCATCTGGCACTTTTCGATAAAGCGCTGGCGTACGTCGAAACCAGCGTCATCGTTCTGCTCTCGAGCGTCGCGCTCGGGCTCGGCGTGATGCAGGTCGTTCTGCGCTACGTCTTCAACACCGGATTTCCCTGGAATGAAGCCATCTTCGTAACGCTCACCATCTGGGCAATGCTCTTCGGTGGCTCGCGAGCGGTGCGCGACGGTGTGCATGTCCGGGTCGATGTGCTCGCATTGATATTGCCCCGCGCCGGCGCCCGGATCCTCGATCTGATTGGCATGCTGGCCTCTCTCGCGCTGACAACGTTCTTCTTCTACTGCGGCCTGCAGTACACGCGGTTCGTGTATCAAATGGGCATTCGGGACATCGAGACCAACGTGCCGGACGCGGTCACTTACGGCATCGTGCCGGTCGCCATGGCTGCCTTCGCGATCCGCTACGTCATCCTGATCATCCGGTGGGTACGCGATCCAGAGGTCGGCTTGCCACTGGATTCGGCGAAACATGGCGAGGGCAGCGCCTGACGGCCATGGAAGCGTTCGTTCTCTTTGCGACATTCTTCGTACTCATCATCGTCGGCGCGCCCATTGCGGTGGCGCTCGGTGGTTCGGTGGTGGTCGCCTCGACCTTGTTCAGCCCGATCCCCCTGGCGGTATTGGGCCAGAAGGTCTACGCCAACCTCAATCACTTTACGCTGATGGCGGTGCCGTTCTTTTTCTTCGCCGCGGCATTCATGGAAAGCGGCGGGCTGGTGCGCCGGCTGGTTGGGCTGGCCAACGCCCTCGTCGGGCACCTGCGCGGCGGTCTGGGCATGACGGCGGTGCTCGCCTGCATCTTTTTCGCCTCGATATCGGGATCGAGCCCGGCGACGGTCGCGGCGATCGGCAACATGATGTACCCGGCGCTCGTCAAGGAGGGCTACACCGAGAGATACGCGATCGGCGCGCTTGCGACGGCGGGCTCCATCGGCATTCTCATCCCACCCTCGATCCCGCTGGTGCTCTACGGTTTCATCACCGAGACCTCGATTCCGGATCTCTTCATCGCCGGCATCGTGCCCGGCATTATTTACGGCGCCGCGATGATGGTGGCGGCGCGTTTTCTCGCGCGCAAGGAAAAGTACAAGCTGCGCGAGAGAATTGCCTGGCCCATGCGTTTTGGGGCCGTGCGCGACAGCGTGCCAGCGCTGACGCTGCCGCTTTTCATCATCGTCGGCATTTACGGCTTTCCCGAGTTCGATATCGGCAGCGCCCATTTTGCGGGCGGCGCCATCTTTACGCCGACCGAGGCCGCTGTAATGGCGAGCGCACTGGCCCTGCTGATCGGCTTTTTCCTCTATCGGGAACTGAAGCTGCGCGACATTCCCGGGGCGTTCGTTCACGCCAGCGCGCGCGTGGGCATGATCTTCTGGATTGCCGCGAACGCCGTGCTATTCGGCTTCTTCATCACGAAGCTGGGCGTGCCGAAAGCGGTCACCGAGGTGATCGTCGCGATGGAGCTGAGTCGCGTCCAGTTTCTGCTGATCGTCAATCTGTTCCTGATCGTGGTCGGCTTCTTCCTCGAAGGAGTTCCGACCATCCTGATCTTCATTCCGATCCTGTTTCCCGCGGCGGAGGCCGTTGGCGTCGACCCGGTGCACTTTGGCATAATAACGGTGGTGAACATCGAGCTCGGGCTCGTGACCCCGCCGGTTGGCCTTAATCTGTTTGTCGGCAGCGGTGTTTCAGGTTTGCCCGTGATGTCCGTGTTCCGGGCGACCATACCGTGGATGGTGGCGACCGTTTTTGCCCTGTTGCTCGTCACCTATGTGCCCGAGATCTCACTGTTCTTGCCGCGGCTTATGAATCTGTGATGTATCGGAGCAGGCATCGAACCGGCGATCCGGCCGGGTCGAATCGAGAAGCAAGACCCTGATTACCCAAGGAGGAAACCATGCTGACTAACATGACCAGAAGCCTCGTCGGCGCCGCGCTCGGCGCCACGCTGATGCTCGGCGTCCCGACGGCGTTCGCCGCAGAGATCGTCCTGTCGAACGACACCCAACAAAAGAGCCTCAAAGGCCAGACCTTCGAGGTACTGAAGCAGGAGATCGAGAAGCGCGTCGGTAAGAAGGCCTCGGTGAGATTGCACCACAGCGGTACACTCTTCGACCAGAAGACCCAGATCCAGGGGCTCCAGCTCGGCTCGGCCCACATCATTTCGCCGACAGCCGGCATCTACTCGCCGGTCGCGCCCAAGGTCGGCGTGCTGCTGCTGCCGTTCCTGCTTTCCAGTCCCGAGGCGATCGATGCGGCCCTGAAGGACGAGGTCGTGCGCAAAGCCTTCGTGCCAGACCTGGAAGCGAAAAACATCACGCCGGTCGCCGTATGGATGAACGGCCCGCGGGACTTTGGCCACAAGGGCCGCGAGGCAGCGCTGACGCCCGACCAGTGGAAAGGCAAGAAGATCCGGGTGCAATCCGCTCCGGTCTTTGTCAAGACTATGGAGGCGATCGGCGCGAACGTTATCGCCATGAGCTGGTCCGAAGTGCCCTCGGCCTTGCAGCAGGGCGTGATCGACGCGGCCGAGCCGACGCCCAATGCCTGGCGCGCGGCCGGCATCTACAAGGTCGTCGACCACATCGTCCTCAACGAGTACGTCTACAGCTTTTACATCGTCGGCGCCAACAAGCAGTGGTGGCAAGGTTTGCCGGCGGACGTGCGCAAGGGCGTGCAGGAAGCGCTCGACGCGGCGAGCAAGTGGAACTGGGAGAACGCCGACAAGATGAACGCCGAGGCTCTAAAAACCATCCGCGCCTCCAACACGAAAGTGCACTCCCTTAACAGCGCTCAGAAGAAGGCCTGGCAGAAAGCTGTCGCGCCGGTCTGGAAAACACTGGGCGAGGATGTGGTCGGGCCGGAGGTGATGGCCCGACTCAAGCAAATTGGGGCGCAGTACGCCAGGTGACGCTTCGCGTCGGTGACCGGTGACCCGTGACCGGTGACCAGATGAGCAAGAAAGGGCGGCCATGGCCGCCCTTCGTTCTTCCATTGCGAGGAAGTGATGAAAAAATGGTGATGAACCCCTATCGTTTTGCAGGGTTTACCCATCACCATTAATCATCACCAGCTCTCATCACCAGTTCCCGTCACCAATGTGCCATCGCAAGGCGATGGCACCTGGTTTAGTGGCCGCCAGCTTTCCCAGCCGCGCCAGGAGTAGGTGGCGGCGAAGGGAAATACTCCGCGACGGGGATCTCGATAACGGCGGGGCTGCCGGACCTGAAGGCGGCGGTGACGGCATCGGCGATCTCGTCGGGGCGCGTCACGTAGAACCCGCGCGCACCGTAGACCTCCGCGAGCTTGTCGAAGCGCGGGTTCTCCAGATCCACGCCGACATAGCGCGCCCCATAGTTATTCTTCTGCTGCGCCTTCTCGGAGCCGTGGCAGCGGTTGTTCAGAACGAGACTCACGAGCGGGATACGATGGCGCACCGCGGTGTTGAGCTCGCCGGAAGTGTAGAGGAAACCACCGTCGCCCTGGATGCTCATCGCAGGGCGGTCCGGGTTTCCCAGCTTCGTGCCGAGCCCGACGCAATAGCCCATCCCGAGCCCGCCCTGTCCCGCATAGTTGAAAAGTGTCCGCGGCGACTCGAACTGGAGGCGATCGTAGCTCAAGCCCGTCGCGACGCCCGCATCCAGCGTCACCATGCAATTTTCTGGCAGCACTTTCCTTAGCTCGGGGAAGACCCGTTGCGGCATCATCGGGTCGCCCTTGAGTTCGATCTCGGCCGCCAGCCGCGCCTTGCGGCGCGCGGCGAGCGCCTGGATCTCCGAGCGCCATTCCGCGCTGGCCTTGCTCGTCGAATGCCCCGCACGCAGCGCCTGGAGCAATTGCTGCGCGACCGCTTTCGCGTCGCCCAGAATGCCGACGGCCACCGGGTAATTGCGTCCGATTTCCTGAGCGTCGATGTCCACCTGCACGATGCGGGCCTGCGGATTGAGGACGCTGTAGTCCCACGCCGTCGTCGACTGGCTGAGACGGCATCCGAGCGCGAGGATCACATCGGCGCGATGGACGGCTGCGAGCGTTTCGGCTGCGCCCCGCCAGCCCGGCATACCAACGTAGAGCCGATGGCTGTTTGGCACGGCATCGTTGTGCGCGTAGGACGTGCAGAGCGCCATACCGAGTTGATCAGCGAGCGCTACCGCGTCGGTGCTCGCTTCCGAGTCGATGACGCCGCCGCCTGCCAGCAGCAGCGGCCGCTGGGCCCCGGCGAGGAGCGCGGCGGCTCGTGCAATCGCCTCGGGGTCGCCCGGCAGGCGCGCAGCCACGGCCCGGTAAGCCGCGGGCGGCGACACGGGCACCTCAATCATCTGGTGGTCGAGCAAGTCGCGGGGAACGCCGACGAAGACCGGGCCGCGCTTGCCGGACAGGGCGGCGCGGAACGCGTCGTGCAGCGTAGGCACGATGCGCGCGGTGGTGTGAACCTGGCGCGCGAAGTACGTCACTGGTTTGAACAGGTTTACCAGGTCGAAAGCCTGGTTGCCGTCGCGGTCGAGAAAATCCCGCGCCACGTCGCCGGCGATGACCACCACCGGCGCGCGGCCCTTGTAGGCGAGCGCGATCCCGGTGAGCAGGTTGATCGAGCCCGGTCCCGACGTTGTCATGCACACGGCCGGCCGTCCGGACGCCCGCGTATAACCGTACGCCATGAACGCGGCGCCTTCCTCGTGGCGTGGGTCCACGAAACGGATGTCACTCCGCCCGTAAAGTTCCGTGACGATGCTGTTCGTGGTGAGGCCCACGAGGCCGAAGATATGATCGATGCCCTCGGCGCGCAGCGCTTCGATCACGGCCCGTCCGGCTTTGACTTCTGGCATAGCTGGGGTCCCTTCGGGTTAGGTAATTCCGGTGCGATACTACTAACATATACCACACGTCGGAGATGCCAGCGCCGCAGGCGCGCGGCGCCATTCCGGCGGCAAGGGGGCAGATGATTACGTCGTCGGGCGCAAACCTGGGCGACGACCGCAAGCCAGTCGCTCCCGTATGCTACGATTTTGGCATTCCCTGATCGACACGACGCCTCAAGGTGAAGGAGAGCGCGAATGGGCGGTGCGGCGTTGAAGCACGTGGTCCTGGTGAAGCCGGGACAGGGTTCTTCCGAGGTGGAGCAGGTCTACGAAGAGATTTGCCGAATGAAAGACCCGCGCTGGCTGGGTCCGCTGTTCGGCTTTTTTGCGAACGTGCCGGGGCTGCTCAAGGCGTGGTGGGAGCTGCAGAAGCAGCTCGAGGTCTTGAAGGGGCACCTGCCGCGCGAGCTCATGAACCGTATCGCCATGGTCTGTGCAGTGGCATCGGACTGTCCGCGGTGCGTGAACTTTCATAAGACCGACCTCATTGACCGCATGGAAATGGATGCGGCGGAAGTGGAAAAGCTGCACGACTTCGAGAACGCCGAACTCTCCGACGCCGAGAAGGCCGTCTTCCGCGTAGCCCGCAAGCTGACGTTGAATGAGCAGATGACCGATGGCGAGTTCCAGGCGCTGCGCGATGCCGGCTACGATGATGCGGCGATCGTCGAGATCGTCTCGGTGGCGCTGCTGGAAGGCGGCTTCGCCCGGCACGCCAGCGTGTTCGCGCGCTTCGAGGACGGCGTGAACTGGCCGGCACGGCATACACCGTCGGCGGATTACCGGAAGGTCATCAATCACTGAAGTCGTGAATCGTGAATCGATGATGGTTACTCTGAAAGCGCGTCCGCAGGACGTGGAAATCGATCTCCGGCGTACGGCGTTCATTGTGGTCGACATGCAGAACGCGTATGCCACGAAAGGCGGGATGCTGGACCTGGGCACGGGCATAGATGAGTCGCGCACACGACCCGTCATCGAGGCCAACAAGCGCCTCCTGCTCGCGGCACGGAAGGCGGCCGTGAAGGTGATCTACCTGCAGTTCGGCTATAAGCCGGATCTCAGCGACGCTGGCGGGCCGCAATCGCCCAACATCCGCAAGCAGATGGCAATCCGCATGATCAAGGAGCGTCCCGCCGACCGGGACAAGCTCATCGTGGAGGGAACGTGGGGCTGGCAGATCATCGACGAGCTTAAGCCGGAGCCGGTGGATCTCGTGGTGAAGAAGACCCGTTACAGCGGCTTTGCCGGCACCAATCTCGAGAGCCTTCTCAACGGCCTCGACATCCGTCATCTCATCTTCACCGGCGTCGCGACCAACGTCTGCGTCGAGAGCACGGCGCGGGAGGCCTACTTCCGCGAGTTCTGGCCGATCCTGGTCGAGGACGCGATGGATCACACCGGGCCGGACTTCGTGCGACAGGCGACGCTCTACAACTTCGAGTCGAAGATGGGATGGGTGACGCGGACCGGCGACGTGCTTCGCATTTTGTAATGCGTGAATCGTGATCGCTTATTCCAGTGAGCGGTCGGTCGTTACGCGTTCCCCGCCCGGGCCCTTTTGGCCCGCGCGAGCCACGCGCCCGATCCCATCAGCAGGGCGCTGATCCAGAAAACCGGTGGCACGCCGAAGGCGGAGCCGATTGCCCCGAAAATGACGGGGCCCACGACGCGCACGCCGTTGTTGGTCGTCAACCTCAGGCCCAGCGCCCGGCCCGGCCGCCCCGCCGTGGATTGCTCGTACATCAGCATGAGGGTGAGCGGCACCCCACAGCCCATTCCCAGTCCGAAGGCGAAGGCGACGAGACTGAGCATGAGGGCGTGCTCGAAGGCCGGCACCAGGAAGAAACCGGCCGCCCCGATGGAGAAAGAGTAGGCGAGCAGCCGCTTGGGTCCCATCCGGCGGATGAGCCGAGTCAGGAAAACACGCACGATGAAGGCGGCCACGGCAAAGGTGGAGAGCACCATTCCGATCGCGGTGGCCGTCAGTCCCAGCTTGTATCCGTAGATCGGCATATAAAACTGGAAGAGATCGGTGCCGAGTTGCGCGAGGCCGCTCACGGTCAGCATGCGCCATAGCGCCCGATCGAACTTGGCGGGGGGCGCCTCGGGCGTGGCAGGCGCCGCGCCTTTTGCGACGGGCGCGGGCAGCAGGCGCGACCCGGCCGTTAGCAGAATGAACGCCAGCGCGGAGAAGACTGCGATCGTGAGACAGGCAATCGCATGCCCGAAATTGTCGATGGTGAAACCAGCGAGCAGAGGGCCCAGGAACGACGTCACGGCTCCGACCAGGCTGAAATTGGCGAAATTTCTCGACCGCTGAAGCGGCGCGCTTAACGTGCCGATGAGGTACTGGAGCGTAACGTGGTAGAACGCGAGCGAGAATCCGCTCAAAGTCGCCGCGATGTAAAGGGCCGGCAGATCGCGCCAGAAAAACGGCACGGCAAGCGCGCACACGCCGGATACGGCTCCCGCCAGGAGCAGCGGTCGCGCGCCCAGGCGATCGCACATCGCGCCGATCGGCCACGAGAGCAGCAGGGGGAACACGAAGAACAAGCCGCCAATAATGCCGACCGCGGAAGCGGGCGCTCCGAGCGTCAATGCGTAGAGCGTAACCACCACGCGAGCGGCGTTCACGCTGACGAAATTGATGAACGTCAGCGCGAGGGTGAGGACAATGGCCACGGGTCGGGAAATGGAATCGCGAGCGGTGCCGTGGGTTGCGATCGAAGGGAACCGCCGTCCGCAACAACGTGTGCCCGAAGGGAGAACGCAAATTGCAACACTGACGGTGCGGTGGGAGTCACATGCTGGATTCCCGTTCTACGGCGGGATATACGTCGTGACTCGTGACTTGCGGTTCCTGACGGCAAATGTTTACTCGCTTTGCAGGGGAGAACGCAAAGGCGCGCGGCTGATTGTCCCAGTACGAGTTTTGAGCGTAAAGGTGGAGAAGACGGCGGAGTCGAAAGGAAGACGGGTTCCTGGCATTGCATCGGGCTTCGATGTACAGTCCAGTAGGCTTCGCAAACCGCATTTAAAGAGAGGAGCATGCGCGAGGATTGATGAGTGACGAGGTTTCCAACGAGAAAAACGTTCTGGGCGGTCCGCTGCTTGCGTGCAGCTACGTTCCGCTGACCGGTTACTTTCGTGACGGATGCTGCGCGACGCACGGCGTGGAGGGTGTGGCGCACCTGGTCTGCGTCAAGGTGACAGCGGAGTTCCTGGAGTTCTCGCGCGAGCGCGGCAACGATCTCATCACCCCGCGGCCAGAGCTGCGTTTCAAAGGGTTGAAGCCCGGCGACCGCTGGTGCCTGCACGTGTTGCGCTGGGTCGAGGCGTGGGAGGCCGGCAACGCGCCGCAGGTCGTGCTCGAGGCGACGCACGAGAATGTGCTCCCGTACGCGCCGCTTGCCGCACTCAAGCGCCACGCGCTGGATCTTTTCTGATTCGAACAGCGCGCAACAAGATCCAGAAGATTGACCGCAGATAAACGCAGATTTACGTATCGAAAAGACAGAAATGCCAAGAGCAAGAGCAGAATCGATCAGCCGCCGATGAACGCCGATATACGCCGATCAAGCGTCGTAAATCGTCTTCTGCGGGCCTTCGGTTTTTTACGGGGCCTGATTTGCGATTTATGATTAACGATTTACGATTCACGGGTGCGTGGGTCCATTCACGAATCACCAGGTAGCGGAACCGGAGCCGCTAGAAGACGCCCAGCGCGAGCCCGGCCGCGATTGCGGCGCCGGTTTCTTCGCAGCGGCGAAGGTCTCCCGCTCCAATCGTCTTCTGGGCGAGGATCGCCTCAGGCGTCTGGGCGTGCGTGCACACAATGATCGGCTCACAGACCGCCTTGAGCCTCCAGCCCGTGCAAATGCGCTCGACCTGGCGCACGGCGTTGTGGCCGTCGCTGCCGGCGCAGACGAGTGTTGCGTACGGCCGGCCGGCGATCCGTTCGAGCGCCGCGTAGTAGGTGCGGTCGAAAAAGTCCTTCATGACGCCGGACATGGCGGCAAGGTTCTCCGGCGTCACGAAAACGTAGCCGTCTGCCTCCACCACGTCCTCCGCCGTCGCTTCCGCGGCGCGGACGAACCGCGACTGAACTCCGCCTTCTGACGTGGCGCCGCGCAGCACAGCTTCGGCCATCTGACGCGCGCCGCCGGTCATCGAGTGGAACACGATGAGCAAACGTTTCATCGTTGCGTGAGATTGCCGGGGGAGGGATTAAGAGCCCCTATCACAATGAAACACACCCTGCGCTGCCACTGTGTTTGTTCGCAACGCACGCGGGTTTCACTAGGTTTGCGGCTCTAAGGATGAAGGCCGAAAATCGTAAATCGTGACGCGGACAAGCAGCACCGGGTGATCCTGTCGCGTGTGGCGATTCACGGTCGTCCCGTCAATATTGATTGTCCATAAGGCCCGGCGGCTGGTATTCCAGCGGATCCTTAGGGTCAACGCACTGAAAGTCCGTTACGCACCGTGAGAGCGTGCAGATGTTGCGCGTCTCGATCGCCATCTGCTTGCGTGCCGCACACAATTTGTCGGCATTCTGGCGCGCCTTTGCGGCCTCGGCATCGGTGAAGGCGTAATCGTAGGTCAGATAGTTGCCCGCGCTGACGACGAGAGAACTGCAGCCGGCACACGCCATCAGCAATGCAATGAGCAAAAAGTGACGAATAATGGATAATGAATAACGAGTCATGGCTTTGATCGATTCATGATTCACCAAAGACTGTCTCAAAAACCAAAATGCAGCCGCCCATCCCTTATCCCTTCCCCTTCTCCCAAAAGAAGAAGGGGAAGCAATTGCCGCCCCTCTCCTCTCGGGAGAGGCGCGGGGGTGAGGGTTGGAGGGGCGGGGGAGAAGGACCGAACGCCGATAGACGCCGATAAGGAAGAAGTGCATTGATTTGCGCGGGTTTTTTGTCCGCGGTTATCTGCGTCTATCTGCGGTTAATAAGTCTTATGGATTTTTGAGATACGTTCTATTCACCCGGTTGTCAAAGCTCAAACGCCTCGCCATTGATCTTGATCGTGCTCACCAGTGGGACGGGCCTGACGACCATCTGCTCAGCAAAGCAGCCTTGTTTCGCGCATCGCACGACGTGCCGCACTTTGTCCGGATCGTCGTCCGACTGCACCTCCAGATGCGTCTGCACTTCGTTGCAGCCGCTGTCGATGGTTCCTTTGATCACGGATCCCCGCAGGAACCAGTCGAACAGGACCCGCACCTTCGCGTGCTTGATCCTGGTTTTGGTCATGGTCGCGTACCGCGACACCTGGGTGAGCAGTCAAGCACCCAGGCCGGCGGCGACGTAGATCAGGGGTTGCGGGTACTGGTCGTCGCCCTTGAGATGCGCGGGCTCGTCCACATGGATTTCAAATTTGCGGTGTCGCGCGACCTTGTGCATTTTCTCGAGCGACTCGACCTCGGTTTCCATCACGAACTCGTATGGACGGCCCGGCAGGTCCGGTGCGTCGAGGCTTGGCCGCTCGGTCCGGACGATGACGCCCGGGCCCACATCCGGCTTGTTGGTCATGATTCCCTCCATCCTTGATGGTTGTCGACGACGAGCTTCGAGTATAGCGCCATCGCCTCGGCTGCGCACAGTGCCTGCGCGGCGCGACAGGTGTCGAAAAACGACATTAGCCGCCGATGAACGCCGATAAAAATGACGCCCATTAGCTTGTCGGGATTTTCTGTCCGTGTTTATCTGCGGCTTGTTCTTGGGTTTTGAACCGGTTCGATTCACGATTCACGTTTCACGGAAGTTCGGGTCCATTCACCATTCACCGGGGTTGATGTTTTGTTGCCGCGGGGGTTAAGCTTTTCGGGCAATCATTGCAACTTAGGCCTGGGCAAGGGGGTGACATGTCGCTCGAGCAAAACAAGAAATTGATCCAGCGTCTCTACGACGAGGGGTTTAATCGCCAGGACGCTGCCGCTGGGGCTGCGTTCTACGCCGTCAATGCAAAGAACCACGGCCGGGAAGTCGGCCGGGCCGGAATGCAGAAGGTATTCGAGATGCTCTTCAGCATCTTCCCGGACTTTACATATCGAATCGAAGAGAGCACGGCCGAGGGCGACCGCGTCGTGTGCAAGGTCACAATGACCGGCACCCACCGGGGCCAGCCGACGCTGCCGGACTCCATCGGCAGCGGCATGCTGACAGGCGTCGCGCCCACCGGAAAACCAGTCAACGTCCTGCAATTCCACAGCTTCCGCATCGCTGACGGGCAGATCACCGAGCACGCCGCGGTCCGAGATGACTTGGGCATGCTCCTGCAGCTTGGTGTGGTGCAGCGGCCTCGCTAGGTTGTCGAACTTACAAACAGAAAAACACTATCTCAGGTTTTGAAACGAGAGTCATTCAGGCATGAGCCGCCGCAAAAACTCCGGCACCGGTTGCGGCTTGCCGGTGTCGCGGTGGACCCACACCATGATGGCCTCGCCTTCGGCGACCTTCTCCGGGCTTGCGCTCGTCGTCCAGACTTCGGAATAAGTCGGAAAACTTGTCCGGCCCGGCTTGCCGGCGTACAGCTTGAGCTCCAGCGTTGCAGGATGGCTGACCGGCAGGATGTAGGTGCAACTCGCTTTCTTGACGACCGGGCCGTGTCCATCCGGCGTCGTCTGGGCGGCGATGGATTGCAGCCACTCGATACGCGTCTGCTCGAAGTAAGTGAAGAATGCGGCGTTGTTGACGTGACCGTTTGCGTCCATGTCGGACCAACGAATGTTCAGGCGCTGGCTCCAGACGAGATTGCTTTTCGTGGATTCCATTGCTTTCCGTGATTCGGCTCGAGAGCGAAGGTTGCTATGGTAATACAGAGGCCGATGGGAGGAGAGCGGAAGGAGGAAGGAGGAGGAAGGTGAGCGGAGGGCCTTGAATTTCGTGACGGACTACGCGGATCGGATGACGGCTCACGCATCGCGAATAACTCGCTCTATTCTCGATACTCCACTGTTATCCATGTTCATGCAAGCAGAGCGATTCGTGCTTCAGCAGTCCACGATAATGGCGTATAATGCAATGTCTGAATGTGGGGCGTCTGAAAGGAAATTCTTAATGAACGCAATCTGGCGTTTCTATGTGGACCAGGACCGGCGCTGGAGGTGGCAGCGTCTGGCGGCTGACCGATCGGTGCTGTCGGAATCGGTGCAGGCGTACAAGAATTACGATGGCTGCATGGCCAATGCACAGTCCAAGGGCTATGTGTTCCACCCCTCTCACGCGAAGCTCATCCAAAGACGATTCTGACGCTTGCCTGAAAACGGCGGGGCTCGTGCAGTGTTTGCGGCTCCCGTGTCGAGAAAAGACCCCGCTCCGCCGGGGTTTTTGCTTTGCGTCCCGCCTCCGGGCGCGTTTTCGCATTCGATTTTGGCCGTGGTCCCTGTTATTCTTATGGTGCGGGCATGACCCCCGCAAGTTTCCGTTACGGAGCGTTTCGCGTGGGCAAGAAGCTTTTCGTCGGCAACCTGAGCTACAGCGTCGGTGACGACGACCTGCATCACCTGTTCGCGGCGCACGGCAACGTGGCGTCGGCGCAGGTCATCATGGATCGCGATTCCGGCCGCTCGAAGGGGTTCGGTTTCGTCGAGATGGGCAGCGATCAGGAGGCGCAGGCTGCCATCGCCGCGCTCAATGGCACGCCTTTCGACGGCCGCAACGTGACGGTCAACGAAGCGCGGGCGGGCCGCGGCGGTGGCGGAGGTTTCGGCGGGAGAACCGGCGGTGGCGGTCGAGGGAAGTTTGGCGGCGGCGGGGGACGCCCTTCCTGAGCTGCGTCCAGCTGATCCGATTCGCGCGCGGGCGCCGGGTAGCGGCGCTGTCGGGGCCGCCTATATTGCAATTCAACACAAGCGGCAGCTGCTGCGATGTGAGGTAAACACTTGGCAAAACAAAACTATCGTTTCGAGAAGCGCCAGAGGGATCTGAAAAAGAAGAAGAGGCAGGAAGAAAAACGGCAGCGCAAGCTCGCCGCCAGAACCGGGTCGGATGCGAGCGATCCCGAGGCCCCCGCGGAGCAGCCGGAGCTGACGCCACCCGGTGATGCCAGCGAGAATGCTGAAACGAGCGGGCCACGCGAAACCAAGGGCTGATGTGGTGAAGACCGCGCCGGGGACGGCCGACTTTCGCGATCTCGAAGCTCGATGAGCGCGCTCCGGGACTTGCTGTTTCGATGCGTGTATGATGCAATGCTGACACCGCGACAAACAGCTCCTACCCACTTCCACGCCCCGCTCCCCTCATGTTGTTCAGGGAGTTTCTTCGAATCGTCCCGCCTGACAAGAATCGAGATGGACATCGTCGTGTTAAATCCGGCTTCTGAGGCGACCGCGTCGGATAGTGCGGATCGGTTTCAGAGCCAAGGTCATCCCGTTGTGATTGATGCGTGCGCTTTGCGCCGGGCAGCGGTTGGACGCGGTGCTGCCCAGGCCGGTGCGAGGGCGTTCTCGTGAGATGCCATCACTGCGGCAAGCTGACCACTGTGCGTACCGCCGGCAAGGGCGACGAGTTCGTGTACCGTTGCCACCACTGCAATGGCCCTCACCAATTTACTGCGGCGGGCCGTCATGGTTCCGGTGCGATCAACTATCGTGTTACCAAGGTCGAGCCTGTGGGACGGAGAAAATAGGGGTAACACGATGCCAGGCGATGTCCCTTCGCCCGGCGTGCTCGTTCCACAAACAACATCATCTTTCCATTTTTCAAGAGAGGTCTATGTGCCAAACGGAACAGTGAAGTGGTTCAATAACACCAAGGGCTTCGGCTTCATCCAGCCCGACGACGGATCCAAGGACGTCTTCGTGCATATCTCGGCCGTTCAGCGCGCAGGGCTCGCGACGCTGGCGGAAGGCCAAAAAGTCCAGTTTGAACTGGTGCGCGGCAACGACGGCAAGACCTCCGCGGACAACCTGAAGGCGGACTGACCGGCGTAATGACGCGGCAGTGCGCGGGGGGCGTGAGCCTCCGCGCACGGCGTTTGATACGCGAAAGCGCAGAGCGCGTCTGACGCACTGGCGCCGCTGCTGCGATTCGCGCCGGAGGTCCCTGTATCTCCCGAAACAAGAACCCCTAACATAAAGCGATAATTCCGGCATGTTCCGAAGTGTCCTTCTCGCGGGTGCGATGGCGCTGGCGACAGCGCTCGCGCACGCGCAGGAAATCAAGATCGGTTTTGTCGACGCCCCCCGAGTGGAACGAGATTCGGTGCAGGGCCAGCGCCTTGTCGAAGCGCTGCAAAGGGAGTTCGGCCCGCGCGAGCAGGAGATCCTTGCCTTGCAGACTCGGATCGCCGATGAGCGGGCGCGGTTCGAGGCCGAGCGCAGCACGCTGGAACGATCGGAGCTCATGGCAAGAGGCAACGCGATCTCAGCGATGATGAAGAAGTCCGATCGGATGGTGATGGCCATGCGCGAGGACCTTCAAAGGCGTCGCAACGAGATCGCGGTGGATTTCATAAAAGGTGCCCGTGCCGCGATCAAGGCCGTGGCGGAGGCGGGTAATTTCGACCTGGTGGTGCAGGAAGCCAAATTCGCGAGCTCGCGCATCGACATCACCGATCAGGTGCTCGCGGAGATGGCGAGGCAGGCCGGCGAGGCGGGGCAGTAATCTGAGATCGCGTCGAGCGGATATTCCGGGCGACGGCCTTACGCCGAAAAACTGCGGCACTTGTCCTGCGCGATGAGGACGAGCGCACCGCGCGGCGCGGTGAGCGCGTGAGCCGTTCCCGAGGGCACGTGCAACAAGCAGTGCTCGTTAACCAGCATGCGGTCGCTTTCGAGATCCGCCTCGAGCGTGCCTTCCGCCACGAACGTGAACTGCTCGTTGTCGTGCATGTGACGCGCGATTGCGGCCCCTGGCGCAAAACGCATCACAGCGACGTGGAGCTTCTCGCCTGTCAGAAGCTTGCCCGTGACTCCTGTCGGCAGCGCAAACCCGGTTCCAGTCTTGACCGCCGCGCTCGCGGGCCCTGACCACGAATCGGTTTTCTCGAGCATGTCGTAGACGTAGCGCTTGCCCGGTCCGGGCGGGAGGCGCTTGGCCTCCGCGAGCACGTCAGCGGTGGTCTGTCTCGGTTCGTTGATCCGGCCGCCAAAGCCCGCAAAACAGTTGGGGCCGTCGTACTTGCCATCCACTGGCGGGCCGGTAATGCCGTGGCGCGTGTCCTTGATCGCGAGAAACACAAGATCCTCGTCGGGGCAGGCAAGACCGGTGTGCACGGCCATGCCCGGCGTGTGCAGGATCATCCCCTTTGACGCGAACACGCGATCACCCTCGACGTCGTTCATCATCGTGCCCTGCAGCACGAAGTTGAACTGCTCGTTGGGGTGGGTGTGCGCCTTTGCTCCAGTGCCCCGCGCCTGCCGGCCGAGCGTGCAGGCGATGTGGCTGCTCGCGAGCACGGCGCCGACGGTCGAGGATTTCCCGCTTTTCAGATTCGGCCCTGAGAGCAAGCGCCGCGCGGTGACCTTAAGGCTGGTCTCGCCATCCGGTATGTGATCCAAGGACGCGAAATCGTAAACGCGCTGGACGTGGGTTCGGCTCTTAGCCAAGGTCATTGCTTTCTCTCCGAAGATTCGCGAACGAGTGTAGCATGGGAATTCCCGATGCGTCCGTCGCTCGCTGGGCGCGCCTCGTAGCCGGGCTTTCAGACCTTGCTCGAGTTTGGTCGGTCGTGCGCATGGACGAAATTGGCGAGTCAAGTCACGAGGTGCCGGTCATGCCTTTACAATGTCGCGGTGGCACCGGCGCCTTATTCCGATCTCACGCCCGACCGCGCCCTCGACGCGCTCGCGAGCGTCGGCCTGCTGCCCGACGGACGCCTTCTCGGTCTGAACAGTTACGAGAATCGTGTCTACCAGGTCTGGATGGAGGAGGGCCCCCCGTTCATCGTCAAGTTTTATCGCCCGGGGCGCTGGAGCGACGCCCAAATCCTGGAGGAGCATGCTTTTTCAGAGGAGCTGGCCGAGCGCGAGATACCGGTCGTGGCGCCGCTCGCCATCGCCGGTGGGACGCTACACGCGTTCGCGAACTTTCGCTTCACGGTCTTTCCGCGCCGCGGCGGCCGCGCTCCCGAGCTCGAGGACCGCAAGACGCTCGAGTGGATCGGGCGATTCATTTCGCGCATCCATGCTGTTGGCGCGACGCAGCCTTTCCGCGAGCGACCGGCGCTCGACATCGACAGTCATGGCACCGAGCCGCGCGACTGGCTCCTTGGCAGCGGCCTTATCCCTCAGGATATTCTGGAAGCCTGGACGAGCGCCACGGCGCTCGCGCTCGACGGCGTGCGCCGGTGCTACGAGCGCGCGGGTAAGGTGAATCTTCTCCGCCTTCATGGCGATTGCCATGGCGGCAACGTCCTGTGGACGGATGAGGGTCCCCATTTCGTGGATTTCGACGACGCCCGCATGGGACCCGCCGTGCAGGACTTGTGGATGCTGCTGTCGGGCGACCGCGCGTCGATGGCGCACCAGCTGCTGGATGTGCTCGCAGGCTACGAGGATTTTTGCGAGTTCGACCGGCGCGAGCTCTACCTCATTGAGGCGCTTCGCACGCTGCGCCTCATTCACTACTCCGCGTGGATCGCGCGGCGCTGGGGCGATCCGGCGTTCCCCGCGGCCTTCACGTGGTTCGGCACGCAACGCTACTGGCAGGACCGGATACTCGAGCTCAAGGAGCAGATTGGGTTGATGGATGAACCGCCCCTACATGTATAGATAAGAGTGATGAGAAATAGTGATGGATAATGGTGATGAAGAATCGGTGATGAAACCCGCTAGTTTCTGTCACCGTTACCCTTCGCCTACTAGTTGACGATGGAGATTATTGGGGCGTGTCTTACGATGTTGTGATCATTGGGGCGGGGGCCGCCGGGCTGGCAGCGGCCGCAGAGCTCGCGCGGGCAGGGCTCTCGGCGCTCGTGCTGGAGGCACGTGACCGCGTCGGCGGGCGCTGCTGGTCGCTCGAGGTTCCCGCCATGCCGGTGCCGATAGAGCTCGGTGCCGAATTCATTCACGGGCGTCCCGCGGCGACGTTTTCTCTGCTCGACCGGGCCGGCGTTGCCGCGATCGACCGTATTGGCAGCGGGTGGTATGTCGAGCGCGGGAGGCTCAAGCGCACGGGCGATATCTTCGACGAGATCCACGCGGCTTTGCGCAAGACCGGCATGCCCCGGAAGGGTGTCTCCTTCGAGACGTTTCTCAACCGCGAACTGCGGCACGTGTCGGCCAGGGCCCGTGCATTCGCGCGCCGGCGCGTGGAGGGCTACGATGCCGCGGATCCGGCCCGTGTTAGCGCGCGGGCAATCGTCGAGGAGTGGTCGGGCGAGGACGAAGCGACCGCCGCTTCGCACTTCCGGCCGCTCGGCGGTTATGGCTTGCTGCTGGAATCGCTGAGCCGAACGTTGGCAGGATCGGGTGTTCGGCTGCAGTTGCGGACAGTCGTGCACAAAGTGCAATGGCAACGCGGCTACGTGCAGATCGAGGGGCACCGGGGCGGAAAAGCGTTTCGCGCTACCGCGGCGCGCGCGATCGTGACGCTACCCCTTGGCGTGCTGCAGCTTCAGCGCGACGCGCCGGGCGCGGTCCGTTTTTTCCCAACGCTGACGCAAAAGGAGCGTGCGTTGCGGGGGCTCGCGCCAAGCCCGGTTATCAAGGTCGTCATGCGGTTTCGCACTGCATTCTGGGAGAAACTGGACGCGGGGCGCTACGCGGACGCGGCGTTCCTGCGATCGTTCGACGCACCGTTCCCCTCTTTCTGGACGGCGCTACCGGTGCGCACGCCGTTACTCGTTGCCTGGGCGGGCGGGCCTAGAGCTGAGCGTCTGTCGGGCGCAGCGACGCGCCACGTCATCCGCCAGGCCACGATAAGCCTCGAGTCGATGTTCGGCAAGCGGGCCCGGGTCGAGAGACAGCTGGAAGCGGCCTGGGTCCATGACTGGCAGGAGGATCCCTGCGCGCGCGGCGCGTACAGCTACGTTACGGTTGGCGGAGACGGCGCGCGCAAGGCGCTGGCGGCGTCACTGCACGACACGCTGTTCTTCGCCGGCGAGGCCACCGATTTCGAGGGCGAGCATGGAACGGTCGCGGGCGCGCTGCGGAGCGGGACGCGCGCCGCGCGCCAGGTTCTGAAAGCGCGATGAGTAACGAACCGCAGTGACTAGGTGACTAAGCGAACAGCCGTTGGTCTTCGGTTGGCCTCGCTACCTAGAGGCAATCTCAAAAATAACACAGCCACGGAACCACACGGAAGCACACGGAAATTGTTGTTCCATTACGGCCCGTTTCGAGGTTCACGTCTTCTCCCATGTCATTCCGTGTGATTCGGTGGTTAAGGATCTTGCGGTTTTCCGGGTATTTTGAGACCGGTTCTAGTCACGTAGTCACCTAGTCACTTGGCTTTATCACCTCAGGCGTTCTTGTTGCGCCGGCCTGCGACGGGAATCTTAGGCGGCTTCGCCGGCTTGAGGGGCCCCCAAAGACGACTGTAATACGTGTCGGCAAGCTGCAGCGCGGCGACCGGATTGTGACCGAGCACGCGGTCCTTCGCGACCAGTACTGTCGTCAGCCCCTTCGCATGCTTGAAAAAGAGGCTGTCGTGTCCGATGCACAGTCCCAGAACAACGTTGAACTCGCAGCCGTGCGCATTGAGCAGCTCGGCCTGGCAAACGGGATTGCACAGCGACTCGAATTGCCCCGGACGGACCTTTTCGTGGTCGGAAATTCCCATGTCTTCCTTCGGGATGCTGCCGGTTTTGCATGCGACCGACACCACTTCAAAGCCATGGCTCTCGAGAATGCCGCTGAGGACATAGGCGTGATCGACGAAACTGATGCAGTTGGCGATGCCGATCTTCCTGTAGCCCATGCGCTTGGCGAACTGAACGATCTCCTCGACCCGTGTCCACTTGCAATAGCCTTCGGATTCCACGAGCGCTGATTCGCGCGAGATCTTGCGCACTTCGGGGTCGTCATAAAGGGTGTGCGCCTCGGCCTGTGTTTCGGGATCGACCTTGGTCGGGCAGAAACCAGGCCCGCGCTCCGCGGACTCGCCCTGCCGGCAGGCCCTGACCGTCGGCGGACAGTACGCGCATGCGGGGTCTTCGTATTTCATGGCCGATGCTCCTTCCAGGATATCCTAACGACACTCTATTGGGTCGGCTGGCGGAAAGTTTGTTCTAGATCAACATTTCGGCCCGGAAACCGTGCCATCGGAGGCAGAAAGCGTGACTGGTGACTGGTGACTGGCAAAGCGAAAAGCAAGGCGAAAGGCGAAAGGAGCATGACCTAAGAGCTTTTTACTTCCGACTTCCGACTTCCGACTTCCAACTTCCGCCTTCTGACTTCTGACTTCTGACTTGGGACGGGTCCCGTCTCTGTCGCCCCTGTAGAATAGGTCACCCTTCATTTTGCACTGTCTCCTGTCGTGTGCGCCCGCTTACTCATCGTGTTGGTTGCCGGCAGTGTGCTTTTCTCGTCGGCGACTCCGGCCCAGCCGACCTATCCGACGGGCCCGGTGCGCCTGCTGGTCGGATTCTCGCCGGGCGGGACGACCGACATCATCGCGCGGCTGCTTACGCCCGAGCTGAGCGCGTTCTTCAAGCAGCAGTTTTACGTCGATAACCGCCCTGGTGCGACGGGCAACATCGCTGCCAATCTCGCGGCGAAAGCGTCCCCGGACGGCTCGACATTGATCGTCGTGCCGGCAGCCTTCGCGAGCAACATCAGTGCCTATGCGAAGACCGGCTACGATCCACTGCGCGATTTCGCGGCGATTACTCGGGTCGCTGCGGTGCACAACGTGCTCGTCGTCCACCCCTCGGTGCCGGCTGCCAGCCTCGCGGAGCTCGTCACGCTCGCGAAAAGACGGCCGGGCGAGCTAGTGTTCGCCTCGCCCGGCAACGGCAGCACGCCGCATCTCGCGGTGGAGATGCTCAAGCTCCGGGCCGGCGGGTTAAACGTCCTGCATGTGCCTTACCGCGGGATGAATCCGGCCGTGCTGGAAGTCCTCGGAGGGCATGTGCACGCAATCGTCTCCACGCTGCCGCCGGCGATTGCCCACGTTCGCAGCCGCCGGTTGCGGCCGCTCGCTGTGGCAAGTCTGAAGCGCGCTCCCGCGCTGCCCGATATTCCGACGTTCGACGAGGTGGGCTATCCCGGCTACGAGGCTTCTGCGTGGAATGCCGTCCTCGCGCCGGCAGGAACGCCCTACGACGTGCTCATACGCCTCAACCTGGCGATCGTCCAGATCGCGCGGACGCCGCAATTCAGGTCCCGACTCGCCCGCCTGGGCGCGGAAGTGATCGCTGATACGCCCGAGGAGTTCATCGCTTATCTTCGCGTCGAAATCGCGAAGTGGGCGAAAGTGGTGAAGGCCTCGGGCGTCAAGATTGAATGATGCGTGATGCGTGATGCGTGACGAATGACGAGTGACGAGTGACGAGGAGAATTTCCGATGAGCACCGACCGGCAACCTGTGGGAATCGTAGGGCTCGGCCTGATCGGGACAGCGCTGGCCGAGCGGCTGATCGGCGCCGGCTTCACCGTGCACGGTTACGACATCATCCCTGAACGCTGCGCCCGGCTGACGGAACTCGGCGGGATTACGGCGGCATCGGTTCAGGACATCGGCAGGACCTGTAATCCCGTCGTCCTGGCCGTGTTCGACACCGACCAGGTCGAAGGCGTGGTGGAAGGCGCCGGCGGCATGGCGTCCCTCGGACTCTCACCGGGGCAGACCGTGATCTGTACGAGCACGTGTGAGCCCGATCGTATCTTCGCTCTGGCTGAACGCGCGGCGCGAAGCGGCATCCGTTTTCTTGAGTTTCCGATATCCGGGAATAGCAATCAGATTACGCTGGGTAACGGTGTCGGCCTTGCAGGCGGCGAGGTCGAGACGATGGAAACCGTCGCGCCGGTGCTGGATGCGATCTGTTCACGCCGCTATTACCTCGGGCGCGCCGGCGCTGCGGGCCGAGCGAAGCTCGCTGTCAATCTGGTCGGAGGCCTCAATCGGGCCGTGCTGGCCGAGGGACTGGCATTCGCAGAAGCGCTCGGGTTGGAGCTCGACTCGTTTCTCGAGGTGCTCAAAGCATCGGCTGCTTACAACCGCGCGATGGACACCCGCGGCCACAAAATGATTCACGGCGACTTCGCGCCGCACGGCAAGGTGTTCCAGTCGCGCAAGGATTTCGCGTTGATGCAGAAGGCGGCCGAGCGTGCCGGCCAGACGCTTCCCCTGGCGACCGTCTATATTGACTTGATCGAAGGGTGCCTCGCTAACGGCGAGGCCGAGCTCGATAACTCCGCGATCATTCGGGAAGTCCGGCGTCGCCGACGGCGCTGACGGGAACGGGAGGCTAGGACGCGGCGTAAACGTCGGCGACGTTGCGCAGGCCCTTGAACTCGATCGCGTTGCCGCAGCCATCACGGCACGTCATCAGCACTTTTTCTTGTAGTGCCCTTTGGCCCGGCCCTTGCCAGGGTGCTTCTTGTGTTTCCATTTCTTGCCGCAATGATCGTCGTCATCCCGTTCGTAACGGTTGCCGCGATAGATGACATGCACGCGCTGGGGGCGCGGCGCTTCACTGGAACCGGCGGCCGTGTCGCTGCTGGTGCTCACGTTCTTGCCGACGACCGCGCCAGTCGCGCCGCCGACGCCGGCGCCGACCACCGCGCCCGAGCGGCCGCCAACCGATTTCCCGACCGCCGCCCCGGTGGCGCCGCCGACCGCACCGCCCACCATTGCGCCCGTCTGACCTTCGCCCGGCGTGCTCACCGCGCCCCCGACCGCACCGCCGACCGCGCCACCGACCACCGCGCCGTTTTTCGGGCTCACGGATTGGCCGATCGCCGCTCCGGCTGCTGCGCCCAGCCCGCCGCCGAGCGCCGTCTCTACGTCATCCGCCTGCGCGCCCGAGCCAATCAGGCTCACCGCCAGTGCTGCCAGAATTCGCTGCGTTCCGAAGCTCAGTTTCATCGCCTTTCTCCTTTCGCCGAGCGGTCGTTTCGGTGCCGATGGACTGGGCCGGACGGGACGATAACGGCACCTATCCTGCTACAAATAAAGCGAAAAGGCTGTGAAGGGCCTCACGGATGCACCGCTGCGGAACCCGCCCGGCGTTCTGCTGTGGCGCCGGGCGTCGTCACGTACGCGAAAAGCGGTAGTAAGTCGCGCTCCCGGCGTGCATTACGTTGAATAGTGCTAGGCTCGAGCAAGACGGGACGGGTTTGTTAGAAAGGAGAGTCGTTCGTGGCGGGTTGGATAGCTGCATTCAAAATCATACCGTGGGCCGATGTGATCGCGGCGGCGCCGGCCGTCGCCCGCGGCGCGAAGAAGCTATGGGATTCGGTCGGGGACAAGGTGCCCGAGGCAGGGGCCGGTCCTGCGCCGGGCAGCCCGGAAAGCCGCTTGCAGGCGCTGGAGTCGCAGCTCGTCGAGTTGAGACGCGAGCTCGCCACATCCTCCGAGCTCATTAACTCCCTGGCCGAGCAGAACGGACGGCTGGTGGACGCGGTCGGCATCCTGCGCGTGCGCACCCGGGCTTTGCTCGTCGCAACGATCATCGCGTTTGCGCTGCTCGCAGGAATTGGCGTCTGGATCCTGCTCGCATGACGCTCAAGCTTCGCCGCCTTTCGCACGCGCTCGGCGCAGAGGTCTGCGGCATCGATGTCTCCAAGGAGATGAGTGAAGCGTTTTTCGGCGACATCTATCGGGCCTTTCTGCATTTCGGCATCCTGCTCTTTCGCGATCAGGACATTACCCGCGAACAGCACATCGAGTTCAGCCGGCGTTTCGGCGAGCTCGACCGGCACGATGCGTTGCCGCGTGACCGGCATCCCCGCTACCCCGAGCTCCTGATGGTCACGAACGAGCCCAAGCCGGACGGCAGCCCGTCGGATACGAAGTACACGGGACGGCAGTGGCACTCCGACATGTCGTTCACCACCGCGCCCTCACTCGGCTCGCTGCTACGCAGTTACGTCGTTCCCGAGGTCGGCGGCGACACCTTGTTCGCGAACATGTACGCTGCCTACGACGCTCTCTCGGACGGCATAAAGGCGCTGATTGCCAATCTGCACGGCATCCATCTCTCAGGGACGCGCAAGATTGCGAATAGCGAGAGCGGCATTCCGCGCGCGGACGAGCAGAGGCGTCTCAATCCGCCGGTGGCGCAGCCTGTCGTCCGGGTGCATCCCGAGACCGGAAGAAAAGCGCTCTACATTGGCGAAAAAGTGAAGCGCTTCAATGGCATGACCGACGAGGAAAGCAAACCGCTCATCGATTATCTGGTGCGGCATGCGACACGGCCGGAGTTCGTATATCGCCATCAGTGGAAGAAGAATGACATCGTGGCGTGGGACAACCGGTGCGTGATGCACCAGGCGCTCGGCGATTTCGACGAAACTCAGCTGCGGCACCTCGAACGAACCACGGTCCTGGGTACGCCCTCGGGCTACGTGGTTGCGGGTGGCTGAGTCCGGGCGGGAGCGTGGCATGGCGAAGAAGGCGAGGCGAAAACGGGAATCGGGCGCGAGGCCGCCGGGAACGAGCGCCACAAGTCGCGCGCTGCATGACAAGCGTTTTCCGGGCGAGAGTGCAGGCTATCGGCGTGCACGTCGATGCTGGACAGCCTCGATGGGGCCGTAGCACACGCGGCACAGCGGATAAACATCGCCGTGGTTGCGAAAGCCCCGATTCAGCGCATTCGCGACTTTGCGCGTGAGCGCGGTTGGAGCAATTTGCGCCTGCTGTCTTCCGCGGGCAATACTTACAATCGCGACTATTACGGCGAGACCGGGGACGGGTCGCAATGGCCGGCACTGAACGTGTTCGTGCGGCGTGGCGGCAGGATTCATCACAGCTACGCTGCCGAATTGCTATTCGCTTCCGCTGCGCCGGGGCAGGAGCCGCGGCACGTCGATTTCCTCTGGCCCATCTGGAGCCTGTTCGACCTGACACCAGAAGGTCGGGGGACGGATTGGCACCCCAAGCTCCAGTATGACTGACCTACGGGGTTACGTGCATGCTCGAGGCGATCGAGGAGATGAAGGCCGAGGCCGCACCTCGTGACGAGTGACGAGTGACGAGTGACGAGGTCCAATTTGCATCGCCCATCACCCATCACCCGACGCGCACGGCACTAAGCGTTATCCGCGATGATGCCAGCCATGGTGTCGGAAGCCGCGGCCACGGCGTGCGAATAGCTCATCAGCGATCTGCTGCTGCTCGGGAGAGAGCGCGGCGTATAAAGGCTTGGCGGCGGTGAGCGTCTTCTTGAGGCGCTCGGCAGCCGCGGCAAGGCGCGCTTGCCGGCGCTCCATACGCTCGATCGCCGTGGGCGGCGTGCGTCTCACGTTCTGGTCACGCTGCGCGTGGCGCGCCTTGAAGCGCTCATCGGCGCCGCGCGTGTGCTGGCGCAGCGCGTCCGCGAAGCTGTTCCATTGCGCCTCCTGCGCGTCGGTGATCTTCAGGGCGGTCTTGAGGTAGGCGAGCCGTGCTTCGATGCGCTCGCTCGGCAGCCGCATCGCGCGTTGCCCGTGGCCGTGCCGGTGCGCAAGGCGCTCGGCGCGCGGCCCGTCGGTGCCGGATAACGCTGTCTGCGCCAGAACCAGCGGAGCGGCCGCTGCTGCGAGGCTGACTGTGACGAGGGTACCTATTAGCATTTTCTTCATGATGTTTCTCCAGTTTGGTTGAAAGGAAGTATGCGCCCCCTGGTTCCTGGTTGGGGAGCTCACTTCGTCGGACCCTGCGCGGATCGGCCCGTTCCGTTGCCATTTGGTAACACTTTGTGACAAGTGTAACCGTCCGCGATCGGCCATAATGGTCGGGGTGCTGGAGCGGGTTCCAGTTGAAATCGTTGTCCGCTGGGAGTACTGTCTTGGTATCTACCTGGCTTTAGGGAGGCAGTGCACGATCATGATGCGCGAAATTCTGGGGGTGGCGGCAGACCCCGCGGCGCAGCGCCGCTGGTTTCACGACGATTACTTCGACTTGTTCGTGTGGCAGGTGCCGAGCGGCGAAGTCACGTCTTTCCAACTTTGTTATGGCATCGACTCCAGCGAGCGCGCGCTCGTGTGGCAGCAGCAGCTCGGCTTCTTCCACGATGGTGTTCGCGGCCGGTCCGGGGCCGATGACATCATTGGCAGCGCACCGGCGCGTAGCGGTTCGGCCACGGACGATCCCGTAATCGCGCGCTTCGATGCGGTGGCGGGCGGGTTGCCGAGTGACGTGCGTGCCGCGGTTGCCGCGCGCATTCGTGAGTACATCGAGAAGCAGCCCCCGGTGCAGACGCGCCGGGAGAGCTTTCGCCGCGCCGATTGGCAGAAGCGGCCCGGTACGGCCTCGACATCGGCGCGAAAGCCCGGCGCGCCGAAGACCCAGTAACACGCCTGCCGCGGGCGCTGGCGCATCCCGCGGGCATCATGGCAGGGCCATGACGGCATGAACGCGCCCGTGTTAAACCGAGGAAACTGCCCGTGATCACTTCCAGCACCGCTCGCATGCTCGCGCGCTACAACGCATGGGCGAACCAAGTTATGTTTGATGCCGTGGCGGCGCTTCCCCCCGGCGAGGCCGAGAAAGAGCGCACGAGCCTCTTCAAGAACATGGTGCACACGCTCAACCACAATTACGTGATCGCCCGTATCTGGCAGGCGCATCTGGAGGGGCGCGAGCACGGTTACTCCGCGCGGAACACACCAGGGCACCCGCCGCTACCCGAGTTGTGGCGGGCACAGCAGGAAGTCGACAAGTGGTACGTCGACTGGAGCGACTCGGTCCCGGATGCTGCGCTAGACGAGAAAGTGCGCTACACGCTGATTGGAAGCAGCGAGGGCGAAATGACGCGCGGTCAGATCCTGCTCCACGTCGTCAATCACTCGAGCTACCATCGCGGCTTCGTCGGCGATCTTTTTTTCCAGGTGCCAACCCGCGCGCCGTTGATGGACCTGCCCGTTTACTTTCGCGAGGCGGCCACCAGCAAGACTGCGTGACAGGTGATTGGTAATGAGTGATAGGGACAGACCCGTCACCTCACCACTTCGTCACCCGTCACCCATCACGCTTCATCAGCTTAGAACATCATCTGCCCGCCATTCACGTGCATCGTCTGGCCGCTGATGAAACCTGCGCCAGGGCCGCACAGAAAGCGGACCGTGGTGGCGATCTCTTCGGCTTCACCGGGCCGCCCCAGTGGAACCGTCTTGGCGGCATCCGGCCGCGGCGCCCGTCCGGCGGCGCGGGTCGTATTCATCGTCCCGGGCGACACGCAGTTCACCCGGATGCCGCGGTCGCCGAATTCACGCGCCAGCGCGCGCGTCATGCCGACGAGCCCGTGCTTGGCGACCGAGCCGTTCACGCGGTTCTTCGCGCCGGATAGCGCCATCTGTCCGCCGAGCGTGACGATGCTGCCGCCACCCGCCTTGAGCATATGCGGGATGCATGCCTGGGAGCAGAAGAACGCACCGTCCAGCGTGATCGAGAGCGGCAGCCGCCACTCCTCGTAAGTCAGTTCGGTGAAGGGTTTTTCGCTGCGCACCGAGGCATTGAGCACGAGAATGTCGAGGCGGCCAAAGCGCTTGACGATGGCATCGACCATGGTCTTCACCGCGTTCCCGTCCGCAATATCGGCCATGTAAAGTTCCGCCTGGCCGCCAGCTGCCCGAATATCGTGGACGACCTTGTCGGCGTCCTCCTGTGATGCGAGCGTATTGACGGCAACGGCCGCACCCGCGGCTGCTAGCGCAAGGGCCGTGGCACGCCCGATGTTACGCGACGCACCGGTTACGAGCGCGACCTTGCCCGCCAGTTCCTTGTCGCCAACCGAGACGTCCGCCGTTGTGGGTGTCATGTTGGAGTCTCCCTAAAAAGAGCGCTATGGTAGCGGGTAACCGGTAAGCGCGAAACAGCCAATGGGCGCGGGTGCCTGTCGCGCAGAATCGTATCTGCCGGTACACAGGGGAGAGGACGACATGCCGAAGGTCGCGGTTGCAGGCGGGGAGATTTACTACGAGGAAACGGGGCAGGGACACCCGCTGATTTTCGTCAGCGGCCTGAACGGCGTCGGGCGGTACTGGCAGCCGCAGGTCCCGGCTTTCAGCGCTCACTTTCGCGTGATCACCTACGATCAGCGCGGGACGGGCGAGAGCGACCGGCAGCAGCGCGAGTTTTCGGTGGACCAGATGGCCGCCGAACTCACCGGTCTCATGGATGCGCTCGAAATCGAGCGCGCACACCTCGTCGGGCTGTCTACCGGCGGGGCGATTGGTCAGACACTCGCGATCGAGCGGCCGCGGCGCATCGACCGGCTCGTCCTTTGCAGCACCTGGACCTACTGTGATCCGTGGTTCCGGCGTCTGTTCGAGGGGCGCCGTCTCATGTACCAGCAGGCGGGGCCGGAACTGCACGCGATGTTCCACCCCTTGTTTCTCTATCCGCCCGATTACGTGAACGCGCACGATGCCGAGATCGACGAGGAGCGGCGCCGGAACGTGGCCGGGGCGCCACCGGTAGAAGTGTCGGTGGGCCGGATCAACGCGCTGCTCGCGTTCGACCGCCGCGCCGGGCTCGCGCGCATTCAGTGCCCCACGTTGATCCTCGCATCCGATAACGACTACATCACGCCAAGCTACCACGCGGAAGCGCTCGGGCGCGTCATCCCCGGCGCGAAGCTCGTGGTCCTGCGAGGGGGCGGACACTCGATCTCCCGGACGCGGCCCGATGAATTCAACCGACTCGTGCTCGAATTCCTGGTGGACGTGACGAAGTGACTAAGTGACTAAGTAACTAAGTCGCTATGTCAGTCACCTAGTCACGTTTCCTTGTCGGGCCGCTTCGTTCCGATCGCGGTGATTGCGCGCCATGGCTGCGCGCCGTGCGTGGTATAAGGGACGGATGCGGACCTGCTCCCTGACCGTTGCGATGAGCCTCCTGCGGGGCATCTGCTGTCTCAGCGTAGCGGCAGTGTGCATTCCGGCCGCGGCACAGGAACCCGAGATTTTCTCTCGGACGCATTCGCTCTTCGAGCAGATCCGGGGCAGCGTTGCGCAGATCCGCGTCCTGCTCGGCAGCAGCGATTCGCATGCTGCAACCGGGAGCGGGTTCGTCGTCGGCGACGACGGGCTGATCATCACCAACTATCACGTGATCGCGGACAATGCGCTCGAGCCCGACGTGTACCGCCTTGAGTTCGTTCTCCCTGGTGGCCGCCGCGGTCCCCTTCAGATCGTGGCTATCGATGTCCTGAACGACCTGGCCGTCGTGAAGGGCGACACGGGGCAGGTAAAGGCGCTCGGCTTTCGCGCCCGGCCGCTCGCTAAGGGCGACGGCGGTTTCTCGCTCGGGTATCCGTTGCGCCAGGGCCTCACCGTTGTCGAGGGCATCTACAACGGCCGGTCGGAAGAGCTCTATTACGAGCGCATTCACTTTACCGGCGCGATCAATTCAGGCATGAGCGGTGGCCCAGCGGTGGACTCGGCAGGGCGCGTGTTTGGCGTGAACGTCGCGACGCACCGCGGCGGGCAGCTCGTGAGCTTTCTCGTCCCTGCGGGGTTCGCGACAAAACTTCTGGCGCGCGCCCGCGCGCTGTCGGCTCCGCCCCCCGCCAACTTCCGCGGCGACGTGGGTGCTCAGCTCAAGGCGCACGATCGCGCCTTGCAGAAGGCGCTGGAAGCGCCGCTGCCGACCCAGCAGCTCGGGCCCTTGATTGTGCCCGCACGCATGGGCACGTTCATGCAGTGCGCCGCGGGCACCGAGCGCGAACGGGACAAAGCCTACGACGTGAATAGCTATTACTGCTACACGCTCTCCTGGCTCTACGTGGATCCGAAGCTGCAGACCGGGACGGTCATGTTTCGTCACCGCGTCCTGCGCAGTCTGGAACTTGACCCGCTGCGCTTCGCCCACGTACAGGAGATGCAGTTCCGCGCGGCCGTGTCCAGCGACTACACAAGCCGCAAGCACCACACGGCCTACGCGTGCCAGGACAGGATCGTCGCGTTGCAGGGGGTACGCGCGAAGGTGGCGCAGTGCCTGCGCCGCTACAAGCTGTTCGACGGGCTCTATGACATGGTGCTGAAAGTGGCGACGCTTGGCGACTCGTCGCTGGCGCTGCATTCGGAGCTCCAAATGGACGGCGTCTCCTACGAACACGCGATGGAGCTGTCGCATCGCTTTCTGGAGACCATCCGTTGGAACCGCTAGCGTTCGTCGAGGTGATGGGGCGGCATGGTGAGGTGACGGCGCGCCACCCCATATGGCGCTGGCCGAGCCGCGTCGGGCGCAGCTACGAGATGGACGTCTTATTGGACGACCCGTTCGTAGCGGCAGGCCATCTCGAGATCCGCGAAGGGCCGAACGGCGGATTCCAGGTCGAGGATCTGCAGTCAGTCAATGGCATGGTCGTCCTGCCTTCTCCCGAAAAGAGGACCTGCGTCGAGGTCAAGCCGGAAGACGTGGTCCGCATCGGTCACACGCAACTCAGAATTCGTCCCCGGTCGTACGCGGTCGCGGCCGAGCGCCCGATCCTGCAGACCACCGCCTACCGGCAATCGGTCCTGTTCTTGATCGTTGCCGCGGTGGTGTTAGCGACGTTCGTATGGGATGCCTACCTCACGACGAGCCATCGCGATGAAAAGGCGATCATGGTTATCTTGGTGGCGTTGGCGGTGGCCGCCGGTGCCGTGTGGATCGCGGTATGGTCGCTGGTGGGCCGGACGGTAGGGGGTCGCGTCAATTTCGCCGCACATGGATTCGTGGCGTGCGCCGGCGTGCTCGCGCTGGAGCTATGGACGATGGCCGTGGGCTACCTCGCATTCGGCTTCGACGCGGGCTGGCTGGAAACCCTGGGCCTCGCGGGCGCTGCGGCGCTGTTTGCCTACATTGTTTATCACCACTTACGCCTGGCCTCCCGGTCGGGCCGGCGCATGTGCGCAGCCGTGGCAGCTGTGGTGTCTCTCGTCGCCTTTGGCGGTGCGGCCGTGCTGACGAATCTTACGGCCGCGATGGACCCCGCCGTACAGTCTCACAGCCAGAGCCTCAAGGCGCCGTTGTTCCTTATGGTTTCGGGAATTACCCCGGCAGCTTTTCTCGAGGGCGCAGACCGCCTCAAGCAGGAAGTCGACGCCATGGCGTCCGACTAAAACTGGCCCGCAAAGGCGAACGACGGATGATGAATGTTAAAATGTGGCGCATTGAACGGCCCGGTTTATTCGTCGTCACCCATCACCCATCACCCATCACCCATCACGCATCATCTAACTTCAGGCCATAGCCCGCAGCCCGTCCACGTAGACGTAACCGCGGCGATCGTGGTCGAAGATGTAGCTCAGAAGCTGGCGGCGGTTCTCTTTGGGGCCTGGGGGTCGCAGTGACACATGGACCCAGCCGGAGCTGGGTCCCTTGGCCGGGTCGTAGCACTCGCAGATCAACTGGTCGAACTCGAGGTTTCTTGCCACCCACCGCGCGAGTTCCAGCGTCGCGACGCCCGGAATGGTCACATCGCATGCTTCCCCGGCGGTGTGCTGGCTGCTGCTGGACCAGCTGGGCGGCTTTTTCTTGAGCGCGCGCTCGAGCACCTGACACCGGTACACGCTGTTGGGCGAGAACACCCCGAATTCATCGCGCATCGGCTGTAGCACGCTGCGGCACAGGTAAACGGCCGCGCGCACATGCTTCACACTTGTGAACGAATTGCGTATGCCGAGCCGGTCGGCGAGGTCGGAGCGCATAAGCTCGCCAAACCAGAAATTCTTCGACACGCGGTCGTGGTGCTTCGGCCGGGCGGGAAACCGGTCCCAGCGTATCCTTCTCAAATCCGCCATCGCATAGTCCCTATCGCATCCTGGAGGCGGCCCGCGCCGCGACCGCAAGATGCATTTGTTCCTCGACCAGGATTGCCGGGCCGGGGAATGATGCGACGGTAGTGTACACTTAGCCCAGATAGCCGGGACTCGGCCGGCGCAGCGGGGTGTTACCAGCAGCGAAGAGGCTCGGCACGAGTCAGCAGTCACGAGTCATGCCCTACGACAATCGAGAGGTTTGAATGAAACCACCGGTCGAGATCAGGGACCGTTCCGATTACCAGCGTCGAATGAACGAGCTGCTCAGGATCGACCTGCGCCGGACCGTCGTTCTGACCGTGGACATGCAAAACGAGTACCTCGACATGAAAGTCGCCACCTCTCCGGTCGCGCCCGACGAGTCGAAACGGGTCATCGGTCACGCGACGAAGCTGCTCGCGTTCGCCCGGGCGGAAGGCCTGCCGGTGATCCACGCCTACGTCAAACGGCGCCCGGCGGAAGTCGAGCGCGGCTTTTTCGTCACCGGCGTGATGACTGAAGCGAGCCGGCAGGCGCGGCTCTCCCAGAACGCGCAGGCTGAGGCGCGCAAAGGCCCGGACCGGATTGACGGCACCGCGGCCGCCGAGATCCCCGCGGAACTGGTCGAGCCGGGGGACATTCACGTGACCACCAAGCGCTCGATGGACGCGTTTCTTGGAACCGATCTCGATACGCTCGTCGGCCGGACCTTCAAGGCCGAGACGGTCGTCATCACGGGCATCAATACGGACACCTGCGTCTACTCGACGGCTTTCTCGGCGCAGAACCGGGGCTACCGGCCCGTGGTAATCTCCGACTGCGTCGCCAGCATGCGCGGGCTCGATCACCATTGGATGGCGCTAGAGCTCATGTCGCGCTCAATCTCCTGGGTGATGACGGTGGACGAGTTCAAGGCGAAGGTGCGGGCGGCAATGCTGCTGCAGCCTGCCGCCGCCTACTAGCGGGGGACGACCGCTGCGTGGGCAACTTTCAGTTCATCTGGCAGTACGTGGGCTCTTGCCTGGGCGACCAGTTGCCGTCGGGCGAGTGCGCGCCGTTGTGGCAGTTCGGGATCATCATTCTGCTGCTCGTGTTTGCCGTTGCCGTCCTCATCTTCATCCGGGTGATGACGGCCGATGACCCCAGGCCGCTCCCGGCCCGAACGCCGCGTCCCCGTACACGGAAACAGTAGAGGATCCCTATGACTGAGCGAGGCAAGATCCGGCGGGTCGTTACGGGGCACGACGAGGATGGAAAGGCGGTCGTCATTTTGGATGGCGCCGTGCCGTCGGTGCACGCCAACCCTCTGCGCCCCGGCCACATTTCGAGCGACGTCTGGAGAACCAGTGCGGCACCAGTGCTGATCACGCGCGAAGAGCCGGATCCCACGACCGGGCCACGCCGGCTCCATCCGGGGGCACGCGGCACGGTGTTTCGCATTTCCGAGGTCGCTCCGGAAACGGATGCGATCCGCAACCTCACTCCGGAGAAGGCACGCGAAATATTTAGGGCGGTCGGAAACGAAGGGGCCTCGACCTTTGGCCGCGGTGGACACCATCCGCTCATGCACCGTACCGAGACCGTGGACTACGCGGTGGTGCTCGACGGCGAGATCTACCTCGTGCTCGACGATACGGAGGTGAAGCTCACCACGGGTGACGTCGTCATCCAGCGCGGCACGAACCACGCCTGGAGCAACCGCTCCGGCAAGCCCGTGCGCATGCTCTATGTGCTGATCGACGGCGAATTCGATCCCGAGCTCGCGCAGACATTCAAGCGCGCGTGATATCGATGTATGAATTTAGCCGCCGATGAACGCCGATAGAACTTCATATTCGAAGAACGAAAACCGCAAAGCCAAGCCAGACAGAAGTTGCTGGCGTTTTGGTTTTTGATTGATGTTATATCCGTGTTTATCTGCGGTTAAGATCCCAGGACGCGACGCCGAAGCCGACGTAGACCTCGGGAATCGCCTTGTAGTTGATCAACTCGAAGCCGTTGCCTCCGGCCGCACCGTGCGCGGCGATCCAATTGCGGATCTCGGAAGCTCCGTTGCCGACGGTCGGCAGGCGCCTCGTCAAGAATTCGATCAGCGGCTGCTCGTCACTCGATTCGAACAGCCGGAGGCAGTCGCGGTCGAAATCTTCCTCGATGAGACCCATCGTCGGCTCGCCGATCGAGTGGCTGAGACCGCCAGTGCCAAGCACTGCCACGCGCAGCTCTTCCGGATAGGTCGCGATCGCCTCGGCCAGCATCGCGCCCCATGCATAGCAGCGTTTCACCGTGGGGAAGGGCGGCTCGATATCGTTGAGCACGACTGGCACGATGGCGGGGAGCGGCTCGATTCCGGCTTTCCACAGCGGGATGCAGAAACCATGGTCGAGGATCAAATGATGCGATACCGAAGGCTCGAAATCGCGCGCGAGCGCTGTCTTGAGAATATGGTCCGCCAGCCCCGGATGGCCGGGGATCTCGCGGTGGGGGAAATCCTTGAGCCAGGGTTCGTTGGGGCCCTCATGGACTTCGCCCACCCCCAGGCAGATCGAGGGCAGGTTGTCGATGAAGAAATTGATCCAGTGATCGGGCGAGATCACGATCAGCACGTCCGGCCGCGCGCCATTGACGCGCCGTCCGAGATCCGCGAACGCCGCCGACATGCTTTGCTGGTCTGCGAGCTTGACGTTCTGCCAGTTGCGAACGATGAGAGGCCCGTGGCTTGCGGCGTACACCCCGACAAGTTTAGCCATGGCCCACTTCCGCCCGCGAATCGGCGGCCTTGATCTTGCGCAAGAAATCGGCTTCCGGCATGCCTGCCACGAAGAAGTAGAAGCGCAGCAGGTAGGGATTCACCAGCCGCGAGAGATAGGCAACGTCGTCGGCCTCGACTGCCGCCCGAACCTCGGGCTTGAGCGGATAGCGGTCGAGCACTTTCTTGCGATCGGCCCGGTACTCATCCCCCGCGGCGGGATCCTGAAGGTCGAAGAAAAGCTTGCTTGCCCAGTAGTCTCGCATCGACTGCCTTTCTGGTGGTAAAGCCTTGTTCCCGAGGGCGATGAATCTCCCGTGGCTCATTTTATCCATTACTATTCCGTTCATTCAACAAATATGGTTTTGTGTCTGTCTGTTTGAGGCGGGTTGCACACACTAGTCACGGATTTGGGGGCACGAGAATGACTGGCGACGCTTCATGGCTCGATACGGCTGGCAGGCTGCTCATCATGTTTTTTTTTCTGGCGGCGGGCCTGCGTAACCTCGGCCCTGCGAAGGTCCGCGACCACATCGCGCGTATGGTCGCGATCGGCGTGCCGTTGCCGGTGGCCGTGTTCTGGTTCGGGATGGCGCTGCAATTCACTGGCTGCGCGCTCGTGCTTGCGGGCTGGCATGCTGAATTCGGCGTGTGGTGCCTGATCGTGTTTACCGTTGTCGCCAATGCGATGTTTCACCGGTTCTGGCGCGCGACGGATCCGGCGCAGCGTAACACCCTGAGGCTGCTCCTGCTGAACGGTATCGCAATAGTAGGTGGGCTGCTGCTCCTTCTGCAGAACGTTCGCTGAGCGCCAGGAGGCTTGGGGCGCACGGCCGTTTGCATTATCCTCCGTGAATAATGGCAAAGACACTGACGCCTGACGCGACGCTACGCTCGACTCCCGAGACTGTGAGTTGGGGGTGGATTGCCGCGCAACGGAAACCGGTACTGCGCGTGCGCTCGGAGCAGACTGTGCGGATTGACACGGTGTCGCACCAGGGGCTCAACACACAGCTCGACCCCGTCGTCTTCTTCGGTCAGGCCGGTATCGCGCCCGACGCCGTGCTGCAGGACGCGCGCGACGTCTATGGCGGCGTCAAGCGCGCCGAAGGCGCCGGCCCGCACATCGTGACCGGCCCGATCTACGTTGAGGGCGCCGAGCCCGGCGACCTGCTGGAAGCGCGCATGCTCGACGTCGAGATCCGCGTGCCCTACGGCGTGAATGCGACCGGGCCGGGCTCGGGCGCGGCGCCGGACCTGCTTCCGGCGCCCGCGCAGCGAATCATAAAACTCGATCTCGAGCGCGGCGTGGCGCTCTTTGCGCTCGAGGTCGAAGTACCGCTGGCGCCGTTCATGGGGATCGTTGCCGTCGCGCCGCCGCCGGATCGCTCGCCGGCGAACACCAAACCGCCGGGCGCCTTTGGCGGCAACCTCGATTTCAAACATCTCACGTCAGGTGCCACGCTCTACCTGCCGGTGTTTAACTCCGGCGCGCTGTTCTATATCGGTGACGGCCACGCGTGCCAGGGTGACGGCGAAGTAAACGGCACTGCGATCGAGATCTCGCTCACGCCGACCGTGCAGCTCATCGTCCACAAGGGCGCGGGCGGGAGCCTGAGCGCCCCGCGCGCGGAGGATGCGGCCCACTATTACTCGATGGGACTGGGCGCGGACCTCGACGAAGCGCTCGCGCGCGCCGTTAAGGAGACCACGACATTCCTGCAGCAGCACGCGAGCCTTTCGACGGCGGAGGCCTATGCGCTGTGCAGCCTCGCGGTCGACTTCCGCATCGGTGAGGCCGTCAACAACGTGCTCATGGTCTACGGCGCGGTACCGAAACGCCTGTTCCGCGGCAATCCCGCTTACTGGGCGAACCCGTAGAACGTGATTTAGAAATCGAGGCCATTCATTGGCCGCGATCATTTGCGTGTATCTGCGGCTTCAAACAGGTGTTTTGGCGAACGCCTGTCCGCGCGGCGGTCATTCGCGCCTAGCGGGGCTTGATTCCCGCCCGCTTCGCAACGTCTCGCCATTTCGCGATTTCCGCGCGCAGCGCGCGTGCGAACTCATCCGGGCTGCTGCCGATCGGCTCTCCGCCCAGTCGGGACAGTACCGATTTCACCTGGGATGATCGGAAGGCGTCCACGATTGCAGCGTGGATTATGTCGATGATGCGGCGCGGTGTGCCGGCGGGCGCAAGCATCGCGCTCCAGGATGCTGCCTCGTAGCCTTTGACGCCGGCCTCGCTGATCGTCGGAATGCCGGGAAGGGCGGGCGAACGCTTCAAGGTCGTGACTCCAAGCGCGCGCAGCTTGCCGGCCTTCACGAGCGGCACCACCGCTACGATTGGCAGCAGCGCCATGTCGACTTCACCACCCACCACGGCTACGGCCGAGGGTGCCGCGCCTTTGTACGGAATATGTGTGATCTTCACGCCCGCCATGCTCTTGAAGAGCTCGAGCGAGAAGTGAGCCGAAGTTCCTGCGCCCGCCGATGCCGCCGTGAGGAGATCGGGCTTGGCCTTGGCTAGCGCGACCAGCTCGCGCACAGACTTCGCCGGCATGACGGGGTGCACGACGAGGAGATTCGGCGTTGCCACGAGCTGGCTAATCGGCGCGAGATCCTTCAACACGTCGTAGCTGAGCTTTTTGTAGCTGCTCGGGCTGATCGACAATGCCGTTGAGCCGCACAGTAGCGTATAGCCGTCCGGGGTCGCGCGTGATACCAATTCCGCGCCGATGTTACCCGAGGCGCCAGGCCGGTTGACGATGATCACGGGCTGGCGCCAGATCTCGCTCATGCGTTTACCCAACGTGCGGGCAACGAGGTCGACCGACCCTCCGGCCGAGAACGGCACGATTACGGTAACCTTCTTGGCAGGGTAGATTTGTGCGAAAACGCTACCGGTGATTCCCAGGAGCAGAACAAGAACGAAATTGATTGCGCGCATGCGATGGTTCTCCTCGAATTTATTCTTGGGCGTCGTGGTCAGACACATCCGCGAGTCGGGATGGACCGTACCATTAGACAATCCGCCTGCTGGACTGTCGAACTATACGCTGCGGCAGACCCCTTGTCCGCGCGTCACTTAAGCTAGAATGGCACGGAATGTGCGGACGCTATGCGATCTACGGCCCCGTCTCGCGCGCGAGCCGCGACGCGATCGAGTTCCTCGGCGAGGAAATCGCTTTTCATCCGACCTTCAACGCGGCGCCGACGCGGAACCTGCCCGTCTTTCGCGTAAATCCCGAGCGCGGGCGAACGCTCACGCTGCTGCGCTGGGGCCTGGTGCCGTCATGGGCGAAGGATCCGGCCATTGGCGCCCGTATGATCAACGCTCGCTCGGAAACGGTCGCGGAGAAGCCGGCGTTCCGTACGGCCTTCCGGCGCCGGCGCTGCCTGGTGCCGATGTCCGGTTTTTACGAATGGCAGAAAGCCGGCGGGCGCAAGGTGCCACATTTCGTGCGCCTGCTCAACAAGGATGTATTTGCGGCTGCAGGCCTCTACGAGTACTGGCCAGGAAAGGACGGCGCGGCACCGATCGAAAGCTACACGATCCTCACCACTGGCCCGAACGAACTGATGCGCGCGGTGCACGACCGGATGCCGGTCATCCTGCACGAGCGCGACTACGAGGCATGGCTCGACCCGAGGAATGAAAAGCTGGAGGCGCTGAGCGGATTGCTCACGCCCTTTCCGGCCGAGGAGATGCGCGCCTACCCGATCAGCGCGCGCGTCAACAACACGCGCAACGATGGGCCGGAGCTGATCGAGCCGGCGTGAGGCCGGTGCGTGCTGTTGCCGGCCTCACGACACCTTGTAGACGATGTCGTGCTCGCGAGCGTGGTCGATCACCTTGAGGCCGAAGTCATCGGCCGGCCCGACCTCCATAACCAGTTGATGCTCGACCTGCAGTGAATCCACGCGCTGCTCGAAATCGGTCGTGTGTCCCTTGATGTGAATGCGATCACCTACTTGCAGCGTGGCGCCTCCGTCCAGCCGGATCACCGCAACGGCGAGGTGGCTGAAGTAATGGGTCACGACGCCGATGCGCTCGCCGGGGACCGTCTCCGGTGGTGCCATGCGGACGGGCTGCGCCACCGGCCTGGGCTTGCGGGGGGCGGCGCGAACAGGCTTCCTTACGGGCGCACGTCTGGCGGCCGTTTTCCTGGCGGCCTTGCGAGGCTTTGCGGTTTTCCGCCGCGCGGCCGGCTTGCGCGCCGGCGCCTTTCTGCGCTTCACCTTGGCCTTGGTCTTCCTTCTGGATTTCGCTTTCTTTCTCGCCGCCATGTTGACCTCCCGCCGATTGGCACACGTGATCGAAAAAGGTTGAAAACTTTATGGTAGTCCACGCCTCGTCCCGCATCAAATCGGCTTGCAACGCCGGGATTGACCCCATGCCACAAGCGCCGGGCTGATGCCAGGCGGGCAGGAAGGGCGGGCGCAGCCGTCCTTTGCGACCTTGGCGTTCGTGAGATCATCGCGGCTGGCGGCGACAAGAGCCGTCGGCTGGAAAACCATGACAGAGAGGAGACAGGACCATGGATACACAGGAACTCTACGACCGCGGGGAGAAACTTCGCCGGCAGATCTTCGGCGATGAGGCGATCGACAGGCGCATGAACGCACTTGGCGAATTCGGGGCGCCGCTTGATAACATGATCAACGCCCATGCCTACGGCGACGTCTGGAGCCGCACCGCGCTTCCCCTGAAGATCAAGAGTCTCACAGTGCTGGGAATCAACGCGGCGCTCAATCGCCCCGCCGAATTCCGCGTGCACGTGCAGGGCGCGCTCGCTAACGGCTGCACGATCGAAGAAATCCGGGAAGTGCTACTCCTCATCGCGGTCTATTGCGGTCTCCCCGCTTCGATCCAGGCGCACCACATCGCTTACGAAGTGCTGAACGAAAAGCGGTAATTGGACCGCCGAGACGCGGAGAGAAGTAAAATCAATACTGAACCGCCATGACGCCAGGACCGCTAAGAATTCGAACTGAACCGCGGAGAGGCGGAAAGAACCAATACAAAATTGAACCGCCAAGACGCCGAGATCGCCAAACGCGCTAACATTTCGCCTAAAAGCTTCACCGCAGAGGTCGCTAAGGCCGCAATTTTCCTTGGCGTGCTCCGCGTCCTTAGCGGTGAGGCTTTTGTGTTCCTTAGCGCCTTCCGCGTCGTTGACGGTTCAGCTTTGAGAGCGATTCACCGGTCGAATCACGACTCACGGGTGTTAGGATAGGTACATGGCCATGGTCCCGTCTTTCGTGTCCCCGCCCAAGGGCGATCTGGTGCACCTGCTTCGCCTCGGGCGCTTTCTCGCTCCATACCGCTGGCGCGTTGCGGCCGCACTCGTCGCGCTCCTCGTTGCCGCGAGCTCGGTGCTCGCGCTGGGACAGGGACTGCGCTACGTGATCGACGGGGGGTTCGGCAGCGCGGATCCGCAGCTCCTCAACGCGGCGCTCGCGGGCGTCGTCACGGTCGCGGTCGTACTTGCGGCGGCGACCTGGGTGCGCTTCTACCTCATGATGAGTGTGGGCGAGCGGGTCATCGCCGACCTGCGCAAAGCGGTATTTGCTCACGTTGTGTCGCTTTCGCCGGCATTCTTCGATTCCGCGCGCACGGGCGAAATCGGCTCGCGCCTCACCAACGACACCGAGCAGATCCGCCAGGTGATCGGGTTCGGGTTCTCGATGTTTTTGCGCAACGGTCTGATGATGCTGGGAGCGCTCGCGCTCCTGTTCGCCACCAGCGGAAAACTCGCCGCGCTGATCGTGCTGGGCATTCCCGCGACGCTGATCCCGATCGTTCTCATGGGCCGGCGCGTGCGGCGGCTCTCCCGCGCCAACCAGGACCGCGTCGCGGATGTTTCCGCGCATATCGACGAGTCGCTGCACGAGATCCGCACGGTGCAGGCTTACGTGCACGAGGAGCGCACGCGCCAGTTCTTCGGGAAAGCGACCGACGGCGCGTTAGCTGCCGGCGTGCACCGCGTCCGCGTGAAAGCGTGGCTCATTTCGCTCGTCATGCTCATTGGCTTCTGCGCGATCGGCGTCATTCTTTGGATCGGCGGCCACGACGTGTTCGCCGGAAGAATTACGGCCGGGGAGCTCTCGGCCTTCGTGTTTTACGCCGCGATCGTGGCGAGCGGCGCGGGAATGGTCTCGGAAGTGTGGGGCGAGATCCAGCGCGCCGGGGGAGCAACCGAGCGGCTGATGGAGTTACTCGACACGAAGCCCGAGCTCGCGCCCGCCGTTCCCCGGATCCAGCTTCCCCCGCGCGTCTCAGGCGCGATTCGCTTCGACGAGGTGGTCTTCGCCTATCCGAGCCGCCCTGAAATCACCGCGCTCGGACCGGTCTCGTTTTCCGTCGATCCGGGCGAGCGGGTCGCGCTGGTCGGACCATCGGGCGCAGGCAAGTCCACGCTGTTCGCGTTGATCCTGCGCTTCTACGATCCGCTCTCGGGCCGCATCCTGGTGGACGGCGCTGACATCCGGCACTGCGATCCTCGCAATCTTCGCCGCGCGGTCGCGCTCGTGCCCCAGGACCCGGTCATATTCGCCACGAGCGTAACCGAGAACGTGCGCTTCGGCCGTCCCGGCGCAGCGCCGGAGGAAGTGCGCGAGGCCTGCATAGCAGCGCACGCGCTCGAGTTTATCGAGCGGCTGCCCGAGGGCTTCGATACGGACCTGGGCGAACGCGGCGTCAAGCTCTCGGGCGGGCAGCGCCAGCGTGTATCCATTGCACGCGCACTGCTGGCTGACCGCCCCATCCTTTTGCTCGACGAAGCGACGAGCTCGCTCGACGCGGAAAGCGAGCGCCAGGTTGCCGCCGCGCTCGAGCGGCTTGCACGCGGCCGCACGACGCTGGTGATCGCGCACCGGCTGGCAACCGTTCGTCACGCCGACCGCATCATCGTCATGGACCGGGGCCGCATACACGCGGCCGGCACGCACAGCGAGCTGTTGCGCGCGAACGGGCTCTACGCCCACCTGGCGCGATTGCAGTTCATCGGGGACACCGTGACCAGTGACCCGGAAGCGGTTTTTCCGACGGGACAGGGGGGAAGAAGATGACACTGCTGGAGTTGTTGCCACACGCGGAGCGGGCGGCCTCGCTGCTCAAGGCGCGGAAGGAAACAGTTGCCGTCGCCGAGTCCTCGGCGGGCGGACTGATTTCGGCCGCGCTGCTGGCGATGCCGGGGGCGTCCGTCTACTACGTAGGAGGAGCCGTCACCTACACGCGCCCGGTTCTGCTTCACCTTTCGGGCCGGGGCGCAGACGAGCTCGCAAAGCTGAACGGGGCAACTGAGGAGTTCACGTTGCTCGCCGCGCGCTCGGTTCGGGAGCGGTACCGGACGGGCTGGGGCGTGGGAGAGAGCGGCGCGGCAGGACCCAGCGGCAACCGCTACGGCGACCCCCCCGGCCACACGGTTGTCGCCGTTACCGGGCCGATCGAGCATGCGCTGGTGCTCCGGACGGGCGACAGCGACCGTCTGGCCAACATGCATGCCTTCGCCGCCGCGGCCTTGAAACTCCTTGCAGACAGCCTTGCCGCCGCCTAGTGGTAGGCGGAGTGCAAAATGCAAAATGCAGAGTGCAAAGTGCAGAGTGCAAAGTGGAAGGTATGGAGTGCAGAGCGCGAGACAATAAAATTGCACGGATTGGAAACATCGGTTAGGTAAATTTTCCCGGTTTTGCACTCTGCACTGCGCCGCGCTAGGGTATACTGCGCCTCCTCGAAAATCAGGTCCGATGGAGTGAAATTCCGATGCTGATTGCCGATGCGCAGGTTCATATCTGGGCGGCGAGCACGCCCGAGCGCCCGTGGCCGGCGCGCCACAGGCCACACCGTCCGGAACCGCTGGGCAAGGAGGAACTGTTGAAGGAGATGGACGCGGCAGGCGTGAGTTGCGCCGTGATCGTGCCACCCTCCTGGGAAGGCGAGCGCAACGATCTTGCGCTGGCTGCCGCGCAGGCGGACCCGGACCGGTTTGCCGTCATGGGGCGGCTCGACCCCGAGGGATCGGAGGCACGCGCAGCGATACCGGGGTGGCGCAAGCAGCCGGGCATGCTGGGGCTGCGCTTTACCTTTCACCGGCCCGGGCTGAGGGAGCTTCTCACCGAAGGCCGCGTCGATTGGTTGTGGCCTGCGGCGGAAAAGGCCGGCGTGCCAATCATGATGCTGGTTCCCCATGAGCTGGCACATCTGGTGGCGGACATTGCCGGACGCTATCCGGGCTTGAGGATCGTGATGGATCACCTCGGGCTCCACGCCAGCAAGGATGAGGAGGCATTTGCCGAGTTCGACAAATTCCTCGCACTTGCCAAGTATCCGAACATCGCGGCCAAGGCGAGCTGTCTGCCCAGTTTCACCGCGGATAGCTATCCCTATCGCCGCCTGCATCCCTATATCCGCAAGGTCTACGACGCGTTCGGGCCGAAGCGCATGTTCTGGGGCACCGATCTCTCGCGCCTGCCTTGCACCTATCATCAGGGCATCACCCTGTTTACGGAAGAGCTTTCCTGGCTCACGCCCGAGGACAAGGAGTGGATCATGGGCCGGGGCGTGTGCGAGTGGCTCGGCTGGAAAATCCAGTGATCAAGTCTTTAGCCGCAGATAAGCGCAGATAGTCACTCACCGATGTGGAGAAGAGCATGAGTGCTTTTGTTCTTCTGCGCCGGGTTTTCTGGGCGCTGATTCTTTCGTTCGTCGCAGTCGGCAGCGTCGCGCAGGATACGCGGGCGCAACAGTTCGAGCCCGAGGTGGGTCAGAGGGGCAAGGATGTCATCTGGATTCCCACGCCCCAGGCGCTGGTTGACCGGATGCTGAACCTCGCCGAGGTCACGCCCAAGGACTACGTCGTCGATCTCGGCTCGGGCGACGGGCGCACGGTAATTTCCGCCGTCAAACGGGGCGCGCGCGCGCTTGGTGTGGAGTACAACCCGGACATGGTCGCGCTCTCCCGGCGCCGGGCTGCTGAGGAGGGTGTCGGCGACAAGGCCCGGTTCATCAATGGCGATATTTTCGAGACCGATTTTTCTGCGGCGACCGTCGTCACCCTGTTTCTGCTGCCGGACCTCAATATCAAGTTGCGTCCGAAGATCCTCGAGATGAAACCCGGCACGCGCGTGGTGTCCAATTCCTTCACGATGGCGGAGTGGCGGGCCGATCAGATCGTCACCGCGAGCAGGGAGACGGGATGCGATTCCTATTGCACGGCCTATCTCTGGATCGTGCCGACCAAGGTGGCTGGCGCCTGGCGGATGGACGGCGGCGAGCTCGCGCTCAAGCAGGAGTTCCAGATGATCTCCGGCTCGCTCAAGATTGGCGGAAAGACAACCCCCGTCACGGGCGGGCGCCTGCGCGGAGACGAGATTCGATTCGGCGCCGGTGGGGCGGTCTACACCGGCCGGGTGCGCGGCGACACGATCGAAGGAACGGTTAAATCCGGGATCCGCGTGCGTCTCTGGAAGGCGCGGCGGGACGTCCGCTCCTAGCCGATCGTCATGACCTTTTGCACGAAATCAAAAACTCATTAACCGCAGATAAACGCAGATAAACACAGATACAACGAAAAGCAAAAATCTATATTAGCCGCCGATGGACGCCGATATACGCCGATCAAACCCGCAACCAGTGACCAGCATTGGGGGCATCCGCCAAAGGTTCCGGTCCACTCACCATTCACCACTCACCATTCACCGGTTTTCGTCAGGCCTCGGGGCCGGCATACTTCCCCGCCGTGTCCGGGAACAGCGCCTTCACGATCTTGAACTTGGTGACATCCACCGTGCCGTCCATGTGCAGGAACATCGAGGCGTCGCGGTAGAGCTTTTCGATGCCGAAGTCGAGCATCGTGCCATTGCCGCCATGCAGCTCCATCGCGTGCTTGCACACCTCCAGCACTGCCTCGGAGGCGTAGAGCTTCACCATGTTGCACAGCAGGTCGGCCTCGGACGCGTTCTCGTCCACGGCGCGTGACGCCTCGCGCAACAGCCCGCGCACCGCGCAGATCTTGGTCGCCATTTCGGCAACCCGGAGGGCGGTTGCCTGGTGTTTGATGAGGACGCGGCCGCCCTGCACGTAGTTCTGCACGTAGTCCGCGGTCCGTTCGAGCGCAGCGACAGCGACGCCCAGATTTTTTGAGCCCTGGATGATCTTCCCCGGACGGAAGTACACGCCCGCCTTCGAGAGCGCGGTGCCCTCGACCAAAAGGTGGTCCGCGGGTAACGCCATGTCCTCGAAGGCGATCTCGCCGTTGTTCATGAAGCGCCCACCCAGCGTCTCATTGCAGCGCTGGACGGTCAGGCCGGGGGTGTCGCGCGGGACGAGGAAGCTCGATGTGCCCTGGAGCATGCCCGCCTTCGGGTCGGTGTTGGCGTAGACGACGTAGAGCTTCGCGTCGTAGGCGTTGCTGATGAACTGCTTGCGCCCGTTGATTACCCACTTGTCGCCTTTCAAAACCGCCTTGGTATGCATGGCGGCTTCCGGCACGTTGTAGGGAAGCCAGCGGTCGGAGGCGCCGCGCGGTTCGGTCAGGCAGTGCGAAAGCAGGAAGGTGTGATCCTTTACAATGCGCGGAAACCACAGTTCCTGAAGGTGGCGCGGGGCAACGTTTCGCAACAGCACGGACACTTTCCAGATCTGCACCATCTTGTCGGAGAGTCCGCTGTCGCCCCGCGAGATCTCTTCCGAAATGACCGCGAACGTTTGCACCTCGGTCTTGGGATCGAGCGGTGTGCCGCCGAACTCCTCGGGAATGCCGAGCGTGCGGATGCCGATCTCGTCGGCCACCTTGAGAATCCGTTCCGGGAGGCGGCCTTCCGGCTTCATGCTCCACTCCTGCTGCCAGTTCTGGCGGATGAACGGAATCACATGCTCATTCACAAACTTGCGGGTGACGTCCCGCATCATGCGCGTTTCCTCAGGCAGGCCGCGCTCGATCATTTGGTCCAGCAACAACATGTGGGGTTCCTCTCTCCAAAGTCAGAAGTCAGAAGTCAGAAGGCGGAAGGTCAGATGCAGGTGCCCGTGATTATGTGCTAAGTAACTAAGCGACTAGGTAACCTAGTATATTGGGGTTAACAGGATTCGTCGTAATCACCCATTCACTTAGTCACCCAGTTACGGGTCACCGGTCACGATTCAAAGAAAAAAGGCGGCCGCAGCCGCCTTTTGTTGCCACTTGAAAATGGCTCGTCAGTTGGCCGACAACCGGAGCGACCTAACCAGCTTCGCGTTCTTGGCGATTTCCATGCCAATGATGCCGGCCGCGCCGCCACGGTTGTCGATCACGAGCTGCTGCCCGAGCTCCTGAGTTAGCTGATTGGCGACGATACGGGTCAGGGTGTCCACCGCGCTGCCAGGTCCGTTCGGGACGATTAAGCGTACCGGCCGCGTGGGATAGCTCTTCGCCGGGTCGGCCGCGCCAGCCGGCGCAATGACGCCCGCGACCGCGATCGCCAGGGCGGTTGTCAAAAGCTTAACGCTTCTCGTTGGATTGCTCCTCTTCTGTTGTTGTCTCGAGGTAGTTTCAGTGCGGTAGGTGGTGTGCAAGCGGGTGCATAATTCTGTCCGTTTTGCGTTGTGAAAGCAATTCGATGCCCCGTGCCCGGTCCGGTGCACCCGGTGCGCGATTTTGGCGCTGATCTGACTGGAAAGAATGGCTGATTTACAATGACTGCAGTCATGCGCAAGCTTGCCACCTTTTTTCTCGCTGCTGCGCTAGTCGCGGGGTGCGCGCTCGTGCCGAGCGAGTTCAACGGGGACGGCGCGCCGCGTCAGGTCGAGATCGTGCCCCTCAGGTCGCAGCGACCGCTCGTCGCGCTTGCGCTTGGCGGCGGCGGCGCCCGCGGTTTTGCCCACGTCGGCGTGATCAAGGCCCTCGAGGATGCCGGCATCGAGGCCGACATCGTGACGGGCGCGAGTTCCGGCGCAGTGGTGGCGGCGCTCTACGCGGGCGGCCGCCCGGCGGGCGAGATCTGGAATATTGCGCTGACGTTGGAGCGCGACGACATTGTGGATTTCGTTGTGATCGGCGAAGGTTGGGTAAAGGGCGAGGCCCTGCAAAACTTCGTGAATCGGTTGGTAAACGACAAGTCGATCGAGCAGCTGCCCAGACGGTTCGCTATCGTGGCCACGGAAGCGAAGAACCACCGGATGACGGTGTTCAACCGGGGCAACACGGGCGTCGCGGTGCGCGCTTCCGCGAGCGTGCCCAGACTCTTCGTGCCGCCGGTCATCAACGGTGAGAAATATGTGGACGGCGGCCTTACCAGTCCGGTGCCCGTCAAGCTGGCGCGCGCGATGGGCGCGGACATCGTGATTGCAGTGGACGTTTCATGGTTCGCTCAGGCGCGCAATGCGGCGGGACCGGGCATGGCCGAGCACCGACGCCGGTACCGCTACGCGCTCCTTGCCGAGGAGCTCGAGGCGGCCGACGTCGTCATCACACCGCAGACGGTGCGCACACGCATGCTCGACTTCGACCACAAAGAGCAAAACATCATTGCGGGCGAGGAAGCCGGCCGCGATGCCGCGCCGCGGATCCGGAAGCTCATCGAACAGGTGGCCGCGCGCAAGCGCGCATTGAACCACCATAGATCATCGATGAATGAAGACAAATCAGCCGGACATTCCGTGGTGGGAACTGGTGATGGGAACTGGTGATGGGAACTAGTGATGCGAACTGGTGATGAACCCCTTGTTGTACATCACCCTCTCTCATCACCAGTATCCATCACCATCGTTCATCACCCTTTACCCGGAATGATCATCCGTCACCTACCCCTGGTCCCCGATGGGTGGTACAGGCGCGGTGCGCACCCGCGGGACCCGCGCGAGGTCCCAGTTCTTCAGCGCCCAATCCCAGAATTCCGTCAGTGATTCGCGACCGAGCTCGGTGGGCGGGCACTGGCCCAGAAACGTCAGGGCGGCGGCAAGCGCCGGTACCGGGTGCGCGGGATTGACCGGCGCGGCGAGCGTCTGCTTGGACAGTTTCTCACCGGCCTCATTGACCGCCACCGGCAGATGAACGTAGCGGGGGGTAGCGAGGCCGAGCAGGCGCTGCAGATGGATCTGGCGCGGCGTGGAAGCCAGCAGATCCGCACCGCGCACCACATCGGTGATGTTCTGTTCGGCGTCGTCCATCACGACCGCCAACTGGTAGGCATAGACCCGGTCGGCGCGGTAGAGAACGAAGTCGCCGATCTCTTTTTCCAGGTCGTGCTCGATTCGTCCCTGCGCTGCGTCCTCGAAGACGACCGTTGCGCCGCGCGTACTCACGCGCTGGGCCCGCGCGCGTTTCCCGGGTGGCAGTCCATCCCGGCAGCTACCTCTGTAGACGTAGCCTTCGATGCCCATCACCGCGGAGTCGGCGATCTCGCGCCGGCTACATGCGCAGGAATAGACGACGCCGCGCTCGCGTAGCCGGTGCAGCGCGCTGTGGTATGCGTCCGAGCGCTCGCTTTGGCGCACAACTGGTCCGTCCCACAGCATGCGGCATGCCTCCAGCGCACGCAGGATCTCGTCTGCCGCACCGGGCACCACTCGAGGCGGGTCCGGGTCTTCCATTCGTACCAGCCATTCACCGCGGCGCGCCCGCGCTTCGAGATAGCTGCCGACAGCAGCCACGAGCGACCCGAAGTGCAGCGGCCCGGTGGGGGAGGGCGCGAAGCGCCCGCGGTATCTTTCCATCCTGCAAAGTCTAATGGACGGGCGCGGTCATCGATACTGCCGACGGTTAATGGTGATGATTAATAGTGATGATAAATGGTGATGTGTATTGGTGATGGGCAAAGCCCAAGATTGGGTTTTCATCACCATTTTTCATCACCAGTTCCCCATCACCAATTCTCATCACCCTGTGTTGTACTATTGAGATCCGAACGGCAATCCGGAGGGAGCATGAAAACGCGAGCCGCAGTGGCGCACAAGGCGGGTGCGCCTCTTACTATCGAGACCGTAGATATCGACGGCGCGAAAGCAGGCGAGGTGCTGGTCGAAATCAAGGCAACGGGCATCTGCCATACCGACGAATTCACGCTCTCGGGTGCCGATCCGGAGGGGCTGTTCCCATCGATTATGGGTCACGAGGGTGCGGGTGTCGTCGTGGAAGTGGGACCCGGCGTCAGGACGCTCAGCAAAGGCGACCACGTCATTCCGCTCTATGTCCCCGAGTGTCGTGAATGCGAGTACTGCGTCTCGGAGAAGACGAACCTCTGCCAGGCGATCCGCGTCACCCAGGGGCAGGGCGTGATGCCGGACGGGACGAGCCGGTTCTCGCTCGGCGGAAAGAAGATCCACCACTACATGGGCACCTCCACGTTCTCGAACTTCACCGTGGTGCCTGAGATCTCACTCGCCAAGATTCGCGACGATGCGCCTTTCGACAAGGTTTGCTACATCGGCTGCGGCGTCACGACCGGCATCGGAGCGGTGATTAACACGGCAAAGGTCGAGCCGGGCGCCAACGTGGTCGTCTTCGGGCTTGGCGGCATCGGCCTCAACGTGATCCAGGGCGCGCGGCTGGTCGGTGCCAACATGATTGTGGGCGTCGATACGAGTCCCGCGAAACGTGCGCTTGCCGAAAAGTTCGGGATGACGCACTTCGTGAACCCGAAGGAAGTCGGCGCCGAGCTGGTGCCGTATCTCGTCAACCTGACGAAGGGCGGAGCCGACTACAGCTTCGAGTGCATCGGCAACGTGGACGTGATGCGCCAGGCGCTCGAGTGCTGCCACAAGGGTTGGGGCGTATCGGTCATTATTGGAGTCGCGGGCGCCGGGCAGGAGATCAAGACGCGCCCGTTTCAGCTCGTCACGGGCCGGGTCTGGAAGGGAACGGCTTTTGGCGGCGCGAAAGGGCGGCGTGACGTGCCGAAGATCGTAGACTGGTACATGGACCGAAAGATCAACATCGACGATCTCATCACCCACACGCTCAAGCTCGAGGACATCAACAAGGGGTTCGACCTGATGCACGGGGGCAAGTCGATTCGCAGCGTGGTTGTGTTCTAGCGGAAATCATTGAACCGCCAAGGCGCCAAGGCCGCCAACAAGACTAGAAATATAGACTGAACCGCTGAGACGCCGAGAGAAACGAGACATAATTGAATCGCCAAGACGCCAAGAAGAACAAATCTCTATTCACTATTCACGGTAGTTAGAGAGTCACGGATAAACGCCAGCCCTCACTCCTTCCCTTTCTCCCGAAGCGGGTATAGGGTTCCCCCACTTGTTTTCAGAAAGGCAAGTTGACTCTGCGCGATGGAACCCAACCGGTAAGTTAATTCGGGTAGAGTGACATGAGGCTCGGTTATTTCCGGAGGAACGCTCATGACTACCAAAGTCGCCGTTATTCAAAGGCCACCTGTCTTTCTGGACCGGCAGAAGACCATTGAGAGCATGCTTAATTCCATCGACGAATCGGTTGCTGAAGGCGCCTCCCTCCTCGTCTTCCCCGAGGCGTATATACCCGGCTACCCGACTTGGATTTGGCGGCTTCGGCCGGGCGGCGACATGGCGCTTTCAGGGGAAATCCACGCACGGCTGCGGGAAAACGCTGTGGACCTTGCGGGGGGAGACTTGCAACCGGTGCAGGACGCGGCAGCCAAGCATGGCGTCACGATCGTCCTTGGCATCAACGAACTCGACAGCCAATTCAGTGGCACCACCCTCTTCAATACGGTCGTGGTGATTGGCCCGGAAGGGGCGATCCTCAATCGGCATCGCAAAATGATGCCCACCAACCCCGAGCGCATGGTGTGGGGCATGGGTGACGCCACTGGGCTTCGGGTTGTCGATACACCTGCCGGGCGGCTGGGGTCCCTGATTTGCTGGGAGAGTTATATGCCCTTGGCACGATATGCCCTTTATGCCCAAGACATTGATATCTATGTGGCGCCCACTTGGGATGCAGGCGACAGCTGGTTGGCGACGATGCGCCATATCGCGAAGGAAGCAGGCTGTTGGGTGATCGGGACGGCGACCGCTCTGCAGGGCAGTGACCTGCCGGATGATTTCCCCGAACGCGACAAGTTGTTTGAACCTCAGGAATGGATTAATGACGGCAATGCCGTTGTGGTCAAGCCCATGGGAACGGTAGTTGCAGGGCCACTCAACCGTGAAAAAGGTATCCTGTACGCGGAGATAGACAAGGAAGATGCACGGCGGGCACGGCGGTCTCTGGATGTTTGTGGCCACTATTCGCGGCCCGACATCTTCTCTTTTTCGGTTGATCGGCGACCACTAAATCCCGTGACCTTCTCGGACTGATACGCCAAAAGAGATTTGCGGTGAAACCAGCCGCATTCTTGATGACCACATTAGGCCGAAAGCAGACATTGTCTGAACGACCGCTTTCGACCCAAAGCAGACGTTTAACGTTGCCGATAAGCGGCCCGACACGAGCGGGAGAAGCCCGCTTGTGGAGGGTCCGTGTTCATGGGCGGGTTAGCCCTCATCGTCTTCACTGGGATATTGTATTGGCCGACGGCCCTTCTCGTGAACGACCTTCGCTGTCTTTGCTTTTCGCGCCGCTTCCGTCGTTTCAGGATGACAAGTTATTTCGAACAGCCAATCGTCGCCGAAATCGAAGTTGTAATAGAGCTTTTGCCCCTTCGGTAGCGGAAAGACTTCTGAGAGTGGGACTTCCTCGCCTTCGTTATTCTCGAACGGAGAGGCGGGCTCGCCGAAGGTTACCTTTCGATCGCGCCAATTGCGACCAGCGAAGAACTCGTGGAGGTGGTCGTCATCTCTTGGCGCGTTTGAGGGCTAACGTCCCGGTTCAGCGGCGGGCCGCGCAGCGGACCGTACCCTGCAACCGATTGTTAGCCCGCATCGTCGCATTCTTTACGCCGATTCGGCGTAGACCCCGGTGTCCCGCTCCGGGTAACTCTCGTAGACATGTTCGAAGACCGCGGAGCACTTCTCCTTGTAGAGTTCAGGCGCGTAGGCCTTGGGCAGGCCCGCGTCTAGGGCATCCTCGATGGCGAGACGAAGCTGGGACCGCGCCGCGGACTTCTGCCGCCAGTTCAGCACCAGCAGCTGCTTGAGCCGGCCAAGCAGGTCCTTAGCCACCTTCTTCAGCTCGTCCCGCTCCTCCGCGCTCAGCTCCGGGGCCGGACGGGTCAGGATATCGAAGATGACCAGCTCTTCTTCGGCGAGGTTCTCGCGTACGTGGCGTTCCTGCTCCTCGTCGAGGCTGTTCGAGAGCTTGAGCAGCTCCTCGAACAACTGTTCGATGTTCCGGCTGCCGGCGTTGTAGCTCTCGATCAGCTCCTCGAACTTCTCCGCGAAGTCAGTGCGGGTGCGGTTCAGGCGGATCAGCCTGTCCAGCCTGGCACGGATTGCGGCCTTCAGTGCCTCGATCTCGGTGTTCTTGTGCTTCGACTCCTTGAAGCGCTGCGCCAGCGCCTCGAAGTTGATCTTCGAGAGGTCGATCGCCGGCGGCCCGGCCTCGCGGATCGTCAGGCCGGCAATGGACTGGTCCAGAAGCCCCGTGATCTGCCCCATGACTTCCGAGATGTCCGGCGGGTCGGGTCGCAGTCGCGTCCGCACCGCAGCGGCCAGCGCCAGGATGCCAGCCACGCGCTCGGCGAACTCCAGCGCTGCCCGGTCCGGCTTCACTGCGCGATAGAGAGTGCCGACCAGCTTCTCGTGGCCGAAGAAATCGCGCCGCAGCGTCTCGGGCGCGATCAACGCTTCGATGGCGTTCTCCACCGCCTCCAGCCGCTCGAAGCCGCCGGCCGGAAACGCCTCCATCGCAGCGAGGTCTACCCCGTGTCCCGCGCAGAACGCCGTGGCGTCGTCCAGGGCCTCCCGCAGCGCCGCGACCAGCTCCGCCTTGTCCTTGACCGGGTTCGCGCCCCCCTTGCCCGCGCCGTAGATGGCGAGCGCCTTCTCCAGCGAGGCGAAGACGTTTGCGTAGTCCACGATCACACCGCTGTGTTTGCCGGGGAAGACCCGGTTGGCGCGGGCGATGGTCTGCATCAGCGTGTGGTTGCGCATCGGCTTGTCGAGGTAGATCGTCGAGCAGCTCGGCGCGTCGAAGCCGGTGAGCCACATGGCGCAGACGAAGACCAGGCGCAGCGGGTCTTCCGTGTCCTTGAACTTCTCGTCTAGACCGGGCCGCGACTCGTTCATGCGCCGCCGGTGGGGCTCGATGTCGAGCCCCCGCTTCTTCATCTGCTCGATCTCGTTCTGTCCCGGCGAGACGATGACCGCCATGTCGGTCGTGGTCAGCACCTCGAGCCGGCCCTTCAATTCCGCCATGCGGACGTCGCGCCGCGCCAGTTCAGGCGTCGTTTCACCACCGCGCGGCTGGTAGGCCAGTTCGCGCAGTTTCTCCTGCACCCGCTCCGTCTCGGCGACCCAGTGCTTCTTCACCTTGTCGTGCGTTCGCAGCGCTGTCGCCTTATCGATCGACACCACCATCGCCTTGCCCACGAAGCCGCGCCCCAGGAAGTGCTGCATGATGTCCTGAGCCACCGTCTCCAACCTGTCGTCGCGGGTGATCAGGTGGTATTGCTTGCCAAGCGTCTTCTCGAGCTTCTCCTCTTGCGCCTCATCGAGACTCGCGTCGTCGATCAAAACGTAGAGATCGTCGTTGAAATCGGGGTTGACCAGCTCCAGCTCCGGCGTCCGGTTCTCGTAGAACAGCGGCACCGTCGCCCCGTCCTCGACCGACTGCTGGAAGTCGTAGATCGACACGTAGTCGCCGAAGACTTCCTTGGTGCGCTCCTCGCCGGCGATCAGCGGCGTGCCGGTGAAGGCCAGGAAGGTGGCCTTAGGCATCGCCGAACGCATGTTGAGCGCCAGCGTGTCGTACTGGCTGCGGTGGGCCTCGTCGGTGAGCACGATGACGTCCGCGCGGTCGGTGAGCGCCTCGGGCGTCTGGAACTTGTGAATCAGCGTGAAGACGTAGCGGTGGTTGCCGCGCAGCAGCTCCTGTAGGTGCGCACCGCTTGAGGCGTGGCACTGGTCGCTTTCCGTCTTCGACACCGCGC
>Ga0224512_10000245_pt1 | contig 58210 bp, 59 predicted proteins | sample SF_May12_sed_USG_4_FD_169103 | JGI IMG/M metagenome (GOLD analysis project Ga0224512, IMG submission 169103) | Sediment microbial communities from San Francisco Bay, California, United States - SF_May12_sed_USGS_13 | ecosystem: Environmental > Aquatic > Marine > Sediment | place: USA...
CTTCTGGGTCCCTTTCTCGATCGACTCGATGTGGCTTAACATCTCATGCTCGAAGCGGAACAGGAACAGGCGGGCGCGGGCGCGCAGCACCGGATCGGCAGGCATGAGCTGTGGGTGCGGAAAACGGTCGTCGATGTACTCGTTGATGATATTCGACTCGTACAGGATCAGATCGCGCTCGACCAGTACCGGGACCTGGTTGTAGGGGTTCATCACCGCCAGGTCCTCGGGCTTGTTGAACAGATCGACGTCGACGATCTGAAAATCCATCCCTTTCTCGTACAGCACGATGCGGCAGCGCTGGCTGAAGGGGCAGGTCGTGCCTGAATATAAGGTCATCATAAGAGCGGTGATGGGTAACGGGTGAGGGGTGACGGGCGACGGGTGACGGGTCACAGGTTACAGGTCACGGTATTAGTGGACGGCCTTCCAGTACTCCTTCTTCAGGGCGTAAGCGAGCACGAACAGGATGGCGAGGAAGAGCAGAACGTAAAAACCAATCTCGATGCGGGTGCGCTTCACCGGCTCGGCCATGTAGGCCAGAAAGTTGACGAGGTCGCCTACCAGGCGGTCGTACTCGAGCGGGTTCAGGCTCCCCGGCCGGGCGAACACGAGTTTCTGCACCTCGCGCTTTTCCACGTCTTCCTCGTCGTTACCGCGGGGGATCGTGACCACTTCCGTGCGCAGTTCCTGCTCGCCCTGCAACTGCCACAGGACGTGCGGCATGCCGACATCGCGATAGACGACGTTGTTCCAGCCTGTCGGTCGCGCTGGGTCGCGATAAAAGCTTCGCAAATAGGTGTAGAGCCAGTCCGCACCGCTGCCTGCAGGCGAAGCGCGCGAACGCGCGATCACGGTGAGGTCCGGCGGAACCGCCCCGAACCATTCCTTCGCGTCATTCGGATTCATGTTGTTTTTCATCAGATCGCCAACCTTCGCACCTGCGAAGATCAGGTTGTCGCGAATCTGCTGCGCAGTGAGACCCAGGTCCTCCAGCCGGTTATAGCGCATGTAGCTCGCGCTATGGCAGCCGAGGCAATAGTTCACGTAGACCCGCGCGCCGCGCTGCAGCGAGATCAGGTCATACTCATCGATCGGCGCGCGGTCGAGCGGTACTTCATCCCCCGCCGCCAGGGCAAGCGCCGGCGCCGCGAGCAGCGCCACAAGCAGTTGCCTGCCGCGGCCCATGTCAGTGCACCCCTTCCCAGGTCACCCGCGAAGGTTCGGGCTTGGTCCGGTCCATTCTCGTGTACCACGGCATGAACAGGAAGAAAGCGAAATAGATCAGCGTGCCGATCTGCGACATCAAGGTGCCCATCGTCGTGACCGGTTGGGTACCAAAATACCCAAGCACGAAAAACACCAACACGAAAACCGCAAGCGCCCCCTTGAAGAGCGGCCCGCGGTAGCGGATCGACTTCACCGGGCTGCAGTCGATCCAGGGCAGGAGCCCGAAGACGAGCACCGCAACGCCCATCAGGACCACGCCCCAGACCTTGGGCTCGAGGGTGAAGAAACCCACGAGCAGGACGGCAGCGATTGCCGCGACGGTAAACTTGACCGCGCGCGCCTCGACCGACCGGATGATGAGCGCCGAATAACCGATCACGCCGGCGGCGAGCACCCACATGAACGTTTCGGTCGTCGCCCGCAAGATCGAGTAATACGGCGTGAAATACCACACCGGCGCGATGTGCGTCGGCGTCTTCAGCGGATCAGCGGGTATGAAGTTGTTGTATTCCAGGAAATAGCCGCCGAACTCCGGCATGAAGAACATGATCACGCAGAACACGATCAAGAAAAAGACTGCCCCCATGATGTCCTTGACGGTGTAATACGGGTGAAACGGGATGCCGTCCAACGGATGGCCGGTCTGGGGATCCTTTTGCTTCTTGATTTCGATCCCGTCGGGGTTGTTCGACCCGACCTCGTGCAACGCCATGATGTGCGCGGCCACCAGCCCGAGGAGCACGAGCGGAATCGCGATCACGTGGAACGAGAAGAAACGGTTGAGCGTCGCGTCCGAGACCACATAGTCGCCGCGTATCCACAACGCCAGATCCGGCCCGATCAGCGGGATCGCATCGAACAGGTTCACGATCACTTGCGCGCCCCAGGACGACATCTGTCCCCAAGGCAGGAGGTAGCCGAAGAAAGCCTCGGCCATCAGGCACAAGTAGATCATCATGCCGAAGATCCAGATGAGCTCGCGCGGCTGCCGGTAGGATCCGTACAGCATGCCGCGAAACATGTGCAGGTAGACCACAATGAAGAATGCCGACGCGCCGGTCGAATGCATGTACCGGATGAGCCAGCCGCCTGGCACCTCGCGCATGATGTATTCGACCGACGCAAACGCCTGCGCGGCGTCCGGCTTGTAGTGCATGGTGAGGAAGATGCCGGTGGCGATCTGGATCACGAGCACCAGAATCGCCAATGAGCCGAAGTAATACCAGAAGTTGAAATTTTTCGGCGCGTAGTACTCCGCGAGATGCTCGCGCCAGAGCTGGATCAGGGGAAAGCGCTGGTCGACCCACGTCAGCAGGCCGTTGAACGGCCCTGCCCCGGTGACCGGCGGCTTTTCGGTCGCTGCCATCGCCTACGCCCCCTTCTGGTCTTCGCCAATGCGGATCGTGCTGTCCGACAGATACGTATGCGGCGGCACCGGGAGATTGTCGGGAGCGGGCTTGTTCTTGTAGACACGGCCGGCCAGGTCAAAAAGCGAGCCATGGCACGGGCAATAGAACCCACCCTTCCAGTTGGCGTCGAATGGCTCCGCCTCGGCTTTAAACTTGTCGACCGGAGAGCAGCCGAGGTGCGTGCAAATGCCAACGACGACCAGATATTCGGGCTTTATCGAACGATACTCGTTGCGCGCGTACGGCGGCGTGTAATCCGGGTTGCGCTGGCTCTCAGGATCGGCCACGTTGGTGTCGTTCTTCCTCACCGACTCGAGCATTTCTTTGGTCCGCCGCACGATCCAGACCGGTTTGCCGCGCCATTCCAGGCGCATCAGCTCGCCGGGCGCGAGGTTGGTGATATCGGCCTCGACCGGCGCGCCAGCGGCCTTTGCCCGCTCCGAGGGCAACATGCTCGCGACAAATGGCACTGCTGTGGCACCGGCAGCGACCCCTCCTGCGACACTGGTGGCGGCAATCAGAAAGCGCCGCTTGCCCGAGTCCAACTCTTTGTCTGCCATACGAATATTCCCGGCTGTTGGCAAAGGGCGACATTGTACACAAACGCGACGCGAAACTTAAGCAAAACTTGAAAAAATAACTTCTAGTCAATAGGTTGCAACACCCATCTCCAGGCGCCTTCTCGGTCCGGCATCAGCGGTCCCGGCTGCGGGCTCCCGGCTTTAACGCGCGCGCTTCGACGCGTTCGGTCCGATCGGCGCCGAGCTTTCGGAATTAATCCGTTTCAGGCAATAATCGCTGTCATCAGGGACACTCCGATACTGGTTCAGGCAGGCGTCCAGCTCGTTGCGCTGAATATGCGGCTGGCCTTGTTGCTAAGAGATCGATTCGAACCGAACCAGTTCCAATAGACGCAAAGCATTCCCGACCCATGCGCAAGCTTTGGCTGGTATTTGCCCAGACCGCGACCGTTTGTCTCGCAGTGCTGTTCGTGGTCTCCACGCTGCGGCCTGACCTCCTTTCGTGGCGCGCGCGCAGTAACGTTGTTGCCATCAAGGAGCGGTCCGTCGGCGTGCCCGTCCGGGAGACGACCTCGTTCAGCGAGGCTGCGCGTAAGGCGATGCCGGCAGTGGTCAACATCTTTACGAGCCAGGATGTAAAGCGGCCGCGGCACCCGCTGCAGGATGATCCTGTCTTCCGCTACTTCTTCGGTAATCCTTCGGACCCGGACGTGCAGCGGCGCGAAGGATTGGGCTCCGGGGTGATCGTCAGCGAGACAGGCTACGTCCTCACCAATCACCATGTAATCGAGGCGGTGGACCAGATCGAAGTAGCGCTAGCCGATTCGCGCAAGGTGTCCGCGCAGGTGGTCGGTGCAGACCCGGAGACCGACCTCGCCGTGCTCAAGATCGAAGTGCGGGACCTGCCCTCCATTACGTTCGCGCGTTCGGATCGTCTTAGGGTGGGCGACGTCGTACTCGCGATTGGCAACCCGTTCGGCGTCGGCCAGACCGTCACGCTCGGCATTGTGAGCGGACTCGGCCGCAGCCATCTCGGCATCGCGACTTTCGAGAACTTCATTCAGACCGATGCGGCGATCAACCCGGGAAATTCCGGCGGGGCGCTCGTCGATACGCAAGGCAACCTCGTGGGAATCAACACCGCGATCCTGTCGCAGACCGGGGCCGCTGCCGGTATCAGCTATGCAATTCCCGTGAGCATTGCCCGCCAGGTCATGGAGCAGATCATCCAGAAGGGATCCGTCACACGGGGATGGGTTGGCGTGGGGGTGCAGGACATCACCAAAGAGCTCGCCGAATCGTTCAAGTTGCCCAGCGCGAGTGGCGTGCTGATCTCACAGGTGGAGCGCGGCGGACCCGCGGACCGAGCGGGCGTGAAGCTGGGCGACGTCCTGGTCGCGGTGAACGACACCCCGGTCGCCGATTCGATCGGCATGCTGAATCTGATTGCCGCGCTCGCGCCGGGCGCGAGCGCGCGGCTGAGGCTCCTGCGTGAGCAGGGCGCATCCGAGGTCACCGTCACGGTGGGGCAACGCCCGAAGCCGCAGCCGCAACCGCAACCGCAGAATCCCTGATCTGAACCTCTACGGCGCCAGGAGCTATTGGCTGCGGCCCTTGTCCTGGGCCTCGCTCTCGTCGAGCTCCCGATCCATTTCTTCTTCCCCGGGCGGACGGTAATCCCCCTCGTCTTGCGCCGGGCGCCGCCCAAATGCCCGCGCCGCGAGCAGCCCGACCTCAAACAGCAACCACATCGGAAACGCGAGCAGCAGCTGCGAGATCACGTCCGGCGGCGTGACGATCGCGGCCACGACGAACGCGCCCACGACAAAATAAGGCCGGATGTTGACGAGCTGCTCGATCGTCACGACGCCCATCCGCGTGAGCACGAGCACGACGATCGGCACTTCAAAGCTCACGCCGAAAGCGAGAAACATGGTGAGCACGAAGTTGAGATAGTTCTCGATGTCCGGCGCAACGGAGATGCTCTTCGGCGCAATGTTGAAGACGAAGTCGAAGACGAGCCGGAACACGAAGAAGTAGCAGAACGCGATGCCGACGAGGAAGAGCACCGTGCTCGCCGCAACGAGAGGAAGCACGAGTCGTTTTTCGTGGGCGTAGAGGCCGGGCGCGACGAATGCCCAGGCCTGATACAGGACGTACGGCAGCGCCACCGAGAAGGCGACCATGGCAGCCACCTTGACCGGGATCAGGAACGGCGTCACGACGCCCGTCGCGATCATCTTGGCGCCGTTCGGCAGCGTGCTGAGTAGAGGCTGCGCAAGGATGTCGTAGAGTTCGGAGGCAAACGGAAACAGGCATACAAAGACGATTCCCACCGAGATCAGGGTGCGCAAGAGGCGATCGCGCAGCTCCATCAAATGGGAAATGAAAGTGTCTTCGCTCATTTGCCTCGTCCGTGAATCGAATCACGCCGGCTTGCGCGTCGACGCCTCAGCAGAAGGCTCGAGCGCAAGGTCGAGTTGCGGGGAAGCGGGAACCGCGGATGGCTCGCGCTCGGCGGGAGCCGGCTCGGACTCGGGAGCGGGCGCCGTTTCCGGGTCGGCCTGGGACTGCGTGCATTGGGCGACCCGATTCAGCTCGTTATCCGTCTCGCTCAGTCCTTGTTGCACGGACTGTTCGAACGAGCGCGCCGTGTCCTCCACGCCGGTGCGAAGCTTCCTCAACTCGTCGAACTCCATCTCTCGCGAGATATCGGCTTTGACGTCATTGACGTAGCGCTGCATCCGGCCGAAGAGGTGACCGGCGGTGCGCGCGACCTTGGGCAGCCGCTCCGGCCCAATCACGATCAGGGCGACGACCGCGATGAGGAGCAACTCGGTGAACCCGATATCGAACATGGAAGAACCGTGAGCGCCGAGCAGCGTGCGGTTCTGGCCGCAGCCAGCAGCTACTGCTTACCGATTACCGCTCACGCCTTTGGCGTCTCCTTCTTGGCCTCGCCCTCGATGGTCTGTCCGGTGCTGGGCGGAATTTCCGGCTTCGCCTGCGCGGATTTTTCCTCCTCGGACTTCATGCCGTCCTTGAAGCCCTTCACTGCGCTGCCCATATCGGTGCCGAGATTGCGCAGCTTCTTGGTGCCAAAGACCAGTACGACCACCAGCAGTACGATCAGCCAGTGCCAGATGCTAAGCGAGCCCATGTATCACTCCTCGCCGCCCTTCATCGCGGGCAGCATTTAATCGCCGCGGACGCGCGCTCCGCTCAATTGCGCGATGCCTTTTCATCAACGCCCGAGATCCCCTCCCGGCGCCGCAGCTCGGCGAGCACGTCCTCGGGCTTGAGGCCGTGCCACGCCAGCACGACCAGGCTGTGAAACCATAGATCCGCAGTTTCGCGCACGATGTTCAGTTTATCACCGCCCTTGGCGGCCAGCACCGTTTCGGCGGCCTCCTCGGCCAGCTTCTTGAGCATCGCGTCCTCGCCCTTGGCAAACAGGCTTGCCACGTATGAGGCCGCAGGCTCGGCCTCGCGGCGCGCCGCGATCACCTCGCCCAGACGGGTCAGCACATCGTCCTTGATCATCGCCGGTAGATATCCTTCGGGTCCCTCAGAACCGGATCGACCACCACCCATTCGCCGTCCTCGAGCTTCTGGTAGAAGCAGCTTTGCCTTCCAGTATGACAGGCGATGCCGCCCGCCTGCTCTACCGCCAGCACAATCACGTCCGCGTCGCAATCGAGCCTGATCTCCCGTACCTGCTGAACGTGACCCGATTCCTCCCCCTTGTGCCACAGTTTCGCGCGCGAGCGCGACCAGTAGTGCGCCTCTCCGGTTCGCGCCGTTTCCTGCAACGCTTCGCGGTTCATCCAGGCCACCATGAGCACTCTGCCGCTGCCCGCGTCCTGGGCTACTGCCGGCACCAATCCTTCAGGCGACCATTTGATCTTTTCGAGCCACGCTTCTTTCACCGGTTCAACGTTCCAAGTTCAAGGTTCAAGGTTCAAGGTTCAAGGTTCAAGGTTCAAGGTTTAGACAGAATACACGGAACTTTGAACTTGGAACATTGAACATGGAACGGCGGCTACAGCCGGACTTCGATGCCATGGCGCGCCATGTGCTCCTTCGCCTCGCGCACCGTGTACTCGCCGTAGTGAAAAATGCTCGCGGCCAGCACTGCGTCAGCATGGCCTTTGAGCACCCCGTCGACCAGATGATCGAGATTGCCTACACCACCGCTCGCGATGATGGGGATTGATAGCGCCTCGGAGAACGCGCGAGTTAGCTCGAGGTCGAAGCCGCTGCGGGTTCCATCGCGGTCCATGCTGGTCAGGAGAATTTCGCCGGCGCCGGCCCGCTCCATTCTCCGGCCCCAGTCGAGCGCATCCAGTCCCGTCGGCTTGCGCCCACCGTGGGTGTAGACCTCCCAACGCGGCGTGCCCGCACCTGGCACCTGTTTCGCGTCTATTGCCACGACGATGCATTGCGCCCCGTAGCGGCCAGTCGCCTCGGCGACCAACTCCGGATTCTCCACCGCGGCCGTATTGATGCTGACCTTGTCGGCACCGGCATTGAGCAGGCGCCGCACGTCTTCCACGGCGCGAACGCCGCCGCCCACCGTCATTGGAATGAACACTTGCGCAGCGACTGCCTCCACCACGCCAACGATGACGTCCCGGCCGTCGCTCGAAGCGGTAATGTCCAGAAAGGTCAGCTCGTCCGCGCCCTGCTCGTCGTAGCGGCGCGCGATCTCCACGGGGTCGCCGGCATCGCGCAGCCCGACGAAGTTGACGCCCTTCACCACTCGCCCGGCCGTGACGTCAAGACAGGGGATGACGCGCTTGGCAAGACCCATACGGATGGCAGGCTGAAGGATGGAGGCAGGCGATTCGGAATCAGCCCTCGTTATCCGTCTGCCTTTTGCCTCCCGTCTTCGGCGTTTGTGGCGCTGAGATGGTCGGCAAGCTTCTGGGCTTCCGCGTAGTTGAGCTTTCCCTCGTACACCGCGCGCCCGGTTATCGCGCCGGTGATGCCCTCGCGCTCGACCGCGCACAGCGCCTTGATGTCGTCCAGGCCGGTAATGCCCCCGCTTGCGATGACGGGAACCGTCAGCTGGCGCGCAAGCATGACGGTCGCCTCGACATTCACGCCCTTCATCATGCCGTCGCGCCCGATGTCGGTGTAGATGATCGCCTCGACGCCGTAGTCCTGAAATTTTTTCGCAAGGTCCGCTACCTCGTGGCCCGTCATCTTCGACCAGCCGTCGACCGCGACCTTGCCATCCTTCGCATCGAGCGCCACCATCACGTGCCCGGAAAACGCCGTGCAGGCATCGTGCAGGAAACCGGGCGTTTTTACCGCTGCGGTGCCGACGATGACGTAGCTTATGCCCGAGTCGAGGAGCTTCTCGATGGTGTCGAGATCGCGTACCCCGCCGCCGAGCTGCACCGGGAGCTGGTCGCCCACTGCCGCTACGATGGCCTTGATCGCGTTCTCGTTCTTGGGCCGACCCGCCGCCGCGCCGTTGAGATCGACGACGTGCAGTCGCCGCGCCCCCTGCGCGAACCATTGCTTGGCCATGGCCCCCGGGTCATCCGAGAACACCGTAGCGGTAGACATCACGCCCTGTTCGAGGCGCACGCATTTTCCGTCTTTGAGGTCGATTGCGGGAATGATCAGCATGGTTGCGAAGTTAAGTTGCAGGTTAAGCGGGAACCGGTTGCGCCGCGTGGCGTAAAGTGGGCTGCCACGCCACGAAATTGGCCAGCAGCCGCAAGCCGGCGGCCTGGCTCTTCTCTGGATGAAACTGCACGGCAAAGACATTGTCTCGAGCGCACGCGCAAGCGAACGACACGCCGTAGACCGCCTCCGCGGCGACAATGCCGCGATTCGCTGGCTCCGGGAAATAGCTGTGCACGAAGTAGAAACGGGCGTTTTGCGGAATGCCCTCCCACAGCGCATGAGGCAACGTCTGGCGCACCTGGTTCCAGCCCATGTGCGGCACCTTCAGCCGTACGCCCCCGGCATCGGTCACTTTCTCGGCGGAAAAGCGCCGCACTTTTCCCGGCAGCAGGCCAAGGCCGGCGACATCGCCCTCATCGCTGCGCTCGAACAGCATCTGCAGCCCGATGCAGATTCCAAGAAACGGCTTGGCACGCGCGGCCCCGACGACGGCCCCACGGAGCCCGCGCGCGTCGAGCTCGCGCATGCAGTCGGGCATCGCGCCCTGTCCCGGAAAGACCACCCGCGCGGCGCGCCTCACCGTTTCCGGATCGTTGGTGACGGCGACCGTCAGCCGGGGAGCGACGCGCTCGACGGCCTTCGCCACGGAGCGGAGATTCCCCATACCGTAATCAACCACAACGACGTCGGTCATGACTTCGTCAGTTCCAAGTTCAAAGTTCCACGTTCAATGTTCCATGTCTTACGCTAAAGCCTCGGATTTGAACCTTGAACTTTGAACCTTGAACTCGGAACGGGCGACCGCCCTATAGGGAGCCTTTGGTGGAAGGCACGCCCTTTACGCGCGGGTCGGGCTCGACCGCCGTGCGCAGCGCGCGCGCAAATGCCTTGAATGCGGTCTCTGCCTGGTGATGTGCGTTGGCGCCATTGAGATTTTCAAGGTGAAGCGTGATCCGGGCATGATTGACGAAGCCCTGAAAAAACTCGTGGACGAGGTCGACGTCGAATTCGCCAATGCGTGCGCGCGTGAATCCGACACGGTATTCAAGCCCCGGCCGCCCGGAAACATCCACTACCGCGCGCGACAGCGCCTCGTCGAGCGGAACGTACGCGTGGCCGTAACGGCGCACGCCCGATTTGTCGCCGACGGCCTTGGCGAAAGCCTGGCCCAGCGTGATGCCGATGTCCTCCACCGTGTGATGGGCATCGATATGAAGGTCGCCCTTGGCCGACACCTCCAAGTCGAACACGCCGTGGCGCGCCACCTGCTCGAGCATGTGATCGAGAAAGGGGACGCCCGTGCCGATCTTTGCCTTTCCCGCCCCGTCGAGGTCGAGCTTCACCGTGATCCGGGTTTCCTGGGTATTGCGGCTGACTTCGGCTTTACGCATGGTGGGGCTCACGGCGGTGCGGCGCGACGCGCGCAGATTGAGCCTTGGAGATCAAGCGTTGAGGGTACGGGTCAATGCGGCGAGAAAAGCGTCGTTCTCTTGGGGGGTACCGACCGTCACCCGCAGGCAATTCGCCAGCAGGCGGTGAGAGCCATGGAGACTCTTGATCAGTACTCCGCGTTGTTTCAAGCCGTCGAAAACACGCTCCGCGTTGCCAATTCTAAACAGTAGGAAGTTGGCGTCGCTCGGATAGGCCGTCAACCCCGGAACCTCCTGCAACCCGCGCAACAGGCGCCCTCGCTCAAGCTTGATGGCAGCGGCCTGTTCTGTCAACACTGCCTCGTGCTGCAGCACTTCGCACGCAACCACCTGCGTAAGCGTGTTGACATTATACGGCAAGCGCAACTTGTCGAGCTGCGCGATCCACTCCCCGCGGCCGGCCAGAACCCCGAGCCGGATCCCGGCCAGCCCCAGTTTCGAGAGCGTACGCATTACCAACAGGTTGGTCTGCTGCGGCACGCGCGCCATGAAGCTGAGGTCGGCGAACGCATGGTACGCTTCGTCGATCAACACCATGCCCGGCGCTGCCGCGATGATGCGCTCGATCCCCGCCGCATCGAAAAGGTTGCCCGTGGGATTATTGGGGTAGGCGAGGAAGATCAGCCCCGGCCTGTGCTGCTCGATGCCCGCCAGTAGGCGCCCGACGTCGAGCCCGAAGTCGTCACGCAGCTCCACGCCGACGTAGCGCACGCCCGCAAACGCCGAAATCATGCGGAACATCGTGAACGAGGGCTCAACGCCGAGCACCACGGCTCCGGGGCGCGCTGCCGCTAGCACCAGCATCTGGAGGATTTCGTCCGAGCCGTTTCCCAGCAGTAACTCGGCTGCCTCCGGCACCGCGAAGGACACTCTCAGCCGGGCCTTGAGCTGGCCCGCGCCGGGGTCAGGATAGCGGTTGAGCGAAGCGTCCTCGACCAGCCGCGCAATCCGGGCGCGCAGCGCCGGCGGCAGCCCGTACGGATTCTCCATCGCATCGAGCTTGACCATGCCGGAACTGTCGGGAACGTGGTAAGCGGTCAACGCGCGGATGTCGTCTCGAATGATCTCTTCGGGTGTTTTCGCCATAAGTCAGAGCAAAGACACAAAGGACACCAAGGACACGAAGGCTTACCCGAACAGAAAGCGATTTGGTCCGGCTGTCCCTTGTGTCCTTCGCGTCCTTCGTGTCTATGCTTTTTCGATCTTCATGCGGTATTCGGCCGACCTGGCGTGCGCGGTCAGGCCTTCGCCACGGGCAAGCTCCACGGCGATGGCACCGAGCTCGCGCGCGGCCTCCTTCGATATGCGAATGACGCTCGACCGCTTCTGGAAGTCGTAGACCCCGAGCGGCGAGGAAAAACGCGCGGTACGTGACGTGGGCAGAACATGGTTCGGCCCCGCGCAGTAATCCCCAAGCGCCTCGGAACTGTAGGGTCCGAGGAAAATCGCGCCCGCATGCCGGATCGCCGGCAGCAAGACATCCGGATCTTTGACCGCCAGCTCGAGATGCTCCGGCGCAATCCGGTTGACCACTTCGCAGGCCTCATCGAGGTCGCGCACCCTGATCAGCGCGCCGCGCTTGTGCAGGGCCGCAGCGATCACATCGCGCCGCGGCATGTCCGCGAGCTGCCGCTCGATGCTGGCAGCCACCGCCTCGAGTAAGCGCAAATCGGGCGTGATGAGGATCGCCTGCGCCAGCTCGTCGTGCTCCGCCTGGGCGAAGAGATCCATCGCAACCCAGTCGGGCGCGGCGCTTCCGTCACACACCACCACGATTTCCGAGGGGCCGGCAATCATGTCGATGCCGACGACCCCGAAAACGCGCCGCTTCGCGGCAGCAACGTAGGCGTTGCCCGGGCCAACGATCTTGTCCACGGCGGGCACCGTTGCAGTGCCGTACGCAAGCGCAGCCACCGCCTGCGCGCCGCCGATCGTGAACACCCGCTCGACCCCGCAGATGGACGCGGCGGCGAGCACAAGGTCGTTTCGTTCGCCGCCAGGCGCCGGCACCACCATGATGATTTCGCGCACGCCCGCCACCTTGGCCGGCAACGCGTTCATGATCACGGACGAGGGATAGGCCGCCTTGCCGCCCGGCACGTAGATGCCAACGAGATCGAGCGCCGTGACGCGCTGGCCAAGCTCTGTCCCGTTTGCTTCACGGTAGCTCCACGAGTCGGTGAGCTGCCTTTCGTGAAAGGTGCGCACCCGTGCTGCGGCCGCTTCGAGAGCCTTGCGCGTTTTCGCGGGAATTCGACCGAGTGCCGCGCGCGCCTCCGCGGCCGGAACTTCCAGCGCGGCCACTGATGCCGCCTCGACTCGGTCGAAGCGCCGCGTGTAATCAAGAAGCGCCGCGTCACCGCGCGTTTTGACGCCGGCAAGAATTCCCGCCACTGCGCTCTCGACGGCCGCATCCTGCGCCGACTCGAACGCAAGCAGCTCCTGCAGCCGGGCATCGAAATCGGGCTGGTCGCTCGTCAGGCGTCGGATCGTGGTCATGAGACGGCACGCGCAAAGGCGTCGAACAGGGGCCGGATCGCGGCGCGTTTTACCTTCAGCGCCGCCTGGGTGACGACGAGGCGCGCCCTGATGAGCCGCACATCGGGCCGCGCCGTCGCCATGATCAGTTTACGGGAGGTCTTCGGGTCGCCGCGCGCCATGACGCCCGCCGCCTTGAGCAGCGGCACCGTTTGGTCGTAAATGCGGCCCTTGGACAGGGCGAAGGTGATCACCGGCAAACCTCAAAAAAACAGCATTTTACCGCCAAGGCCGCGCGGAGCGCCAAGGGACCGTGAGTGCCCGCTGCTTTCGATTGCTCCTCTTCTTGGCGTCTTGGCGCTGAGAGGTTCGATGGTCAGCGCGCGCGGCGAATGCGTGCCCCTAGGCGGGAGAGCTTCTCCTCGATGCGCTCGTAACCGCGATCGAGGTGGTAGACGCGATCGACGGTGGTTTTCCCGCTCGCGATGAGCCCGCCCAGCACCAGACTCGCGGAAGCGCGAAGGTCGGTTGCCATCACGCTGGCACCATCGAGCTTTGCGACCCCTTTCACGACGGCGGTGCTCCCTTCCACCTCGATGTCGGCGCCCAAGCGCTTCAGCTCCTGGACGTGCATGAAGCGGTTCTCGAAAATCGTCTCGGTAACGCGCGCCATACCGCGAGCGACGCTGTTGAACGCCAGGAACTGCGCCTGCATGTCGGTCGGGAACGCCGGATAAGGCGCCGTGCGCACGTTGACGGCGCTGAGCGTCCCGTTCGCCCCGAGCGCAATCCAGTCGGAGCCGGTCGTGATGTGAGCTCCGGCTTCGCGCAGCTTGTCGAGCACTGCGTCTAGGACGTCCGGTCGCGCGTCGCGCAGCTTGACCTGACCGCCGGTTGCGGCGACAGCAACCAGGAACGTGCCGGTCTCGATTCGGTCCGGCATCACTGCGTAGCGTGTTCCGTGCAGCCGTTCCACGCCCTCGATCGTGATCACGTCGCTGCCGGCTCCCCGGATCCTCGCGCCCATGGCGCTCAGACAGGTGGCCAGATCGACCACTTCGGGTTCCCGGGCCGCATTCTCGATGACAGTCGTGCCAGCAGCGAGGGTGGCTGCCATCATGAGGTTCTCGGTGCCGGTGACGGTCACGAGGTCCAGACAGATGTGCGCGCCTCTCAGTCGCTTCGCGCGCGCCGCGATGTAGCCATGCTCGATGGCAATCTCGGCGCCCATCGCCTGCAGTCCCTTGATATGCTGGTCGATGGGCCGCAGGCCGATCGCGCAGCCGCCCGGCAGCGATACGCGCGCCTCGCCGCAGCGCGCCGCCAGGGGCCCCAGCACGAGCACCGATGCGCGCATCGTACGCACGAGCTCGTAGGGAGCCACCGGCGCCCCGATGCGCGCCGCGTTGAGCTCTACGCCCAGCCGCTCGTCAACCGAGATGGCCACGCCCAGTTCGCCCAGCAGAGTGAGCATGGTCGTTACGTCACGCAAGTGCGGAACGTTGGTGACGACCAGCGGCTCCGTCGTGAGCAAGGAAGCGCACAGGATCGGCAGCGTCGCATTCTTGGCCCCCGAGACCCTCACCTCGCCGCTGAGCGGAACGCCGCCTTCGATAACGAGCTTATCCACGGCCCGCTTGCCGCCAATCCTCGGGGGTGAAGGTCTTCATGGAAAGCGCGTGGATATCGGCGCGCATACGCTCGCCCAGCGCCGCGTAAACGAGCTGGTGCTGCTGCACGCGCGACTTGCCGCGGAAGGCGGGGCTCACAATCACCGCTTCAAAATGATGCCCGTCGCCGTCGACCTGCACGTGGTCGCAGGCAAGACTTTCCGCGATCCAGCCTTTGATCTGTTCAGGATTAATCATGGCTTTATCCTGTGGGGTTATGCGCCGGGGCGCAAGAGCGTATGGAAATCGCACGAGCCACCAGTCAAGCATTTCAGGCGTCAGGTCAATGCCTGAGCTTGTATCCGGTTCTGAGGAGCCATAGCGTGAGGAATGATAAGGCGAAAAAACTGGCACCGACAATCGCGAGGCTCAACCAGGGCGAGACATCGCTGCGACCGAAGAAGCCGTAGCGAAAACCGTCCACCATGTACAGGATCGGATTGAAGAACGAGAGCTTTTGCCAGAACGCGGGCAGCGAACGGATCGAGTAGAACACGCCGGAGAGGAACGTAAGCGGCAGAATGATGAAGTTGCTGAACAACGCGAGCTCATCCACCTTGTCCGAATACAGCCCCGCGATGATGCCGAGCGCGCCCATGACGCCGCTGCCGGCGAGCGCAAATGCGATCGTCCAGACCGGGTACTCGAGCCTGATATCGACGAACCACACCGTCGCCAGCAGCACGCCCAGGCCCACCACCAGGCCCCGCGCCATTGCCGCCAGAAGGTAAGCAAAAAAGAACTCACCGTATGAGAACGGCGGCAGCAGCACGAAAATGATGTTACCTGTCATCTTGGATTGCATCAGGCTCGACGAGCTGTTGGCAAAGGCGTTCTGTAGCACCGCCATCATCGTCAGTCCCGGCACGAGAAAAGTGCTGTACCCGAGCCCGGGAAAGATTTCGACCCGCCCCCGCAACGAATAGGCAAACACGACCAGGAACAGCAGCACCGTGAGCACGGGCGCGAGTACGGTCTGGATGCTCACCTTCCAGAACCGCAGCCACTCCTTGCGAAAGAGGGTGTAGAACCCATGGAAAGAGCGGTATTCAATCGGCGCACTCATCCGCAGGACCTTTAGTGGCGGCTCATGATCTGCACGAAGATTTCCTCGAGATCCGGTTGCATCACTTCCATTTCCTGGATCTCGACGCGTGCGTTGCGCAGCTCGGCCATAACGCGCTCGACTTCAGTGTAAGCCGGGAGCGCCAGCCAATAGCCGCGCTCGTCGCGCTCCGTGACGAATGGCGCTAGCGCCTCGGGCAGCTGATCGGGGATCAGTCGCAGGGCAACGTAACACCCAGAGTGCATGCGCAGAAGATTCTGCGTGGTATCGAGCGCAACCACGCGCCCCTGCTTGAGCATTGCGATGCGTTCGCACAATGCCTCGGCCTCCTCGAGGTAATGCGTCGTCAGGACAATGGTATGACCGTCGCGATTGAGGCGCTTGACGAACCGCCACAGCGCCTGGCGCAGTTCCACGTCCACGCCGGCGGTCGGCTCGTCGAGCACGATGACCGGCGGCTTGTGCACGAGCGCCTGCGCCACCAGCACGCGCCGCTTCATGCCGCCGGAGAGAGAGCGCATGTTGGTCTCCGCTTTGCCGGCGAGATCGAGGTGATACATCACCTCCTCGATCCAGTCGCGGTTGTCGCGAATGCCGAAGTAGCCGGACTGGAAGCTGAGCGCCTCGCGCACCGTAAAGAAAGGATCGAACACCAGCTCCTGCGGCACTACCCCGAGCGAGCGCCGCGCCTCGCGGTAACGGGTCAGAACGTCGAAACCCATGACGCGCGCGCTGCCCCCCGAAACGCGCGCCAGGCCCGCAAGGATGTTGATCAGCGTGGTCTTGCCGGCACCGTTGGGACCGAGCAGACCGAAGAACTCGCCCGGCGCGATCTGGAACGTGACATCCGTCAGCGCCCTCAAGGTGTCATAGCGCTTCGAGACCCGCTCGAACTCAATCGCAGGGACCATTTAGCGCGTGATGAGTGATGAGTGATGAGTGATGGGTGATGAGTGATGAGTGATGGGCAAAACCACCTAAGACCCATTACTCATTGCTGGGCGGGGCTCAGCCCTCGCTCAGCAATTCGGTGACGCCGTAGAGCTTGGCGAGGCTCGTCAAATTGCCGGGAAGGTTGACGTACTGGATGCGGCGCCCGTGGCGCCCGGCCTCCCGCCGCCACTCGAGCAACAGGCTCACCGCCGTCGAATCCACCTCCGTAACGCCCTCCAAGTCGACCGTGACCCCCGGTGCCGTGAACAGCCCGTTGCCCTGGGCGAGAAGTGCGACGACGTTATTGATGGTGATTGGCCCCCGCAGGGTGCAACGGCCTTCGCGACATTCGATCATGGATTGGCGCCCTGGGTCCTTTGCGCAAGCTGCCGGTTCTTGCTGTCGAGCGCCTTGATCAGCCCGTCGATCCCGGCGCGCTGGACCTCTCCGTTGAAGGTGCTGCGGTAATTCTGCACCAGGCTCACGCCCTCGATCGCGACATCGTAGACTTTCCAGCCGTTGCCGGTTTTTTCCATGCTGTAGTCTACGGCCACAGGCGGGCGGCCCGGCTGGACAACCTGCGATTTCACCACCACATCGTCGTCTTCCGGTCGTATGCGCAATGGCCGGTAGGTAATCGTCTGGTCGCGATACGACCCGAATGCAGTAGCGTAGGTGCGCACCAGCAGCGTGCGGAACTGCTCGACCAGCCCCCCCCGCTGCTGCGGGTTTGCCTTGCGCCAGTTCTTGCCCATCGCCAGCCGCGTCATCCGCGTGAAATTGAAATGCGGCAGCACCTTCGTCTCGATCAATTTCATCAACTTGCCTGGATTGCCGGCGTTGATATCCTTGTCCGAACGCAGGATCACGATCACCTCGTCGGTCACGCTCTTGGCGAGCACGTCCGGCGCCATCATGCCCTGCGCGTATAGCGGCAGCCCGGATGAGCCAACAGTTGCCAGCACCGCGAACAACAAGCTCCTGAGCATCGTTTCGCTCGCGACCGGGTCCTATTTCGCCCCGCCTTCGGCCGCCTTGTTGTACAGGAACTGGCCGATCAGCTTCTCGAGCACCAGCGCGGACTGGGTGATTCTGGCGGCGTCGCCGTCCTTGAGCATGGCGCTGTCGCCCCCCGCCTCCAGGCCGATGTATTGCTCGCCCAGCAGCCCGGAGGTGAGGATCGATACCGAGGTGTCCTTCGGGAACAGGTAGCGCTTGTCGAGCTTAATTGCGACGCGGGCAACGTAACGCTGGGTATCGAACTCGACGTCGTCGACTCTTCCCACGACCACGCCGGCGCTCTTGACCGGTGCCCGCACCTTCAGGCCGCCAATGTTGTCGAACTCGGCGTACACGCGATAAGTCTCTCCAACATTGAACGTCGTGCTGGCGTTTCCCACCTTCAGCGCGAGCACCAGCAGCGCAATGATGCCCGCGACCACGAAAACGCCGACCCACAGATCAAGAACGGTTCTTTGCATAGGCTCAAATCCCTGTAAACATGAACGCGGTGAGCACAAAATCCAGCCCCAGGATTGCCAGCGAGGACGTGACTACAGTGCGCGTAGTCGCCCCCGAGACGCCTTCTGCCGTCGGCGGCGCGTCGTAGCCCTCGAACAGCGCGATCGCGGTAACCGCCACACCAAAAACTACGCTCTTGATCACGCCATTCATGATGTCGTGTCTGACATCCACTGCGCTTTGCATCTGCGACCAGAACGCGCCTGCATCGACGCCGATGACCACCACCGTGATGAGGTAACCACCGAACACGCCCACCGCGCTGAACATCGCGGCCAGCAACGGCATCGAGATCACGCCAGCCCAGAAGCGCGGCCCGATGACGCGCGCGATGGGGTCAACGGCCATCATCTCCATGGCCGAGATCTGCTCGGTTGCTTTCATGAGGCCGATTTCCGCCGTCATCGCCGATCCGGCGCGGCTGGCGAACAGCAGCGCGGCGACCACCGGGCCAAGCTCGCGAGTAAGCGACAACGCAACGAGCGTGCCGACGGCCTCTGAAGAGCCGTACTTCTGCAGTGTCTCGTAGCCCTGCAAGCCGAGAACCATGCCGACGAACAGGCCGGAGACGATGATGATGATGAGCGAGAGCACGCCCGTGAAGTAGATCTCCCGCACCGTCAGGTGAAAGCGGCGGAAGCTTGTCGGCGAGCGCAGCAGCGTCAGCAGGAAAAAACGGCTCGCGTAGCCCAGGCGCCAGACCCCGTTGACGACCTGGTGGCCGATGCCGCGCAGGCCGCTGGCGAGCCGCTCAGGCACGGGCGCCCCTCAACTCGAGGTCTGCCGCGTACTCGGATCCGGGATAGTGGAACGGCAGCGGCCCATCCATCTCACCCCAGACAAACTGATGGACGAAGGGCGCGTTGGAGCCGCGGATGTCGTCCGGCGTGCCGGCGGTAACCACCGCGCCATCCGACATGAAATAGACGTAGTCGACGATCTTGAGCGTTTCCTGAACGTCGTGTGTGACCACAATGGAGGTTGCGCCCAACGCGTCATTGAGGTGGCGGATGAGCTCGCTGATCACGCCCATCGAAATCGGGTCGAGCCCGGTGAACGGCTCGTCGTACAGGATGAGCATGGGGTCGAGCGCCACGGCGCGCGCCAGCGCAACACGGCGCGCCATCCCGCCGGAGAGCTCCGAGGGCATCATGTGCTGGGCGCCACGCAGACCGACCGCGTTGAGCTTCATCATCACCAAATCGTGGATCATGCTCTCCGGAAGGTCGGTGTGCTCTCGAATCTGGAAGGCAACGTTGTCGTAGGCCGACAGGTCCGTGAACAGTGCGCCGAACTGGAACAGCATGCCCATCTTGCGGCGCATCTCGTAGAGCCCATCCTGGTCGAGCTTGCTCATCAGGCGCCCGGCGACCCGCACTTCCCCCGTCGTCGGCCGCAGGGCGCCGCCGATCAGCCGCAGCAGGGTGGTCTTGCCGCAGCCGCTCAGTCCCATGATGCTCACAACCTTGCCGCGGGGCACGGTCATGTTGATGCCCTTCAACACCGGACGAACGTCGTACGAAAAGTTGACGTCCTTGATTTCAACCAAGTTTTCCATCGCGGCGGGCGCTGATAAAAGGGCTCAATTCTAAACCACATCATCGCGCCCGAACAATGCGGCGCGCGCCCGTTGGAGTTTGCGTGACCGGGTGGCATCATAACGCGACCCTCCCGCGGCCCATCGTTCGCATGCGCTTCGACCTGTTCTATGGGCTCGCCGCTCCGCCTCAGTTGGGCCTGACCGAGGCGCAGGCCTATGCCGAGACGCTCGCGCAGCTCGAGCTCGCTGACCGGCTGGGCTTCGCACGCGAAGTGATGCCCGTTTTGCCGCAGAACTCCGGATCCAGGACCCCAGATTCAGCAAAACCACTCATGAACTGAGGCGCGCATCGGTCTGAACGTCGCCTCATGAATGCTGAATTCCGAAACCTGAAGCCTGAACCCTGAACTTGGAACTTGGAACTTGGAACTTGGAACTTTAAATCCTCGATCCTGAATGCCGATGAAGGTTTTCGTCACCGGTTCTAGCTCCCGCCTGGCAGCGGCGTTGCTGCCCCGGTTGTGTGCGCAGCCCGGGATCGAGCAGGTCACCGGCATCGACATCGCGCCGCCCCGCTATCACCATCCAAAGTTTCGGGCGGCGCAAATGGATTTCCGCAGCCCGGAGCTCGAACGCCTGGTGGAAGGGCACACCGGATTCGTGCACCTCGCCTTCGTGGTACCGCGCGGCAGAATGTCCGAGCAGGACATGTTTGACATCAATGTGACCGGCAGCCTCAAGGCGTTCCATGCCGCGCGCAAGGCGGGCGCACTGCGGCTGCTCCACCTTTCCAGCGCCGCCGTGTATGGCAGCGGCGTGCATGTGCGCGAGAACGCGCCGCTCCAACCCCTGCCGGGATTTCTGTACGCGCACCACAAGGCGCGCCTCGAGCGGCTGCTGGAGCTCGAGTTTCCGGAATGCGTGCGGTTGCGGCCCCACGTCATCCTCGGGCCGAACGCCCAGCCCCTGCTGCGGCAGCTCCTCAACCAGCCGTGTTACGTGCGCCTCCCTGGGGCGCATCCCCTTCTGCAGTGCGTGCACGAGGACGACGTAGCGCGAGCCGTGTGTCTCGCGCTCGAGCGCGAGGTCCGGGGTCCCTTCAATCTCGCCGCCGAGGACGGCTTCAGCTTCCGCGACGCCATACGGAGTCGTCACCGGCTCGCTTTGCCGCTGCCCCTGTTCGTGGCGGCGGGGGCAGCGCGCCTCGCTTGGCATTTTTTCGGCTGGGGTGGGGAGCCGGCGTGGGTCGATGGCTTGACGCGAACACTGCTCATCAATTGCCGACGCGCCGCTCACGAACTCGGGTGGCGCAGCAGCCGCAGCGCTGCCGACGTGTTGAGACAAACGTAAAGCGGGTCGCGCAGGCGTCGTGCGCATTCGGGCGCTCGCACTTCAAACCGCCGGGCGAATTCAAAGCCCGACGTTCAAGCCATTGCTCAGGAGCATGCGTCGCGTCGGTGCGAGACATTGCGCCACGAACGCGCGCCGCGCCGGGTTCTTCTTCTACAGCCACGGCGCGGCATCGCTAGCCCCCGCCAAGTTGTGATAGGCCGAGCTTTGGGATACCGTAACGCGGACTCCAATCCGCGGATACTGATACTGCACTGCATGACCGGCGTTGCGTTGCACTTCGAACAGGTCAGCAAGCGCTTCGGCGAGGTCGCGGCATTGACCGATTTCACGCTCGAGGTGGGGCGGGGCGAGTTTTTCGGGCTGGTCGGGGTCAATGGAGCAGGCAAGACGACGTTGATCAAGTGCCTGCTCGATTTCTGCGATGCCGACAGCGGAGGAATCGAGATCTTCGGAGTAAGACACCGCCTTACTGCCGCACGCAGCCGGCTCGCCTTCCTGCCCGAGCGCTTCAATCCGCCGCATTTTCTGACAGGTCGCGATTTCCTCCAGTACATGCTCAAGCTCTACGGGCAGCCCTACGAGGACCGTCAGATCGCGCAGGTTTTCGCAGGGCTCGACCTCGATCCGGCGGTGCTCGGAAAGGCGGCGCGCACCTACTCCAAGGGGATGACCCAGAAACTGGGGCTCGCGGCGTGCCTGCTATCCGGCAAGGATCTCTATGTCCTCGACGAGCCCACTGGTGGCCTGGACCCGAAGGCGAGGGCCCTGTTCAAGCGAGCATTGCGCGAGCTGAAGCAGGCCAACCGGACTGTGTTCTTCACCTCCCACGCGCTCGCGGATATTGCCGAAATGTGCGACCGGATGGCCGTACTGCACGGAGGCAAGCTGCGCTTCGCGGGCAGCCCGGAGGAGCTCGCGCAGCCCTTTGGCGCTGGCGGCCTGGAGCAGGCGTTCCTGGCCTGCATCGCATCCTGACCCGAGTCGCACCGGCCCTGGAAAAGCCTTTGCGATACAATAAAGTTAGGTTACCGGGGGCAAGCCGTGAAGGAAGCTGAGTCCAATAAGCCCGATCTGCTGATCGTTGACGACGATCCGCTGATCACCGACACGCTCAATTTCGTGCTGGGGCGAGACTTCAATGTCTACGTCGCCGACTCTCGCGCGGGCGTCAAGAGCATGCTGCGCCAGCTCGAGCGGGCGCCGCAGCTCGCGCTGATCGACCTCGGCCTGCCGCCAACACCGCATCGTCCCGACGAGGGGTTTCGGCTGATCAGCGAGCTCATCGCCCATTCGCCCGGAATCAAGATCGTGGTGCTCTCGGGGCAGAGCGACGAAACCAATGCGCGGCACGCACGCACGCTTGGCGCGATCGAGTTCGTCGCCAAGCCGTGCGAGCCGGAGGCGCTTAAGCGCCTGCTTGTTCGCGCGCTCGAAATCAGCGACGCTGAGCTCGGGGCCGCTGCCGATAGCGGTCTGCTGGGCAAGAGCTTGCTCATGGACAAGCTGCGGCAACAGATTGCGCAGTTCGCCAATGCGCCGTTCCCGGTCCTGATCGAGGGCGAGTCCGGCAGCGGCAAGGAGCTCGTGGCGGGTTCGCTGCATCGCATGAGTCAGCGGGGGGGGCGCCCGTTTCTCGCGTTGAACTGCGCAGCCATTTCCCCCACGCTGGTGGAACCGACACTGTTCGGCTACGTTAAGGGCGCCTTTACCGGAGCAACCACCTCACGCTCCGGCTATTTCGAGGATGCGAAGGACTCCACGTTGTTCCTCGACGAGATCGGCGAGCTCCCGCTCGAGCTGCAAGCGAAACTGCTGCGGGTGCTGGAAAACGGCGAGTACCAGCGCGTGGGTGAAACCCAGAGCCGGGTATCCAACGCCCGCGTAGTGGCAGCGACCAACCGTGACATGCGCCAGGAGATCCGTGGCGGTCGCTTCCGCGCCGATCTCTACCACCGCCTCTCTGTCTTCACTATCAGCGTGCCGCCGCTGCGAGATCTGGGCGAGGACAAGCGCACCCTGCTCGATCATTTCCGGGACTTCTATGCGCACCAGGCGCGCGTCGACCCGTTCGAGCTCGATGCAAATGCTTTGGAGCTGTGGCTTGACTACAGCTTCCCGGGAAACGTCCGCGAGCTCCGCAACATCGCGATCCGCCTCACCACCAAGTACGGTGGCCAAAAGGTCAATGGGGAACGGCTGCGGACAGAGCTCGACATGGAGAGCCTCGACATCGAGCTGCCAGGGCTGGCGGTGGGTCAGGACTTCAATTCCGTGCTGGAGGCGGCGAAGCGCCACCTGCAGATGCAGAAGGGCTTCAATCTCGACCACACGATTGGCCAGTGGGAACGCGGCTACATCGAGGCTGCCTTGATGATTACGCAGGGCAATCTCACGCAGGCCGCCAAGCTGCTCGGAATCCACCGCACCACGCTCTACAGCAGAATGCAAAATTACGCGGACAGCGGTGGCGAGACGGCGAAGGCAGCGCGGCCCGCTTTCAAGTAAGCCGCGGACGCCTGACGCGAAACGGCCGGAGAACGGGCGATGTACTACAGCCATTTCGGACTGAACCAGCCCCCGTTCAAGATCACGCCCAACACCGAGTTTTTCTTCAGCGGCGGCAATCGCGGCCCGGTGCTGGAAGCCCTCATCTACGCGATTACGCACGGCGAGGGCATTGTCAAGGTAACCGGGGAGGTGGGCAGCGGGAAAACCATGCTGTGCCACATGCTTCAGGCGCGGCTTCCCGCCCACATCGAGTCCGTCTATATCGCAAATCCCAGCGTCTCCCCCGAGGAGATCCTGCATGCGATCGCGTTCGAGCTGCAGCTCGGGGTCGGGCTAGATGCGTCGCGGCTGGAAGTGGTGCGGGCGCTGCACGATTATCTGCTCGGGCGCCACGCCGAGGGCAAGCGGGTGGTGGTGTTCGTGGAAGAGTCCCAGAGCATGCCGCTGCCGAGCCTGGAGGAGATCCGCCTGCTCTCGAACCTCGAGACGAAAAACGACAAACTGCTGCAGATCGTGCTGTTCGGGCAACCCGAGCTCGATCAGAATCTGCGCCAGGCCAACATCCGGCAATTGCGCGAACGCATTACTCACAGCTTCCGGCTCGAGCCCCTTTCAGTCGATGAGACCCGCGAGTACCTCATGTTCCGCATGCGCGCGGCGGGTTACCACGGTCCGGAGCTGTTCCCCGAGCCGGTGGTGAAAGCCGTTGCGCGGGCGGCGCACGGACTCTCGCGGCGCGTCAATCTGATCGCCGACAAGGCGCTGCTTGCGGCTTTTTCAGAAAATACTCACACCATCCGGCGCAAGCACGTCGACGCGGCGGTAGCTGACAGTGAGTTCAGCGCGGCGCCCCGCTCTAGAACCGGGCTGCGCCCGATTTGGGGGGTTGCTCTGCTGGCGCTAGGCGTTGCTGTAGGTGTCGGATTCTACGCATGGTTCCAGGAGGCGTTAATCCGCACGCCGGCGCCAGTGGGAGTGCAAGACCGCGCGGCCCCGGTCGAGAAGAAGGCGGAACCGCGCGTGCACGCCGCTGCACCCGCCCCCAAGAGCGCCCCGGCCAGTCCGACACCGACCGCAGTTTCGGCTGCTGACCAGGCCATGGCGGCAGCCACGGCCGAGGAGAAAGAAGCGGCTCCGAACCCTGCGTCCGTTTCTGTCGCGACGAGACCGGCATCCAGCGCGGCACCGGATCCAGCGACCAGCGCGCCCCCGGAGGAGAAGCCCGCTCCACAACCTCCGGCAGTCTCCGTTCCAGACAAACCCGCGACCATAGCGGCAGCTGAGCCGGCGACCGGGGCGCCCGCCCCCGAGTCCGCAACCGTCTCTCTGCCCGAGGGGGTCAGCTCCACCACACGTGCCACACCCAAAGCCAAGGTTACCTCGGCAACCCGGCCAGCACGATCGCAACCAGTTGATTCTAAAGATATCCTTGAGGTTCGGCTCGCCGCGACCAAGGAATGGCTTGCAACCGAGGCACCCACGACGTCCAGCATTCAGTTGCTGGGAACCTACAATCCTGAAACTTTAAGGTACCATCTCAACGACCTTTCGAAGGTTATTGAAATAAATAAAGTTTTTGTGTATCGTACTCGAGCAAAGCAAAAACCGTGGTTAACAGTTCTTTACGGGAGCTTCAATAGTTATCGTGCAGCTCGGGAAGCGCTTGATAAACTGCCGGAATCACTCAAAGGGAACGGACCCTTCTTGCGTACGGTGGCGGGGATTCGGGGGGAGATCAGTCGGCATGGAGCTTCGTGACCCCGCCCGGGCAAAATCCCCCCTGAGAGCAAGGGATGGCTCGATCAGGGGACAAACAACGCGATGCGATCTGTAGCGGAATCAGAAGGCAGTAACGGCTCTGTAAAGTCACGCCTGAGTGACACCGCGCCGCTGAAGTCGGGTCTGTTCTCGGTATTCTCGATACGCGCGTGGATCGTCCCGCTCGTTGTCAGCGTGATGGTCGCCGGCTGCTCGGCCTACAAGCCGTATATCCCGACTTCTAAAGGCCACATCGGGCTCGAAAAGCCCAAGCCGAAGCCCGAGGCGGACCGGGTAATTCCGCCCCCAGCGCGCGCCACCACATTCGTGCCCCCGCCGAAGCCCACGGTCAAACCGCAGACCTACACGGTGGTAGTGAACGAAGTGCAGGTCAAGGATCTGCTCCTCGCCCTGGCGCGCGACACCAAGCAGAACATCGATATCCACCCCGGGATCACCGGCCTGGTGAGCCTGAATGCGGTCAATCAAACGCTGCCGGCGATTCTGGAACGTATCGCCAAACAGGTGAACATGCGCTACCGCGTGGAAGGCAACACGATCATCGTCTCGCCCAACGTGCCATACGTCAAAACGTACCGCATCGGCTATGTGAACATGGTCCGCGATACCACTTCGACGATTGGCGTTTCCGGTGAGATCGGTTCCGCGAGCGGCGGACCCACGCCCGCGGGTGGAGGCGGGGGGTCGAGCACGACCGTACGCACGACCTCACGCAATAATTTCTGGGAGCAACTGCGCGAAAATATCCGCTCCATCCTGAACTCGACCCGCCTGCAGAGCCTCAATGCCGAGGACAAGGCCGAGCGCCTCGCCCAGGAAAAGCAGGTGCAGGAGATGCGCACGAAGCAGATAGAAGCCGCCAGTCGTGCCGGCCAGGGGGCGCCGACGCTGGCCTCGTCGGTCATCACGGCAACCGGGGGAGCGCAGCGCGGTTCGCTGTTGCCCGATGACGTCGTCGTGAGTTCCGTCTCGGGAACAGTGACGGTTAACGCGACGGAAAAGCAGCATCAGCTGATCCAGCGGCACATCGATAGCATCGTCACTTCGATGCAGCGCCAGGTGCTGATCGAAGCAACCATCGTCGAGGTGCAGCTTTCCAACGCCTACCAGTCGGGGATCGACTGGTCACGCGTCTCGCAAAGCGGTGGCGTCGCCTTCTCAACACTGGGCGCGCTCGCGGGCTTTGGTACTGTTTCTACTGGCGCGACGATTGCGAACCTCTTCGCGCTTACCTACAACGAGAACAACGTGCGCGAAGGGCAAATCCAGCTCACGGTCAAGCTGCTCGAGGCGTTCGGTAACACCAAGGTCCTGTCGAGCCCGAAGTTGATGGCACTCAACAATCAGACGGCGCTCCTCAAGGTCGTGGACAATGTCGTCTACTTCGAGGTCAAATCTGACACCACCCAGAACCAAACGAATTTGGTTACCAACTTCAGCACGACGGCGAAAACAGTGGCCGTTGGGGTGGTGATGGGGGTCACGCCGCAAATCAACGACGATAATCGGATTTCTGTGATCGTGCGGCCGACGATTACCCGCTTGAACCCGATCAAGCCGTTCGTAAACGACCCTAATCCATCATTGTGTGACTTGTCCAGGAACAACTGCGTGGTGAACCAGGTCCCCCAGGTGCAGGTGCGCGAGATGGAGTCGGTGCTGCAGGTCGCCAATGGCCAGACCGTGATTCTTGGCGGCCTGATGCAGGATAACGTGAAGAGCGATCGCGAACAGGTGCCTTTTGTGGGCAACATTCCCGACCTCGGGGAAGCCTTTGCTCTGAAGAAAGAGGAGGTCACCAAGACCGAGCTGGTGATCTTTCTTCGGACCACGATCGTCAACAATCCGACGCTCGAGAGCGACCAGCTCAAGTTCTTCAAGCGTTTCCTGCCGGAACCGGAGACCAAGCCCGACCTGAGCACCGTGCCGAAAGATCTGCGGCCGCCACCGCCAAACTTTTTCATCCAGGAACCGGCGGGCGCGGCGCAATGAGCCTGTTGATGAAGGCCTTGGAAAAGGCCGCCAAAGATCGGGGCGACGCGCGCCAGGAAGCGCCCGCCACAGCAGCTGCGGATGCGAGCGCTGCGCCCGCTCGTGCAGAGTTGTTGCTCGAGCCGCTGGAGCTGGCCGCGGATTCATCATCCCCGCCCGACCCCGCAGCGGCCGCGCAGCCGGCCCCGGCGCCTGGCGCAGCGCGGGAGCAGGCTCAGGCCGCGACGGTGCTCCAGGCTGCAGCCCGGCCGCAGTCGTCTGGCGCGGGCGCCAATCTCCGCAATTACCCGATTGTCGTGCTCGGCATCATCGCGGTGCTGATCGCCATCGGATTCGCTGTTTACGTCGCGCTGCAGATTTTTCAGCCTAGCATGCTGATCCGCCAGGCACCGGTAGCGCCCAAGGGCCCGCTACCCCCATTCACGCAGGCACCACAGCCGCTGACTGCCGCGCCCGTTCCTGCTCCGTTGCCGGCGGCGTCAGTGCTTCCGCCCAGCGTTGCCGGCACCGCGACGAGCGAGCCCACGCCAGTCGTCCGGCCCACGCCGCGTCCAACCCCGCGGCCGGCGCCGCGCGCGGCCGCGCCGGAGCGCAACACGATCGTGGTCAGCCGCGGCAGTCCCGCACCCGCCATGAATCCCTTGTTGCCTCGAGCCTACGCCGCGCTCCAGGCGAACCGGCTCGCGGAAGCCAAGAACCTTTACAACCAACTGCTGCGTGCCGAGCCAAGGAGCAGCGACGCGCTGCTCGGCCTGGCCGCGATTGCGACGTTCGAGGACGACAGCGAGGAAGCCACCAAGCGCTATTTGCGCATACTGGAACTCGATCCCCGGCACGCTCTCGCGCAAAGCGGGCTGATCGGCCTGCTCGGCCGTGCCGATCCCATCGCTGCGGAATCCCGCCTGAAAAGCCTGATCGCGCGCGAGCCGTCCCCGTACCTTTACTTCACGCTCGGCAACCTTTATGCCGACCAGTCCATGTGGCCGGCAGCGCAGCATGCCTACTTCCAGGCCCATCACCTCGAGCCAACCAACCCGGATTACGCTTACAACCTCGCGGTCAGCCTCGAGCACGTCGGCCAACCCCAGGTTGCGCTCCGCTTCTACCGGCGGGCGGCGGAGCTCGCTGCAGCCAAGGGGCACACCCACTTCAACCTCGCACAGGCACAAGAGCGCATTGGCAAACTCGCCTCGCAGGTAGAGTAGGAGTCTGACGGACCAAAGTCCGACAAACTCCTAGCCGTGAACATCCGCTTCACGCACCATGGCTGAACAGCGCAAGAAACTACGTCTCGGCGAACTTTTGGTCCAGCAGGGGCTAATCACCACGGATCAGCTCTCGATCGCACTGGCCGAGCAGCGCCACAACAACACCCCCCTCGGCCGCCTGCTGGTGCGCCTCGGTTTCGTCACCGAGAGCGCCATCCGCGACATCATGGCGCGCACCATTGGGCAGGAGGCGATCGACCTCGGGCACGTGGTTGCCGATCCCGAGGCGCTGAAGCTGGTGGCCCAGGAATTTGCGCGCCGCAGCCGAATCTTGCCGATTGCGTTCGATCCCGCTGATAAGATTCTCACCATCGCCACCACCGAGATTTTCAACGTGGTCGCGATGGACCAGTTGCGTGCCATGCTGGGGCCTGAAATCGAGATCAAGACCCAGCTCGCGAGCGAAGCCCAACTCAGCGATTACATCGACCAGTTCTATGGCTACGAGCTCTCGGTCGACGGCATCCTCAAGGAGATCGAAACCGGCGAGATCGATTACGAGAGCCTTCAGGTCGCCGGTGGTGACGAGTACACCCAGCCCATGGTCCGGCTGGTCAACGCGCTGCTGGTGGACGCGGTGAAACGCAGCGCCTCGGACATCCATCTCGAGCCGGAGTATGCGTTCCTACGCATTCGCTACCGCATCGACGGCGTGCTCGAGACCGTGCGCAGCCTGCACAAGACCTACCTGCCCGGCATCACGGTGCGCATCAAGGTCGTCAGTGGCATGAATATCGCCGAGACACGCTCGCCCCAGGACGGCCGGTTGTCGCTGACGCTCAATGGCCGCCCGATCGATTTCCGGGTCTCTGCGCAGCCCACCATTTATGGCGAGAACATCGTGCTGCGCGTGCTCGACCGCGAAAAATCGATCATCAGCCTGGACCGCATGAATCTGTCGAAGGAGACCCTGGCCAAGCTCAACGTGATGCTGGCGCGGCCCGAGGGCATTCTGGTGGTCACCGGCCCGACGGGCAGCGGAAAGACGACGACGCTCTACTCGCTTCTGGCACAGGTGAACGACGAGACTGTCAACATCATGACCCTGGAGGATCCGGTTGAGTACCCGCTCACGCTGATGCGACAGACCTCGGTGAACGAGGTGGCGCGCATGGAGTTCGCCGATGGGATTCGCTCGATCATGCGGCAGGATCCCGACATCATCCTGGTGGGCGAAGTGCGCGACAAGGAAACAGCCGAGATGGCGTTCCGCGCGGCGATGACCGGCCACCAGGTGTTCACGACGCTGCATACGAACTCTGCCCTGGGCACCTTTCCCCGGCTGCTCGATATCGGTATACATCCGGAAATCATGGCTGGCAACATCATTGGGGTGGTCGCACAACGGTTGGTGCGCGTGCTCTGCACGCACTGCAAAGAGGCCTATGCCCCGCCTAAGGAGGAGCGGCAGCTCTTCGGCTCGCTGGGGCAGAAAGTTTCCTACGTCTACCGCCCGGTCGGTTGCAGGAACTGTGACAACAAGGGCTACAAAGGCCGCATTGCCCTCATGGAGCTGCTGGTAATGGACGGAGATCTGGACGAGCTCGTCGCGCGCCGGGGAACCGCCAAGGAACTCCGCACCGCGGCGCTCGCCAAGGGATTCCGATCGCTTGCCGAGGAGGGGCTGCAGCGCGTCATCGACGGCAGCACCAGCCTCGCCGAGGTGGGCCGCGCCGTAGACCTTACCGGGCGGTTCGACTAGTGCCCGTTCCGGGTTCCGGGTTCCGGGTTCCAGGTTCAAGGTTCAAAGTTGCAGTATTGGCGTAGAACATTGAACATTGAGCATTGAACATTAAACACGCAAATCGGTGCCTACCTACGAGTACAAAGCGGTAGACCGGGGTGGGCGCCCCGCCCGTGGCGGCCTTGAGGCCGTCAACGAAGTCGATCTCGAACTGCGCCTGCGGCGCATGGGACTCGACCTCATCACCTACAAGCAAGTCGAGCGGGAAACAGCCGGCTTCCGCAGCGGCAAAATCACCCGCCAGGATCTGATCAACTTCTGCTTCGACATGGAGCAGATGTACCGCTCCGGCATTCCGATCATGGACGGGTTGCGCGATCTGCGCGACTCGAGCGACAACGCGCGGTTCCGCGAGGTCCTGACCTCCATGACCGAGGACATGGAAGGCGGCCGGGTGCTGTCCCAGTGCACCGCCGCGCACCCGAGCGTCTTCGATAACGTGTTCACGAGCCTGCTCCGGGCTGGCGAGCAGAGCGGGCGAATCGCCGAGGTATTCGAGAACCTGGCTGCGTCGCTGAGGTGGCAGGATGAGCTCGCTTCCCAGACCAAGCGCCTGCTGATCTATCCGGCGATGGTGCTGGTTGTCGTGCTCGCGGTGGTGGTTTTCCTTTTGATCTATCTCGTTCCGCAGATCACCTCGCTCCTCAAAACCATGGGAATGGCCCTGCCCATGCAAACCCGGGCGCTGATATTCGTCTCCAATGCCGTCATTGACTATTGGCCGTTTCTGTTCGGCGTGCCGGTGGCTGCGGCCGTCGCCCTCGTGCTGCTAATCAGGCGCAACCCGAAAGCCGCTTATCTGTGGGACCACGCGAAGCTTCGCCTGCCCTTCCTCGGGCCTATCCTGCAGAAGATCATTCTTGCGCGTTTCTCCAATTTCTTTGCGTTGATGTATCAGTCGGGAATTACCGTGCTCGACGCCTTAAAGACCAGCGAGGATATCGTGGGCAACAGGGTAGTCGCCGATGCGCTGATGCGTGCCGGCCAGCAGATCAATGCCGGGGAGACGCTGACCGAGGCGTTCCGGAACCTCGGGATCTTTCCGCCGCTCGTGATTCGAATGCTAAGGGTCGGCGAGGCAACCGGGGCAATCGACGCCTCGCTAAAGAATGTGAACTACTTCTACACGCGGGATGTCCGTGAGGCAGTGGACAACGGGCTCAAACTCCTTGAGCCCAGCCTCACCCTGGGCCTGGGCGTGGTTCTTGCTTTCATCATGTGGTCCGTGCTCTCGCCGGTGTATGATATTTTGGGCAAAATGAAGTTCTAACCGACGGAAAAGGAGAAATAAGCAATAGTCCCCCCATGGCCTTTCGGAGCACTATCTCATATTTCCCATTCCCTATTCACCAGTCACGGAAGTTGAATGGCTGACAAACTTCTGATCGGCATCTCGGCCCAAGGGGCGACGGTCGCGCGCTGGCGCGGCAACCGTATTCGCGAATGCGAGGTGTTCGACAACGATGCGGGCGGACTCGCCGCTTTCCGCGAATACCTGGCAACGTGCGCCTACATGCCCGCCTCCGTGATGGTGGACGCGGTCGAAGAGGACTACCGTTTCGAGACGTTGCCTCACGCATTCGGGTCCGATCGCACCCAGATGGTGAACCGCAAGCTGCGGCAGCATTACCGCAATACCCCGTACCTGGCTTCGTGGCTGCTGGGCCGCGACACCAGCAAGCGCCGCGATGATCGTTATCTTTTTTCGGCGCTCACCAATCCCGAACTCATCGATGAGTGGCTACAGGCCTTGGTGGCGCGCGGCCTTCCGGTCGCTGGCGTCTATCTTCTGCCAATGGTCAGCGCCGCGCTTCCGCAGAAGCTGGACCTCAAGGCCAGCAATCTCCTGATCGTGGGACGGCATACCGGCGGGCTGCGGCTCACGTTTTTCCGCGACCGGCAGTTCCGGTTAAGCCGCCTTACGCGCGGCGACGGCGGCAAGAGCAGCGACCGGGCCCGCTATTTCGGCGAGGAAGTCTCGAACACGCGGCTCTACCTGCACGCGTTGCGCACGATGACGCTTGATGAGCAGCTTACGGTACTGCTGCTCGACCAGCGCGATGATCTCGTTGAGGTCACGGCCGCAGTCGCGCGCGACAACCCGAGCCTCGACTGCGTGCGGCTCGGCCGCCGCGAGCTGGCGACGCGGCTGGGGCTGGCCGAATCCCTGCTCGATGTGTCGCCCTACGTCATCTATCTTCAGCTCCTGGGTTCCAAGGCGCCGCAGAGCAACCTCGCGCCCGTCAACGTCACGCTCGGCCACAAGCACTATCAGTCGCGTCGGGGGATTTACGCCGCGAGCGCAGCGATCGCGCTCACCGCCATCGTTTGGACCGGCGCAGACCTGCTGAGGACACTGGAGCTGCGCGGCAAGGAACAATTGGCAGCGCGCGAGACCGCACAGCTTACTGCGCAATACGTGCAGGTGACAAACCAGTTTCCCGCGGCACCGGCGTCGGCGGAGAACCTGAGGCGCACGGTCGAAATTGCCCAAAAGCTGCGCGAGGGCACACGCACCCCGCTCGCGATGATGTCGGTCGTGAGCCGAGCGCTCGCGCCGAGCCGGTCTATCGTCATCAGCGAGTTGGGGTGGAAGTACGGCACCACCGCGATCGAGGCGGAAAACCAGAGCACGCGCACTGCGGAAGCCGCGGCGCCTGCAGTGCCAGTCTTCAACCCCCTGACGCCGGCAACACCCGCCCTCGTGCGCAAGCAAAGCGGCCTCATCCAGGGCGAGATCCGCCCGTTCCGCGGCGATTACCGCGAGGCAATCGACATCATCAACGAATTCGCGGAACGTATCGAGAAAGACCCGTCCGTCGCAGAGGTTCGGGTCGTCAAGCTTCCGCTCGACGTGAACCCGACGCTGCAGCTCTCCGGCAACACGCTCGACAACCCCGAGCAGGCTGGCACGGCCGAATTCAAGCTGCTGGTCGTATTCAGACCCAACGTATGAACCAGGCTGACCTTCAGGCACTCAAGAATCCGCTGCTCGTTCTGTTCGCCGTATTGCTCCTGGCCGCAGGGGCAGTCTATTCGACAGAGCAGCTCAAGGCTTCGTCACAACGGCAGCTCGCGCAGCAGCAGGCACGGCTCAATGAGGCCCGCACACGGCTGCAGAAGTCGGGTGATGAGAAGGACATCATCGTGCGTTACCGTGATGCCTTCCAGTCTCTGCAGCGTGTCGGATTCGTCGGGGAGGAAAAGCGCATCAACTGGCTCGACGGGCTGCGTCTCGCCAACCAGCAGGCGGACCTGTTTGGTGTCGACTACCAGATCAGCGCGCGGAAGAGATATCGGTATGCCGCGTCCCTCAACCCGGGCGAGATCGTGTTGCTCGAGTCCGTGATGCGCCTGAAGTTCCGCTTGCTGCACGAGGAGGACATTAACCGTTTTTTCGACCTGCTGGCGCGCCAGAACGTCGGGGTCTTTAACCTCGACCAGTGTGATATGCGCCGCATTAACACGGGCGGCGTCATCCGCTATCAGCCGAACGTGACGGCCGATTGCGAGGTCTCATGGATAACCGCGAAGGTGAAGGCGTCCGGAGGGAGTAAACGATGATGCGTCTTGCGTTGACCTGCATCGTCGTCGCCCTTGCCGCGCCGGCGGCGGCAGCGGATTCCTCACTGGGACGTCTCTTCTTTACGCCCTCCCAGCGCGCTTCGCTCGACGTTGCCCGCAGCCAGCGCACAAGGGGCACGGTCGCCACCGAAAAAACCGAAGAGGCTGCTCAGCCGGTCCCGCAAACCATAACGTATGGTGGCATGGTTCGACGCAGCGACGGCCGGACAACGGTCTGGATCAACGACCGCGCGATCCCGGACCGACAGCCGGCGGGCGAGTCCGCGATCGTCCATCGAGTGCGGCCTGACGGAGCCGTCACCCTCGCCGTGCCGCAGTCGAGCCGTCGCATCGACTTGAAAGTCGGGCAGAGCGTGGAAGTCCTGTCGGGCGCAGTCGAGGAAGGCTACCGGCAGCGGCCGGCGGTGAGCGGGGACCAGCCGACGGGCGACGAAGCAAAGGACAACCGCACGGCGAAAAGCAAAACGGAGAAAGCAACGCCGCGCGGCGGCGACGACCGGCCGTACTCCGAGGTACGCGAGCGCGCCGCCCCGCAGGAAGCCCGCGCTGCGAGCGCCGGTTCCCGTTGAGGCGGACATGACCGTCGCATGCCGCTCTCGTCGGGAGCCCCGGTGGAGGCAGCGTGGGCAAGCGTTGCTTGCGTTGCTGATGCTGCTTGGCATCGCCCTCTCGGTCTTTGTCTATAACATGATCGATCCGGCGCAGGCCTCCGCGCGGCGAGAGGCCCGAACCGAGGCCGCCCTAAGGGATGTGAAGGACGCGCTGATCGGCTGGTCGGTCGCGCGCACGAGCCCGACCGATGGCCTCAACGCTCGCCCCGGAGAGCTTCCGTGCCCCGACATTAACCCGCTCGACGGATTCGAGGACGGGAACTGCGTCGCAGGAGCGCTCGGGCGTGTGCCGTGGAAGACTCTGGGAATCCCCGAACCCAAGGATGAAACCGGAGAGCTGCTTTGGTACACGATCGCAGGGCCATTGCGCATCTGGAACACGAATCCGAACCCGATCAACAGCGATACCCAGGGCAATCTGACGGTTTATCAAAACAGCGTTGCGACCTCGCTGACGACCGAGGCCGTGGCAATCGTCTTCGCGCCCGGCGCGGCCCTCGGCAATCAGAACCGGGATCCCGCCGCAGTTGATACCTGTCCCACGACCGGCACGTTGATCGCACGCAACCGGTGTGCGGCAAACTATCTGGAAACGGCTGCGACGGTTAACAACGCGACCCTTGGCGGGCCTTTCATCAGCACGCAGTCATCGGGCGCCTTTAATGACAAGCTGCTTGTCCTCACGAGCGCGGACCTGATGCCAGTGGTCGAGCGCCGAGTCGCCATTGAATTGCGAAAGCTGCTTCAAGACTACAAAGCCAATACTGCGTGCGCCTGTACGAACCTGGGCGGAACCGCCGGTTGCTACCCTTATGCCGACTTGAGCGATGGTTTCAGCGATGCGGCTCCGTTCTTCCCCGGCAATGAGAACAACCGGGGCCGTATTCCGGCCCTGGGCGCGGCACCCTTCGATTGGGGGACCTCGCCATGTGCGTCTCCCGTGCCCAGCATCCCGGCCTGGTTCGTGAACAATGACTGGAGGTTGGTGGTTTACTACTCCGCGGGTCAGAACTTCCTGGGCCCCGGTGCCTGCGTCACGTGCGTGGATCCGACACTCACGGTGAATGGTGTCGCCGGCAGCGAGGCGGTTGTTTTAACGCCGGGGCCCTTGCTGAGCGCCGCCCCGCGAGCGCCGGTACCAACCAATGACCCGACGTACTGGCAATACTACTTCCCCAATGACTCGGCAAATTACGACCTGAACGACATTTATGTCACCCCTTCCGCCACGGCTTACGCTCGTGATCGCATCTACACCATCCCCTAGGATTTTGCCGGACTCCCGTCCGGCAAAATCCTTAACCGGCCCTAATGATACGGATTAGCTGCTACCGGGACATGGATACGACTGCGTCCCGTTTGCTCCCTGGCTCCAGGAGGAGCTGTTTGGGTCAGATTCGTTCGTCTGGCAGGCCCAGGTCAGGAATGCGCCGGCCTAGGCGAATTCCTCGCGGCTTCACTATCATCGAGCTCGCCGTGACGATGGTCGTCATCGCGATCCTGCTGGGCAGCATCCTGGTGCCGCTCAACACCCAGGTCGAGAGCCGCAAATACGACGAGACCCAGCGCGTCCTCGAGCGGGCGCGCGAGGCGCTGCTCGGGTTCGCCGCAGCGAATGGGCGGTTCCCCTGCCCGGCATCCGCAACCAGCAACGGGGCGGAACATGTCGTGTCCGTCGCGCTCGGCACTTGCGACCCGACCGTGAGCGCGCCGCCCGTTAACGCCGGATTCCTGCCGGCGGCCACTCTCGGACTGGCGCCGGTGGATGGCCAGGGTTACGCGGTCGACGCCTGGGGCCTCACCCCCTACAACCGCATCCGTTATGCGGTATCCAGCCAGACGGTCAACGGCGTCGCGAATCCGTTCACCGCCTTGCCCAATCCTCCGACCAATACGACTGGCATGCGGGCTGCCGGCATGGCGAACATTTCCGGCGCGGCGCTGCTCCACGTGTGTAGCAGCGGAGCGTCTCCACCCGTAGTTGCGGGCAGCGTTTGCAGCGTGCCGGCGAATGTGAATACCCTGACCACAAACGCGGTTGTGGTCATCTGGTCGGTCGGTCCGAACGCCGCCACGACAGGCGGTCTCAGCACCGATGAGGCGGAGAACCCGAATCCGGTGGGCGGGAGTAACGACCGTATCTTCGTGAGCAAGACCCGCTCCGGCGGGACGGCCGGCGAGTTCGACGACAGCGTGACCTGGATCAGCTCCGCGACCGTTTTTAACCGGTTGATTCAGGCGGGCCAGCTGCCCTGACCTACGTTCCGAGTTCCGGGTTCCGCGTTCGGGGTTCCGGGTTCAATGATCCCAACCCCGAACTTTGAACTTTGAACCTTGAACGTAAAAGCGGGGCGGCGTTACTCCGCGCCACTTTCACGTGTCAGCACGAAGCAGATCATTCCCGGTTCATTCGCGGCGAGCACCAGCCGATAGCCGGCGTCGGCCGCCTGCTTGGCGGCCTGGAACAGCCCGATGCCGAGCCCGGTGTGGGATTGCACAGGGTTATCGAACAACTGCTCGGCCACGTTGTTGGCAATGGCCGCGCCGTTATCGCATACCGTCAGGGTGCCGCCGCGAGCCACCGAAAGCGTGACGCGCACCTGCAGGGTCGAAAGGTCGGCCGACTTGGCCAGCGCGTTCTCGATGAGGTTGTCCGCAACGCTGTCGAACAACTCCAATGGCAGCTTGAGATCCTTCGCGGGCCCATCGACGTGGAACTGGATCTTGCGCCCGGTGAAGCGTTGCAGCAGGCCTTCCCACCAGCTCGCCGCTTCCACCATGCTCGAGTCCGTTTGCTGCGGCGAGCGCAGCTTGTCCAGCGTCACGTTCAGCCGCTGGGTGATCTGCGGCAGCTGCCGCTGCATGAGCGCCTGCAGCCCCTGCGCCTGCTCGGCGCTGCTCGACTCGACCGCGGCGCAAAGCGAGCGCAGCGATTGCAGGAGGTTCTTCACGTCGTGCGTCAGCCTGGCGCCCGTTTCATGGATTGCCTGCGTATAGGCGCTTTGCCGCTGGATCTGCTCGCGACGCTTGGCGTCGTAGAAGTGCCCCACCATCTGCGTGAGCAGCTTGAGATGCAACAGCACCGCCGGGGACAGCGACCAGCCCGTGTAGATGCGCAATCGCAGGTCGTGGAACGAGAGGTCGGCAAAGAACTCCGATTTTTCTCCGAACTCCCCCTGGCCAAGGCGCGCTTCCCATTCCAGGCCGCTGACCCACGGCAGCTCCAGAATGTGCTCGAGCGCCAGCGCCAGGAAGCGCTGGGGCTGCGTCTCGTTCTCGGCCAGATCGGCCAGCTGCTGCACCCAGTGTTCGAACGGCAGCCCCAGGCTCATGAAGTAGCGCGACAGGATATGGCCGAGCCCGACGAAGCCGCTGTGCGGATTCCAGAGCCAGGACATGGCGATCAGCAGCAGCGCGATCGCAAACAACGTCTGCGCGAGAGCCAGCGGGTAATTGCCGTGGCTGACCTGCTTGACGACGAAGCTGCCCAGCACCAGCGCGGCGACCAGCAGGAACAGGATCAGGCTGTAGAAGAGGTCTACCGCGAGCGGGAGCACACTGCGGGGCGACTCGACGCGCGTCAGCACGATCGCCAGGGGCAACAGCGGCAAGCCGAACTGCACCAGCAGCACCAGCGCATCCTCGAGGCTTTGGCCGACGAACAGATGCGGCACCACCCAGATCAGCAGCAACGACAGCAAATAGATCGCCGCGAGCAGCGACACCAGGCGTTGCCGGCGTTCCGCTATGCCCGGCACGGATCCACCGATCAACCCGAAGAGCACGGCGAGCCAGACCGCCATCAGCCACCAGTTGTTCCAGGCGGCAAGCAGAAAACCGACGATGACCACCAGGAACGCATAGCGCGGCTCGATGTTGCGCTCGCCGCGCCACAGCGGCTGCCAGATCAGGAACAGGCCCAGATGCGCGAGCAAAAACGCGCGGGGCCCCCAGTCGTCGATGCCCCACGCGAGCGCGGCGTGCAGGGCGAGCAGCATCAAACCCATCCACACATGCGGACGGGCGGCGACCGCGCGGCCGTTCGTGCGGACGGCCGCCGCGGCTGACGGCGGCACTGTTTCGCTATACTGTCGGGAACCCATGGTGATCATTTTGGCATGAATTCCAGAATCGCGACTATGGCGCGTTACACGCTCCTCGAGGCGTTGCGGACGCGGTTTCCAGTCCTCGTGCTCGTCGCGGTCGCGGTGTTGCTGTTGGCGAGCTTTTTTGTCGAGAGCATAGCGGTCACGGAGGGCGCGCGGTTCCAGGCCGCCTTTTATGCCGCCAGCATGCGTCTGGCGGGCGTTTTCGTCGCAGGGCTGTACGTCCTCGTCAGCATCGCCCGCGAGTTCAATGACAAGGGCTTCGATATCCTGCTCGCCCTCGATTTGCCGCGCGCGCATTACGTGCTGGGCAAGCTCGCCGGATTTCTCGCGCTGGCGGTCCTGATTGCCGCCGTCGCGAGCCTGCCGCTGGTCTGGTTTGCGCCCCTCGGAGCAGTCGTGCAGTGGGCGGTTTCGCTCGCTCTCGAGCTTGCCATCGTGGTCACGCTCGCCCTGTTCTGCATGCTGACCTTCAGCCAACTCGTACCCGCCGCGAGCTTCGTCCTGGCGTTCTACCTCCTCGCGCGGTCGATCACGGCAATCCGCTTGATGGGTACCCACCCCCTCGCGGGCGCGGACTCGTTGTCGCACCAGGTCATTAGCGGGACGGTCGAGGCGCTGGCGCTTGTGATGCCGGCATTCGACACGTGGACCCAGACTGCGTGGCTGGTCGACCAACCGGCCGCATGGGCAAGCCTGCTGCATATCGGCTGGCAAAGCATCGTCTACGTGCTGTTGCTAACGGCGGCGGCGATGTTCGATCTTTACCGGAAGAATTTTTGAGAGCGGGTCTCAAAAATTCTTAAGCGGGAACCGGAATGAAACGCGGCGAGGAGCGTTCGATCGGCCAGGTCCCAAAGCCGGTGCGAGTGCTGCTCGCGGCGGCGCTGGTATTGCAAATCGGGTGGCAGGCCCTGCAGCCGAAGCCAATCGCTCGAGCCGAGGCACTCAGCGCGCCCCCAACGGCGGCGACGCTGGGCACGCTTGCCTTTGGCGAGCCGATCGCTTTCGCCGCGCTGCTGACGCTCCACCTTCAGGCATTCGACAACCAGCCGGGTATCAGCATCCCGTTCGCTCAACTGGATTACGGGCGCGTGGGTGAATGGCTCGATGCAATACTCCGGCTCGACCCGGTAAGCCAATATCCCCTGCTCATGGCGGCACAACTCTACGGGCAGATCCCCGACCCGACGAAACAACGACAGATGTGCGAGTTGGTCCGCCGGCAATTCGAACAGGATCCCAACCGGCGTTGGCGATGGCTCGCGCACTGCGCCATCATGGCCAAGCACCGGTTGCGCGATACGAGACTTGCTCTGGCCTACGCGGAAGCAATCGCGCGCAGCGCCACGCAGGCGCCAACCTGGGCGCGGCAGATGCGCATTTTCGTGCTCGAGAACATGGGAGAGGCTGAGGCCGCAGCCATTCTTCTGGGAGGATTACTCGTCAGCGGCGAGGTAACTGACCCTCAGGAAATCCATTTCCTGACGGAGCGACTAAAGCAGCTGAAAGGTGCCGACAAATCGTCACGGCCGTCGGAAAAATGACACCTCGCCAGCGGGCTGAGCGACATCTCTCTAATCTTTAATCATTAATCGGCGCGCCTGCCATTCTGAGACAAAGTGCCCACGGGACGATAAAGCTTCTTTCCATCAATTGGTTAAGCCTTAGCTCGCAAGCACAGTGGGTTCTTTCACGCTCCCCGGCCCATATTAACCACGATCGAGATGTGAAACTTGGCACATAACTTGCGGCAACGTTGCCACTCGGATTTCGTAAAGGAGCGGGTCATGCGTAAACAGCAAGGTTTCACCTTGATCGAGATTGCGATCGTGCTCGTGATCATCGGGCTCCTGCTCGGCGGCGTGTTGAAAGGCCAGGAACTCATCACCAGCGCCCGCGTGCGTAACCTGATCTCGCAGCAGGACGGCGTCAAGGCCGCCTTCTTCGGCTTCCTGGACCGTTATCGCGCCTACCCCGGCGACTACAACCAGGCGCAGGCCAACATCCCGAGCTGTGCGGCATGCGCCCAGGGCAATAACAACGGCCAGATCCGCTCCGTTGCTGGCGGCGATGTCATCGATGAACAGATCGCTGTCTGGGAACACCTCTCCCGCGCGGGCTTCATCAACGGCAGCTACACCTATGCGGCGGGCGCGGAAACCACGGCCTCGGCGCCGACCAACCCGTACGCGCGCTACCTGCAGATGATTTACGACAACGTGTATGATGGCGCCCCGACGGTCCGCCATAATCTCAAGACTGGGAACCAGATCCCGTCGGACATCCTCGCCGAGGTCGACCGCAAGGTCGACGATGGAAGCGGGACAGGTGGCTCTTTCCGCTTCTCCGCCTACCCCGGCCAGTCCGCCGGCGGGGGCACGGCTCCGGTCGGCTCGGGCAGCTGCTATGCCGCAGCCGCTCCGAATAACTGGGTGGCGAACGCGCCGGTTCCCGTTTGTGGCGGTACCAGCCTGTTCTAACAAAAAGTTCGAAGTTCCAGGTTCAAAGTTTCAAGTTCGAAAAGCCCGCGGAAGACGCGGGCTTTTTTTGTTGGCGGCGCGCCACTGGCGGAACCGAACCCCGAACACCGAACGCCGAACCTTGAACCTTGAACCTTGAACCTTGAACCTTGAACTCCGAACCCAGAACACGGAAACACGGAAACACGGAACTTGCTTCTAGCCTTGCATGAGCTTCATCTCCGCCGCTGCAACGCCTTCCTCCGCGCCCAGCAGCACCAGAACGTCGCCCTCCTCCACGCGAGTATCGGCGTCCGGCGTTACCGTCCGGGCATTCTTCCGACGGAAAGCGGTAACCTCCACGCCCAGGAGTCTCAGTTCAAGCTCTCCCAGCTGCTTGCCGATCGCTGCCGCGCCTGGCGTGATCGACACCGAGTGCAGGCGCGGCTGATTCGCCTGATCAAGCCCCTCGGTCTCGTCCGTGATACCGCGAAAGAAACCGCGGAACAGGCTGTAGCGCTGCTCACGTGTCTCGCGCATCCTCTGCAAAACCCGGTTCAGCGGAACACCGAGCAACATGAGCGTCGTCGAAGCCAGTATCAGGCTCCCCTCAAGAATCTCGGCGACGACCTCGACGGCGCCAGCGGATTTCAACCGGTCGATGTCGCTCTCGTCGCGGGTGCGCACGACAACCGGCAGCGCGGGCCGCAACTCCCCCACGTGCCGCAGGATCTTGAGCGCGGACGTTGTATCGGCGTAGGTGATCGCAAGCGCGCGGGCGCGTAGCAATCCCGCCGCCGTTAGCACCTCCGGGCGCGCCGCATCTCCGAACACGACGCTTTCACCAGCCGCCGCCGCTTCCTTGATGCGCTGGGGATCGACGTCAAGCGCAATGAACGGGATCGATTCCTGACGCAGCAGACGCGCGAGGTTCTGGCCGCTGCGCCCGAATCCGCAGATGACGACATGCCGGTCGGCGCTCATGGCCTGCACGGCAATGTTGTGCACCTGCATCGCCCGGTTCATCCAGTCCGACCGGACCCAGCGGCGTACAACGTGCTCGCTGCGCTCGACCATGAATGGCGCGAGGAGCATCGAGAGGAGCATCGCTCCGAGCACCGGCTGCATTACGTCCGCCGCGACCAGTTCGAGGGCGTCGGCACGCGCCAGCAGCACGAGCCCGAATTCGCCGCATCCGGCCAACGCCAGTCCGGTGCGCATCGCGGCACCGGTGTTGCGCTCGAACAGCACGCTCAAGCCGAAGATGAGACCGGCCTTGAACACGAGGAGCGCCAGCAGCAATAGCGCGACCCACGCAAAGTTCCCGATCACGACCTGGGGGTCGAGCAGCATGCCGATCGTGACGAAAAACAGGCCAAGCAGCACGTCGCGGAACGGCCGGATGTCCACCTCCACCTGGTAGCGGTACTCGGTCTCCGAGATCAGTGCGCCGGCCAGAAAGGCCCCCAGCGCGAGCGAGAGCCCCGCCATTTCGGTCAGGTACGCGAGCCCGAGCGTGATCAGCAGGACGTTAAGAACGAAAAGCTCGGCGGACTTCTGCCTCGCTACGAGATGGAACCATGCGCGCATGAGCCGCTGGCCGAAGAACAGCAGCAACGCGAGCACGGCCGCCGCCTTGAGCAACGCCAGGCCAAGGTCTGCGGCGAGAGTTCCCGAGCCCGACTCGAGCGCCGGCACCACGATCAACAACGGCACCACCGCCAGGTCCTGGAACAGGAGCACGCCGATGATCTGCCGCCCGTGGGGTGTGTTGAGCTCCAGGCGCTCGGCGAGGATCTTCGCCAGGATCGCCGTCGACGACATCGCCAGCACCCCGCCGAGGATCAGTCCTGCGCGCCACTCGAAGGCAAGCGCGTGCGCGACTGCCCAGACCGCCAGCATCGTAAGCGCGACCTGCGCGGCGCCGAGGCCGAACACGAGGCGGCGGATGGTAATCAGTTTTGGGAGGCTGAATTCGAGGCCGATACTGAACATCAGGAACACGATGCCGATCTCGGCCAGCTGACTCGCCTCCTCCATTTCCGGGATCCACGCCAGTGCATGCGGACCGATCGCGACGCCGACAATGAGGTAGCCCAGCATCGGCGGAAGCCTGAGGGAGCGGAACACAACCACGATGAGCACCGCGGTCGCAAGCAGGATCAGAACGGATTGCAGCGTCGAAGGCATCGCGGAAACAGTGAACGGTGAACAGTGATCTGAGAATCGTAAACGGCGGTTTCGAATCTCTCGTGACCAACGGCTTATGGCTAACGGGTCACCAGTCACCGGTCACCCCAGTGGATGATGCCCTATCGGGCCTGAAATGCAAGCGGACGGACCAGTCGAAGCGATTGATTCTGCTATACTTAACGCGCCATGAAGACGGCACCTGCAAGCAGCGGCATCGCGCCCGACCAGCACCCGGCGCTCGCGATGGCGCGCACGGTGCTCGAGATCGAGGCGCAGGCTATTTCGGGACTGGTCGCCCGGCTCGATGCGCATTTTGTGCGCGCCATAGAGCTGATCATGGGCCGCCGCGGGCGTGTGGTCGTCAGCGGTATTGGCAAGTCAGGTCACATCGCCCGCAAGATTGCATCGACCCTTGCCAGCACCGGCACGCCTGCTTACTTCGTGCATCCCACGGAGGCCAGCCATGGCGATCTCGGCATGGTGACCCGCGACGACGTGTTCATCGCGCTCTCCAACTCGGGAGAAAGCGCGGAGCTGCTGGCGATTGTTCCTTTGCTCAAGCGCCAGGGCGCGAAGCTGATCGCCTTGACCGGCAATGCCGCGTCTACGCTCGCCCAGGAAGCCGATGCGCACCTCTATGCAGGTGCGGAGAAGGAAGCATGCCCTCTGAACCTTGCGCCGACTGCCAGCACCACGGCAGCGCTGGCCCTCGGTGACGCACTCGCAGTAGCGATAATGAGCACGAAAGGCTTCACGAAGGACGACTTCGCCGCAGCCCATCCCGGCGGGACCCTGGGCCGCAAGCTGCTCACGCACGTGCGCGACGTCATGCGCACGAGCGCGAACGCCCCCCGTATCGGCCACCAGGCCACGCTCATGGACGGCATGCTCGAGATGTCGCGGGGACGCATGGGCATGACCGCCGTCCTCGACGATGCCGGCCGCGTCGTGGGAGTTTTCACCGACGGCGACTTGCGCCGCAACATCGAAAAAGACACGGACATGCGCTCGACCCGGATCGATGAGGTCATGACTCGCAATCCGCGCACCATCGGGCCGGACCGCCTCGCGGCCGAGGCCGTCGAGATCATGGAGCGCTACAAAGTGAATCAGCTGCTTGTCGTTGATGACCGCCAGCAGCTGGTCGGCGCCCTGAACATGCACGACTTGTTCCGGGGCAAGGTCCTCTAAATGTTCCGCGTTCAAGGTTTCAGGGTCAAGGTCCCATTGCTGGCGGTTCAAACTTTGAACTTTGAACTTTGAACCCAGAACGTTAAACGCGATGCAGGAAGTCTACGCGCGCGCCAGGAACCTGCGGGTCGCCGTATTCGACGTGGACGGGGTGCTGACCGACGGCACGTTGTATTACCTCCCCTCAGGCGAAGAGCTGAAAGCGTTCAACGTGCTCGACGGCCACGGAATGAAGATGCTCCAGGAGAGCGGTGTTAAACTGGCAATAATCAGCAGTCGCAGCTCGCGCTGCGTGGAGGAGCGTGCACGCAACCTCGGCGTCGATCTCGTGTATCAAGGCGCCGGCGACAAGCTCGCCGCCTTCAACACGCTGCTGAGCCATTGCGGAGTCGCGGCGAACACCTGCAGCTTCATTGGCGACGATGTCGTCGACCTCCCGGTAATGCGGCGCTGCGGGCTCGCGGCATCGGTGCCCGATGCGCCGGCCTTCGTGCGCCGGGAGGCACACTACGTCACACGCGCGCGGGGCGGTCACGGTGCGGCGCGCGAGCTGTGCGAGCTCATCATGCAGGCCCAGGGAACGCTGTCCGCGCGGCTGGCCGCTTACCTGGCATGAGTCTGCCGCGACAGGAATATTGATGTTGCCGGAACGGGGGAACGGAAACTGGTGATCGGCAGTCGGTTTACGACATGGGCGCCGATAGTGGTGCTCGGGGTGATGGCCGCGCTCACCTTCTGGCTCGACCGGGTGATCGAATCGGGCGCGCGAGACATCGTCGGCCCGAGCCGGAGCGACCCCGATTTCATCGTGCAAAATATCTCGGCAGTGAGCATTGGCGAAACCGGGAAGGCGGCCCACGCGCTGACCGCGGTAAAGATGGTGCACTACCCCGATGACGACAGCACGCTGCTCACCCAGCCCCGGTTCGTGAGCTACGGCGAGACCAAGGCCCCGGTGACGATCACGGCAAATCAGGGCGTCGTCTCGTCTAAAGGCGACCATGTTTACTTCCAGGACAACGTGCGCGTCGCGCGTGCCCCGTACGGCGATCAAAGCGAGCTTATCCTGCGCACCAGCTTCCTGCACGTGATCCCTGATGCCGACCTCGCCAAGACGGACCGGTACGTCACGATCGTCGACGATGCGACCGTGGTGACCGCCGTTGGCTTAGAATTGAACATCAGTAGCCACGAGCTCAAGCTGCTCTCCAATGTTCGCAGCACCTATGACCCGACCAAGGCACCGCCACGCGGCGACAGGCGCTGAGCCTGGCGCGCCGTGGCGCAGGGCGCTCCGGGCGCTCGCGCTCGGGTGGCTAGTGCTGCACGCAAGCGCTGTCGCAATGGCCGAAAAGGCCGACCGCAACAAGCCGGTCAATCTGGAGGCGGACAAGGTCACCATCAATGAGGCCAAGCAGATCGCCGTGTTCGAAGGCAACGTCATCTTGCGTCAAGGCACCCTCGAGCTCCGCGGCGATCGCATGGAAGTACGTCAGGACAAAGGCGGCTTCAAGTTCGGCACCGCATGGGGAAATCGCGCGTATTTCCGGCAGAAGCGTGATGGCTTCGACGAGTACATCGAGGGCTGGGCCGAGCGCCTGGAGTATGACGGCCGCGCCGAGACCATGAAAATGTTCAATCGGGCAAACATCAAGCGCGGTCAGGACGAAATCAGCGGCAATTTCATCTCTTACGACGCGAAATCGGAGTTCTATCAGGTCATCGGCGGGGGCGCTAAGGCGGCGGACCCGAAACACTCGGATGGCCGGGTACGCGCGGTGATCCAGCCCAAGCCCAAGAAAAAGCCTGCTGCCAATCCGCCCCTCGGCCTTAAACCGTCAAAGGGGCTCACGCCTCCACGTGAAGAATCTGAGACTCGCAAAAATTAGCAGCGTGGCAGAGGCGATGCAGGCACCGCTCCCCTTGCCGCCCGGAGGCGCACCCGCAGCCGCGCCCGGGCCGCAGAGCGAGCTGCGGGCCGACCGGCTGCGCAAGCGCTACCGTTCACGGGTCGTGGTCAAGGACGTGTCGCTCGAGGTGCGCAGCAGCGAAGTGATCGGGTTGCTCGGGCCCAATGGTGCGGGCAAGACGACGTGTTTTTACATGATGGTCGGCCTGATTCCGATGGACGGGGGCGAGCTACACCTCGACGGGGTCCGATTGACGCATATGCCGATGCACCGCCGCGCCCGACTCGGGGTGAGCTACCTGCCCCAGGAAGCCTCCATCTTTCGGCGGCTGTCGGTGGCCGAGAACGTGCAAGCGGTGCTGGAGCTCTACAACCAGGATCCCGACGTGATCGGCAACAAGCTCGACGCCTTGTTACACGACCTGACCATCGGGCATCTGCGCAACAACTCCGCGGTAAGCCTGTCGGGGGGCGAGCGGCGGCGCACCGAAATCGCACGGGCACTGGCTACCGAGCCGCGTTTCATCCTGCTTGACGAGCCATTTGCAGGGGTCGACCCGATTGCGGTCCTGGAAATCCAGAAAATCATAGGCTTCCTCAAGAAGCGCGGCATCGGGATCCTGATTACTGACCATAATGTGCGAGAAACCCTGGGCATTTGCGACCGGGCCTATATCATTAACGACGGGACGGTTCTCGCCTACGGTAAGCCGGATGAAATCGTTTACAATGAAGAAGTAAGGCAAGTTTATCTGGGAGAGCACTTTAGGCTCTAAGTTGCTCGCGCAGCTCTTTTCGGCGCGGAACGAATCTCGCGGGGAAACCCGTCGGTCACCCCGTACCCAGGCATGAAGCATTCTCTACAGCTCCGACTCTCCCAGCACCTCACCCTGACGCCACAGCTGCAGCAGTCGATACGGCTGCTGCAGCTCTCGACGATCGAGTTAAACCAGGAGCTCGAGCGCATCCTCCAGGAAAACCCGCTGCTCGAGCGGGAAGACGGGGTGAGCGACCAATCCGCGCCGCCGCCCGCCGACACGGCGACCGTCACCCGCGACGAAGCGCCCGCCACTGAAGGGGCCGGGAGTGACGCCGAATCGCGCGAACCCGAGAACGCGGAGCTGGGTGCGCTCGACGATCTCCCCGGACCTGGTTCCCGGGAGGATGCGGAAGACAGCGACTATCACCAACAGCGAGCCGACGCCCCGACACTGCGTGCGCACCTGCTCGCGCAGCTGTCACTGACCAAGTTGTCCGAGCGTGACGGCAAGCTCGTCACGCTGCTGATCGACTCTCTCGACGATGGCGGTTACCTAACACAGAGCCTCGACGAACTGCTGCAGATGCTTCCGCCAGAGACCGAGGCCGAGGAACTCCAGATCGCGCTCAAGCATCTGCAAAATCTCGAGCCTGTCGGGGTCGGCGCGCGCAACCTGAGCGAGTGTCTCACCCTGCAGATCGCCGCGCTGCCAACCGATGCCCCCTACCGGGCGGAGGCGATGGAGATCGCCAAGCACCATCTCGAGGCGCTGGCGGCACGGGATTTCGGCAAGCTCAAGAAACTGCTTCGTTGCGACGACGTTATGCTGAGGGGCGTGCAAAAGCTCATCACCAGTCTCAATCCGCGGCCCGGTCGTGATTTCTTCTCGGACGAGACACGCTACGTTGTGCCGGACGTGATCGTGAAAAAGATGAAGGGGGTCTGGATTGCGTCGCTCAACCCGGATGCGATGCCGCGGCTGCGCATCAACCGCCTCTATGCCGATATCCTGCAGCGCAACCGCAATGCCGGATCGCAACAGCTGGCAACCCATCTGCAGGAGGCAAAATGGCTGATCAAGAACGTCCAGCAGCGGTTCGAGACCATTCTGCGTGTGTCTCAGGCGATCATTGACCGTCAGCGCAATTTCTTCGAACATGGGGAAGTCGCCATGCGGCCGCTGGTCCTGCGGGAAATCGCCGAGGGGCTCGACCTGCACGAATCGACGGTGTCACGGGTCACGACCCAGAAGTTCATGCATACGCCGCGCGGCATTTTCGAGCTCAAGTTCTTCTTCGGCAGCCATGTCACGACCGAGACGGGCGGTTCGGCATCGAGCACTGCGATCCGGGCTCTGATCAAGCAGCTGGTGGCGGCCGAAAATGGCCGCAAGCCCCTGAGCGATGGCCAGATTTCGGAGATCCTGGCCCAGCAGGGTCTCGTCGTGGCACGCCGCACAGTGGCAAAATACCGGGAAACCCTGCAGATCCTGCCGGTGAATCTGCGTAAGATGATCTAGGAGCGTTTGATGAACCTGCATCTAACGGGACACCACATCGAAGTTACTCCGGCCATACGCGATTACGTCTCGAGCAAGCTCGAACGCATCACGCACCACTTCGATCACGTAATCGACGTCAACATCATCCTTTCGGTGGAAAAGCTCCGGCGCAAAATTGAAGCCAACGTACACGTGCGCGGCCGGGACATTTTCTGCGAGAGCGTAGATCACGACATGTATGCGGCGATCGACAGCCTGGTGGACAAGCTCGACCGAACGATCATCAAGCACAAGGAAAAATCGCTCGAGCGCCGCCACAGCGGTGCGACGTTCAAGCGGGGTACCGAGAAATAGCTTTGCGCCGCCCCGTCAGCATCGGGGAGCCACCCGATACTAAGCCAAGGTCCGATCCATGAACTTGATTTCCAAACTGTTGCCGCCCGCGAATGTCATCCTGGACCTCGACGTGAGCAGCAAGAAGCGGGTCTTCGAGCAGGCCGGCCTGCTGTTCGAGAACAATCACCAGATCGCCCGCAGCCAGGTGTTCGACAGCCTCTTCGCGCGCGAGAAACTCGGCTCGACAGGTCTCGGCCAGGGCATCGCGATTCCGCACGGTCGGATCAAGGGCTTAAAGGAGGCTGTCGGCGCACTGGTGCGGATGAAGCAACCGATCCCCTTCGACGCGCCGGACGGGCAGTCGGTGAGCCTGATCTTCGTGCTGCTGGTCCCTGACCGGGCGACAGACGCGCACCTGCAGATCCTTTCGGAGCTCGCGCAGATGTTCGGCGACAAGCCCTTCCGCGAACGCCTGCTCTCCAGTGTGAGCGTCGCCGAGCTACATCAACTTATTGCCGAATGGCAGCCGCATGCCGCAGGTCAGCGTAGCTCGGTTGTTTGAGGACAACCGTGAGAAGCTGAGGCTGGAGTGGGTCGCCGGGCGCAGTGGCGGCGTTAAGGCGCTCAACAGCGAGCTCACCATGGATTCCTCCAAGGGCCTGATTGGCCATCTCAACTTCATCCATCCCAACTTGATCCAGGTGCTCGGCCCGTCCGAGATCGAATACCTCGACGGGCTCGAGGCGGCCAGCTGCCGCTCGGTCCTCACGCAGCTCTGCACCAAGGAACTGGCGTGCTTTATTATCGCGGGAGCCGATTGCGTTCCGCGGTCGCTGATCGACATTGCCGAGACGGCAGCGACCGCGTTGCTGCGCTCGCCCGTGCCAAGCGTGGAGCTGATGTGGATGCTGCGCCCCTATCTCGCGCGCGCGCTCGCCGAAAGCACGACGGCGCACGGTGTCTTCCTCGACGTGCTCGGGATGGGCGTGCTCATCAAGGGCGACTCCGGCGTGGGCAAGAGCGAGCTCGCTCTGGAACTCATCAGCCGCGGCAGCGGCCTCATCGCCGATGACGTCGTCGAGCTCTACCGTGTCGGGCCGGAGACGATCGAAGGGCGCTGCCCGGAGCTGCTGCGGGACTTTCTGGAAGTGCGTGGCCTCGGGGTGCTCAATATCCGGAGCATTTTCGGAGAGGCGGCATTGCGGCCCCGAAGAAACCTCAAGCTGATTGTCCGGTTGGAGCGTTTATCGCCAGCTGACCCGCGTTCCGGCGAGCGGCTCCCGCTGCATGCCAGCACCGAGCCCATCCTCGGCATCGACGTCCACAAAGTAACCCTTCCGGTTGCTGCCGGCCGCAACCTGGCCGTGCTAACGGAGGCCGCGGTACGCAATTACGTTCTGCAGCTGCGTGGCGTGGACAGCACCGAGGAATTCGTCGCCCGGCAGGCCCAACAAATGCAAGAGCGTGACCAGTGACCAGCTATTTGACGGTCGAGGTTCTTAAAGTTTTCGGGTCACCGGTCACCGCTCACCGGTCACGGCTTTCCGTGGCATGCAGCTGATCCTCATCACCGGCCTCTCGGGGTCGGGTAAAAGCATCGCTCTTCATGTGCTCGAGGACAGCGGCTTCTACCACATCGACAATCTGCCTGCGCGGCTGCTTCCGGACGTAGTAGATTTCCTGACGGCGGCAGGCCATCCACGCGCGGCGATCAGTCTCGAGCTCCGCGCCGGCGAAGCGGTTGCGGAGCTACCCGAAAGACTGGCGCAGTTCAAGCGCCGCGGCGTGGACGCGCGCATGCTATACCTCGAGGCCAAAGCCGACACGCTGATCAAACGGTTTTCCGAAACGCGCCGCCGCCACCCCCTCTCCGACGGCGGGCTCACGCTCCCCGAATGCATCGAGCGCGAACGCGCTCTGCTCTCGCCTCTGGCAGACGCGGCACACCGCGTTGACACCAGCGATCTCAGCCCGACTGCGCTGCGCAGCTGGGTCAAGGATTTCATGGCGCTTCCCCCTACCGGGCTCACGCTTCTTTTCGAATCGTTCGGCTTCAAGCACGGCATCCCGCTCGACGCCGATCTGGTATTCGATGTGCGCTGCCTGCCGAATCCGAACTACGACCCCCGCCTCCAGCCCCTCACCGGCCGTGATCCTGCGGTCATCGAGTTCCTGGGCGCCGATGCGCAGACCGCAAAGATGCTCGCGGACATCCGGCGTTTCGTCGATGACTGGCTGCCGTGCTTCGAGCGTGACAACAGGAGCTATCTCACGGTCGCGATCGGGTGCACTGGCGGGCGGCACCGTTCGGTCTACTTTGTCGAGACACTGGCGGAGCACTTCAGGGATAAGGCCCGGGTCCTGGTGCGCCACCGTGAACTCTCGTGAGGGCGCGAGAGCGTCAGGGCGTGAGAGCGAAGCACACTGTTTTTGATTATCGATCTCACGATGTCTCGATCTTACAATCTCCCGGTCTTTCGATCTCCCGACCTCCCGATCTCACGACTCAATGTTGAGCTAACGTGAAGATCGAACCCAACCAAGAGATCTTCATCTTCCCGCTGCAGGCCGTGCTGTTCCCCGAGGGCCTGCTGCCGCTCAAGGTCTTCGAGCAGCGCTATATGGAGATGACCAAGGCATGTCTGCGCGACGGGCAGCCTTTTGGCGTCTGCCTCATCCGGGAGGGGCATGAGGTGGGCAGCGCGGCAGTGCCGGAGCCGGTGGGCTGTCTCGCCAATATCGTGCACTGGGAGATGCCGCAACTGGGTGTGTTCCAGTTGCTCGCGCGTGGCGGAGAGCGTTTCCTGATTCGCGAGATGCGGGTTCAACCGAACCAGCTCATCGCAGCGTCCACCGAACCGCTGCCCTCCGATACCGGGCGCGACCAGGTCGATCCGGCTTGTGGTGAACTGCTTCGTGTGATCATCGATAAAGCGGGAGCGGAGCGTTTTCCCGCGCCGCTTCGGCTAGACGACGCAGCGTGGGTCGGCTTTCGCCTGGCCGAAATGCTGCCGATGGACACCGCAGACCGGCAGCAGTTGCTCGAGCTCACCGACGCGCAGGAGCGGCTGGCGCGGCTCAAGCGAATAATGGTGCAGCAAGGGCTCGCATCGTCCGATCAGGCGTGACCGATAAGGCGCGCGCCGAGAAGATCCGTGCGGCCGGTGAGCCCGTCGAGTTGTGGTAACGTAACCTCGCGAACTACCGTAAAACAGCATCAGACAGCGCGATTCCGCATTTCCAACCGCGATAGGAGAAAATACATGGCCAATGAGGGCTATCACGAACCCATTGACGAGCTCAAGGACGAAACGCGGGACATGCACCGCGCAATTACCTCTCTGATGGAGGAGCTGGAGGCCGTCGACTGGTACAACCAGCGGGTCGATGCCTGCAAGGACAAGGCGCTAAGGGCCATCCTCGCTCACAACCGGGATGAAGAAAAAGAGCACGCCGCGATGGTGCTGGAGTGGATCCGGAGAAAAGACCCCACGTTCGACAAAGAATTGAAGGATTACCTGTACACCGATAAGCCCATCGCACACGAGTAAGATCGTCGCCCCCCGCGGCGGGACGATGTCGCTCGCCGGGCTATCCCCGGCATTGCCAGGGGGAGACCCAGAACATCCTCGCTAGACAGAATCAAGTTGCAGCAGAGGCTGGACGAGATCGGGAAATTGCCGGCGCAACCGCAGGAACACGGATGAACACCGCGTCCGAGACCACGGCTGGCACGCGCCCGCCCCCCGGAGGGATTGGTTTTTTCGAGCGCTACCTCAGCGTCTGGGTCGCGCTGTGCATCGTATTGGGAATCGCCCTCGGGCATTACTTCCCGGAACCTTTCAAGACGCTGGGGCGCATGGAGATCGCCCGCGTAAACGTTCCGGTCGGCCTTCTCATCTGGGTCATGATCATTCCGATGCTGCTCAGGATCGACTTTCGCGCGATCCATCAAGTGAGCGAGCACTGGCGCGGGATCGGCGTGACGCTGCTGGTGAACTGGGCGCTGAAGCCTTTCTCGATGGCACTCCTTGCCTGGATTTTCATCCGCCACGTTTTCGCGCCCTGGCTGCCGCCCGAGCAGATCGACAGCTACGTCGCTGGCCTGATCCTGCTGGCTGCCGCCCCGTGCACTGCAATGGTGTTCGTCTGGAGCCAGCTGGCCCGCGGCGATCCCTATTTCACCCTGAGCCAGGTGGCACTCAACGACACGATCATGATCATCGCGTTCGCGCCCATCGTCGCGCTGCTGCTAGGGCTGTCCTCGATCACAGTGCCGTGGGACACGTTGCTGACCTCGGTCGGCCTGTACATCGTGGTGCCGGTGATTATCGCGCAAGTCTGGCGCGGCGCGCGCCTGCGAAGGGGCACGGCAGCCTTGCAGCAAACGCTGGAAAAACTGCAGCCCTGGGGCGTTGCCGCGCTTTTGCTGACGCTGATCCTGCTGTTCGGGTTTCAGGGAGAGCAGGTCCTCGGGCAACCGCTCATCATCGTCATGCTCGCGGTGCCCATCACCATCCAGGTCTACTTCAATTCCGGGCTCGCCTACCTGCTCAACCGGCGCCTGGGGGTCGCGCATTGCGTCGCGGGACCTTCGGCGCTGATCGGCGCGAGCAATTTCTTCGAGCTCGCCGTCGCAGCCGCGATCAGCCTGTTCGGCTTCGACTCCGGGGCGGCCCTCGCCACGGTGGTGGGCGTGTTGATCGAGGTGCCGGTCATGCTGACCGTAGTGCGAATCGTCAACGCGAGCGAGCCGTGGTACGAGCGCCGCGCGGCCGTGGTCCGCGCTAATGCAGCTCCAGCCGCTCCCCCCAGATAAGCTCGCGCACGCCCCGTCGCCCGTGTCGGCGCGGGTGAGGGAACTTCTCCAGCGCTAGCTATTGGTGCCCCACGCTGAACGGTGAGAGCTCCGATTCGCGTTTCACGTTTCCCGTTTCACGAGATTCGAGCTGAGCGAGAATCTTCCTCACCGGCACTGGAATCGCGGCGCACCGCGCCTCCTCGAGTGAGACCCAGACTTGCCCCAGCTCTGCCGCATGCGGCACGAGGGCCGAAACGTGCACGCGGAGAGGCCGGATATCGAGGGTAAAGTGGGTGAATCCGTGCCCGAGGGTCGGCAGTTTTTCAACCCCGAGCACGTGAGCACGGAAGCGCTGGAGGCAGTGCGCCTGCAGATCGGCGTGACGAGCGACCTCCGGCAGGCACCACAGGCCGCCCCACAGACCCGGGGCCGGACGCTTCTCCAGCAACACTTCACCGGCGCACGTGAGCGCCAGCATGATGGTGCGTTTGTGCGGCCGGTGCTTGTGTGGCCGCACGCCCGGCAGCGCGCCGATTGCGCCGCGCTTGAAGGCAACGCAATCGGCATGGACCGGACAGGCCGCGCAGCGTGGCCTCACCCGCGTGCACACGCCGGCGCCGAGATCCATCAAGCCCTGTGTGTAGGTCTGGAGATGGCGTCGCGGCAGAAGCCGCTCCGCCTCACGCCACAGCCGGTCGGCGATCCGTTTCTCGCCCGGGAAGCCCTTCACGCCACGGTAGCGTGCCAAAACCCGCTTGACGTTGCCATCCAGAATGGCCCGGCGAGCGCCGAACGCGAAGATGCCTATCGCCGCGGCAGTGGAGCGACCGATCCCGGGCAGCGACTCGACGTCCTCAACGCGTTTGGGAAAGCGACCGGCATGGGACCCAACGACGACCTGTGCGGCGCGGCGCAGGTTGCGCCCGCGCGCGTAGTAGCCAAGGCCGCTCCAGAGACGCAGGACTTCGTCCTCCGGCGCCGCCGCGAGCGAGGCGATCGTCGGAAAATGCGACAGGAACCGCAGATAGTAGGGAATGACCGTCGCCACCTGGGTCTGCTGCAACATGATCTCCGCAAGCCAAATGCGGTACGGATCGCGCGTGCCCTGCCATGGCAGGTCGTGCCGCCCGTGCGCCTTTTGCCACGTAACGATGCGGGTTGCAAAGCTGCGCATGCCAGGGGCCGTGACTAGAGCGCGTCTCAAAAATCGAAAAACATCATTAGCCGCAGATAAACGCGGATAGAAAACTGGCGGTACCACCGACAACGCAAACGTTACTCTGGTTTTTTTCCTGTTACGATTCACCGCTTACCGTTTACCAACAATGGCCGGCGGTGAACGCCGATTGCCGCGGATAAAGGAGGAAGTGCATTGATTTGCGCGGGTGTTCTGTCCGCATTCATCTGCGTTTATCTGCGTTTATCTGCGGCTCCATTCTTGTTTTTCTTGGCGGCCTTGGCGTCTTGGCGGTTCACTTGTCGCCTTGTTTTTCCCCAGCGTCCTCGGCGGTGAGAGGTTTGCTTTTACCGGTCACCGTCGTTAGCGGCCAAAGATCCCCTTCAGCTGGTCCTTGATGCTGCCGCCGCTCGTGCCGCCATCCTTTGGCGCGCCTGGTTGCGCGGCGCTGCCTCCGAGCCGCTGCTCGAGCTGCCGCTGCAACTCGCGCTTGGCGACGTCCCCCGCGACACCGCTAAAGTCGATGCTGTAGGACGGCTTGGCAAAAGTCCCCGTGAGGCGAACCGGGACCGTGATGCCGGTGAGATCCGTCAGCTCGCGACCGCTTTGGCCCTTTGAAGTGGCCACGACCGACGCTTTGACAAGGTAATTGAGCGTTTCCTGGCCGATGTCGATTTCGCCTTCGCCGGCCAGGCGCAGCAGCGGCGACTTGCCCTGCAAATCGTTGTTGCGTGCGACCCCGTTCTTGATGTTGAACGTGCCCGACAGCTCGCTGAAATCGGTCTTCTGCGAACCGCTAGCCGCCTGTGTGTGCTGCCCTTTGAGCGCGCCGAGCTTGGATTTCACGTTGCGCAGCGTGCCCGCCACGTCGATGCCCTTGATCGCCCCGTCGGCAAGCTTGATCGCTGCGTTGCCGTTCAGCGCCTTCTTAAGCGCAGACACGGTATTGCCTCGTCCGGTGACATCCAGGGAAACATCGCCCCGGCCTTCGAGCGTATCGAAGTCAGCCGCGTCCTTGAGCAGCGGCCCCATATCGACTCCCGTGAGTGTCTGCTTGAGCGTGATGACGGGCGTCTGAGCGGCCTGAACGGAAACCGCGCCCTTCATCGACCCGCGATAAAGGTTTGCGCTAAGCGGACTCACGTCGAGCCGGCCATTCGCCGCCTTGATGTCGATGCGCACGTTGGAGGCCTTCACGTTGGACGCCTTTAACTGCCCGATCTTCACGCTGCCATTGGCGTTGAGCCCTTTCAGTGCGGAGAAATCCAGGGGCTGCTCTCCCGCCTTGCCGCCCGCGCCCGGCGCGGGTTTCGACGCCGGCGCCGGCTTGCCGCCGCCTTTGGCGATATAGCGGTCGGCGTCGAGCTTGTCCACGTTGATGTCGAACGTGTAGGAGGGCGGCGTGAACTTTGCGAGCCCTACCCGCCCATCGATGTTGCTCTCGTCAACGCGCGTCTTGAATACGAGGCTGGCGGTCTGCTTCAAGAGGTCCACCGCGGCCGTGCCGGTGATCGTCGCTTCGATCGGGCTCTTCGGCAGGTTCGGATCTTTGACACTGACATTGCCCGTCAACTTGGATAGCTCCAGGCGCTGCGCGTCGACACTGCCCGTGACCGGGCTCGCGAGCTTCGCCTTGACCGTCATGCCTTCCTGCTGCAGATCCACTGACGCATTGATCTGGGCGGACTTGAAGGCCTTGGCACTGCCCGCGATTTCCGGGATATCCAGACGGGCATTGAGCTTGCTCTTCGCGTCGTTCAACACGGCCTCGAGCATCATGCGTTCCCCGCTCACCCGGTCCTTCGTGACCGCCAGTTTGGGCGCCTCCAGACGGATCTTCACGTCGCCGCTGTCCTGTTTACCGGTTACCGTGACCGTGAACTTGGACGCTGAAAGCTCCTTCGTCGCACCGCTCAGGTCGATATCGCCCTTCGCGCTCGCAACCAATCCTTTAAATTGGACCGCGTCACCCTTGGCATCGAGATCGAGGCCTTCCAAAGCGAGGCGCTGTTTCGCGGGATCGAACGTAAGCCGCGTCTTGAGTGCGACCTGCAGGTTCAACTTCGGCTTGTCGGCCTGGGCGTGGACCGAGAGCTCCACATCCGTGGGAACGCCGGGCGCGATGCGTCCGGTCTTGAGGTTGAGCTTCGACAGCGCGTACTTCGCGCCTGCGGCCTGATCGATGTAATTGATGGCCGCGTCATCGATCTCAACCCGCGCGATATCCACCTTGAAATCCGCCTCCCCGCCCTCGGGCGCCGGTCCGGTCTGCTTTGCCGGTGGTGGCGCGCCTGCGAGATCATCGACGTTTGTCTTCCCTTCCTTCGTCTTGACGAGGGTCGCGCGCAAACCCTTGATGTCGACCGTGTCGACGATGACTTGCTTCGACAGGAGCGGCATGAGCTTCACCGCAACGCGCACCTCTTCCACCGCGGCGAATTGCTTATCACTGCTACGCTCCGAGAGCGATGCTTTGCCGACCTTCGCCCCAATGCTCGGCCAGAACGAAAGCTTGATGTCGCCGTCGAGAGTGAGCGTGCGCTGGGTCTTGTCCTTCACCGCCTTCACGATCTGCGGCTTGTACTGGTTGGGATCGAAGGTCGCCGACACATAGGCGATGACGCCGATCACGACTACGATCAGGCCGGCAAATGCGATCACAACATACTTGACGATTTTCATTGCAAGGCCGCTCCGGAAAGGGGAGAGATGGGTTCATGCCGGCGGCGGCGCGCCGCCCAGCATCATGCAAGTTTAAGGTGTGCCGCGCTCAGGGGCAACGTTCGACAAAACACCCGCTGGTTACCCTGTCGCTGGAGTACGACAGCGTGACCGGCATCAGGCCCCGCAGGTGAGTAATACGCCTGCGGGGCCCGTATTTAGATTACAGATTGACCGTATGTACCGGCTAGATCTCTACACCCAATGCCTTCAACGTCGTCAGGGTTAGCCCACCCCGGGGCAAACCTTTCCTACGCTGATATTCATCCACGGCATGCATGGTCTCGGTTCCGATCACGCCATCAATGGGGCCTGGACTGAATCCTGACTTACTCAAAGCCCGTTGCACGTCGGTGATAATCTTGGCGCTCATATTGGTCTGACACAGTACCGGTTTCCACTCCAAACGTTCGTCGGTGACCTTAGTCTGCTTCACCACCTTTTGGGTCTGGGCTGGAATTTCAATACGTTCCTCCTGAGCCGGTGACGCTAATTTAAGCACTTTGATCGTTTTATATTCGGCAGGAATTTCCACCGAACGGAACGACGCTGGCGACGTCACCTTACGTTGTTCAACGGTTACGTATTTGGCAGGTATTTCCTGCAGACAAATTCGGTTGCCGGTGCGATCGCCAATATGGGTGGAATCAGAATCCTCGTGCCACAAAAACTTGGCATCTGCCACCTTTACCCTTTTATTGACCGTCTTATACTGTGCCGCTACCTCAGCCCTCTTTTCCTGGGCTTCAGCTACCACTTTGCGGACCTTGCGCGT